>Ga0209454_1002723_pt1 | contig 12199 bp, 11 predicted proteins | sample WorMetHERISLAND1_2_FD_187400 | JGI IMG/M metagenome (GOLD analysis project Ga0209454, IMG submission 187400) | Marine gutless worms symbiont microbial communities from Max Planck institute for Marine Microbiology, Germany - Olavius geniculatus... | ecosystem: Host-associated > Annelida >...
CCGTCCGTTTGTGTGCGTATGAGTACGTGTGTGTGTGTCTGTGTTTGGATGTCACACCCCGACAGTGTGTCAAAATGACGCAAGCTACGCGACCACGAAATTTTCACTGTCGCCTCCGCGAAAAACTTTAATTTCAGGATTTTTAAGAGTTTCCCGAAATTCGAAATGGGTCACCCCGATCGAGGGCTCACAATGGGAGAGATGTGGGAGAAATTGGAAATTTTCAACCAACAAGTCGCCGTATATTAAGAACGTTAGGTCAACGAGATATAAGGCCAAAATTACTACACGTAGCCTATTTTGTGTTGCAGGCGCTGATGAAAGCAGTCGATGCAAGCGGTGACGGGAAGATCGACAAGCAAGAGTTCTTTAAATTCTTCGGCTCCGCATGAAGACAGCGTTCTTCCGCCGCCGCTCGTCAATGTGAATATTTTTATAGCCTTCCACCGAACGCACGCAACGCAATGCATTGGACGTAACGTACGCAACGCAACAATAGACACTGCTTCGTTTTTTTTCCTTGCGTTTTTTTTTGCGTTAGCTGCGGCCGTTGCGTTTGTTGCGTAACTTTCTAGCGTGGCCTACGTCCGTTGCATCAAAACGTACGCTAAGACTTTGCGTTGGGCGTGGCGTTGGGTAAAATTTAACACACGGATTGGCTACACCGGTTCCTTGTCAAAACCGGGACCGATAAAACTGGGAACGTCAAAACTACCACACTTTACACGAACCCTAAACCTAACCCTAATCATAGCCTTATTTCTAATCCTATCTCTATCTATAATCCCTAATCCCTAACCCTAATCCTAATTTTAACCCTAACTCTATTCACATCCTATTCCCAACCCGGATTTAGTCTGATACATCCCGAAAAAAGGGTGACGCTTTATTATTTTAACGTTTGCAAACGTGTTTTTCTTATTTTTGAAATACGAAACGCGTTCTCAACTTTTTTAACGAATCTGTTTCCTAACAGTGTTACATCGATATGTGCGCAGATTGACTTTGGTGTTGTAATTTGTAGGTGCGTTAGCCGCAATATTCCAATCAGCAGCGTGTACCTATAGCTTGCTGTGCGCTTACAAGTCTCCCTGCCGCATCGTCGTCCGTGCCAACAACACTACAAATTACCTCGAAAAAAGCATCTTCAAAGAGCTGCTGCCACGGAATAATTCTAATTCCAGTTTCCAGCATTAGGCAATAGGACAGAACAGCACTGTCGCCAGAAGCCGAGCCATGGCCTGCTCAGTCTGGTTCGGGGAAAAATTAATGCGGTTCGTCTATTCATTGCTAATTGGATATTTCTGATATCCGGCGAAAAACGATGATTTTACCTAACAGTTTCGAAACATGCAGAAACATGAAAGATAATAGCCTAACGAGTCAAGCCGATGCCTGAAAAACATGTTCGTTTACTGATTATGTAGCCCGTCATTTGGTCGATTTCTAATAATAATTGAAGTCGTTATTGCCAAACGCATTGAATTGAATTTCGGTCTCGGCGTGACTGAAATACCTGTGGACTTGCTCGTAAGTCGGCTAATAATTCTGAGACGCTACTCGTAATAATTCTGATTATCGCTACATAATAACGAACCGCTTCAGTGCCTGACGCATGCTTGAGTGTAGTGAATATAGAAGCTTGTTTATGTGGCTATGTACGCATTATACCTATACGTACCACACTACCACACGGTATAGCCGTGGACTAAATAGACTGAAATCACGCGAGCTTTGCCGTGCTGGCCAAGTTAATAGAAATAACTGTATAAACTCCTAAGAAAGTTGGACAAAAGTGCATGGGCATATTAAGCCCCTGATTACGCCAGGGGCGGAGCCCTCGGTTCCGTTCTTGGAAGGGAATAGATGTAGTGACTGTAGTTCCCTTTCCCACATTAATAAATATTATTCATGGATGCCTACTTGAATTAGTGTGCTATAGTGCAAAACCACTACAAAACGATAACTTTTAGGCCTAATATTTCCATTAATTTTGTCAACATGTTATCAGCGTTATATTGTTATCAGCGGCGAGTTCAAATATGGCAAGTAATGTCCAGGCAGGCTAAATTGTCCACAGAAGTGATACTAATTACAAAAATATTTTTGGCGGAGGGAGAATTACAAAGCTTTGCAAGCTTCCTATAGAATAATTAACTAATTAATTAAGTAAATAATTAAGGTGTGGAGTGGTGCTCGCTTTTGTTTTTCATAATAACCAGCCTCGATAGAACAGGTTTTTTCGTTTTTATCTCAAGTTGCTGTGTATGCTCGGCATCTTTCCCAACTGTTTTCATTTTCCCTATTGCCTTGGGAGTCAACGTAAAACACTGATCACCGCATTCCCGTAATGCTTAGTATATACGAGGGTACAGATCACAAAACTCGCTCAGTGCGAGCTGCAGGCGAACAAGCTTCAGTAGCCACATGTCGGCGCAATGTGATCGTAATGACGCGAACAGGGCTGAAAAATTAAACCAATAGAATCTTTAAAAACCTTTTAAAACCTTAAAAGAAAGCCCAGCTGTCGTTAGGAAAGACACGCGATACAGCCTATGCAGTTCATGTTGCAATACAGACCTTCAAGATCATCCAAGGTCGATGACTTATTTTATTTAATGTCAAAGGGCGTATGCCCCTTCCTATTAGTGATTAATAGTAACCTTGGCCCTATCTCTCACCGTTTTCGATATATAGTCAGTTTTTCGTTGAAAAACGCACATTTTCATACTCCATTCTACCCCGAATTAAAAAAATGTTTTTTTTTCGATCTATGTCGCTGAAATTTTGCCTGCCTTAATTATTACAAATAAAATAAGCCTGATGAAATGGAGAGCATTTCAGTGTTTACATGTGTTTATATGCAATGACGATGACGTCGCTCTGAGATGCGACTCGCAGTTTCCGCTCGGGGACCGTCTACTCGTCGCCCCTGTCCTACACCAAGGTGCCCGATCACGTGACGTTTACCTGTCAGGCGCACCTCCAGTCCGCTGGAAGGACTACTTCGCCAGTGACCCCAGTGGCCAGTGTCGCTCGTCTGCCTGGTGGAACGTGGATACGCAGCAAGCCCGTCCAGCTGCTATAGACGATAGCTGTATTCGTGCGCGATGATTAGCCGCATTTAATGCAATGTAAAGTGTAACTATGCGATCGTCTTACAGGGTTACGCGTTCCACGCACCCGTGCCGATATTTTGTTCAAAAGGTCAAAGCCATCGCATGCCAATAAGATCAAGAAAACGACGCAGTGTTTACATACGGTTGGCAAATCATGCGCCGGCCTACCGGCTCACGTGCCGATAGGTCTAAAATCTGGACAAAAGCGGACGGCCTCATAGATGTCGGCCCCTGGCGCCGCGTCTTTGTTAGTTAAAACTCTGTAGTTTTTACGCGCGACAGCAGAATGCTTCGCGCGTCTTAGCCATGATCTAGGCGTCTGTCTGTCTGTCTGTCGGTCCGTCCATCCGTCCGTCACAAGCTGCGATTGTATCAAAACGGCGCAAGCTAGAATCACGAAATCTTTTCTGTGGACTGCAACAAAGACTCTAGTTTTAGAGTCCATAAGATTTTTCCGAAATTCGAAAGGGGTCACCCTGATCAAAAGCTTTAAATGAGAAAGGGTACAAAAATTAGCGATTTTACGCCAATAAGTCGTCGTATCTCATAAATTGTGCCAGATAGGGCTTAAGGTACTATTAATCACTAATAGGAAGTTTCATACGCCCTTTCGATTGACACTAAAATCAACGACCTTGAATGACCTTGAACTCTAAAATAAGGTTTTTAGTGATTTTTTGCGATTTTAGGTTGCGGCGCACATTTGAAAGTGAATTACGCCAAAATGGCTGGAGATGGACTAAGACAACCTACACATGAAATTTTTAGCATTGAACGTAGACTTTATTAGTCCAAGTCCAAAATTCAAGGAGGCCGGCGCACGCAAGCTTTAAAAAAGGATACCTCTAAAAAGTAATTATTTTGCCGCTATTGGCTCGTCTAGCGCGAAAGCGATTGCAGATAGGCACATGCAGACATGTTTCTTATCACAACAAACACTAGTGACGAGCTTTTTACTGGTACTAACATCGATGACCTTAAATGATTTTGAATCTCCAAAATGAAGGGTTTTAATGTTTTTTTTGCGATTTTCGGCTGCGGGACAGACATCATGGGCAATATTGTGACGAAATGGCTGGAGATATACCAAGACAACCTGCAAACACGAACTGCTAAGGCTGTCGCGCGTCTTATGAGCTTTTGCTCAAATTACTTGTTTCATACCGTAATCTAAAGTAATAAATAGCCGGATACATTAAACTTCTATCGGAAATACGCTTGGCCTTTTCCAGCTAGAATATATTGCATTTCTTTTTACGCGCGATAGGAGAATGCTTTGCGCGTCAAGCGGCATTCACACTACGCGCGAAGTCCGCGCGGACACGGTGCGTATGAAAAGGCTCTTAGCTATGGACTAGGCTTCCGTCTGTCCGTTCATCCATCTGTCTGTCTGTCTGTCTGTCTGTCTGTCACACTTTGCGATTGTATCAAAACGGTGCAAGCTAGGATTACGAATTAGTACGAAATTTTCACTGTGGGCTCCCCCAAAGACTCGTTTTTGTGACGAATTTTTGGCCGCTGGGTGAAGTGGTTACGCTCGAATGAGAGCGTGAAAAAGGAATACTCCCTAAAAGTTTTTTACCGCTATCCTATTGGTTTGTCTTGCGCGAAAACGGCTGCAGATACACAGTAGGCCTACACAGACTTGCAGCTTACCGTAACAAGAACTCTTGACGGGATAGCTTTAAAGGGTATTAACATTTATGATCTTAAACAACTCTGAACACACAAAATAGAACTCACAAAACAGTCCTACGGGATATTAGCAATTTTTTTCACGATTTCCGGCTGCAGTGCACACGTAGGCTAAAGAGTGATTTGCGACGAAATTAAATGGCTGGAGATAGACCAAGACAACATTCGAACAGAAACTGCTGTAGGCCTATATATTATAGGGCTACGTCGCGCGTCTAATGAGTATTAGAGCATAATACCCTGTTTACACGATCGAGCAAACATCGGGCAAATATGAAACATGCATAAAGCACAGCAGACATCGAGCAAACGTCGAGCAAACATTGAGCTGGCTCGTCCAGCTAACATATAACCAGCTCGTCAAGCCAGGTCGTCGAGCCAGCTTGATCGTGTAAAACGGGGTAGGCCTATAACTCAAAATTACTTGTTCTGTCAAATAAACACCGTAGGCCTACACAACATGACGAATTACGATTCAGGCAAAACATCTTATATACACCTTGTCCGTCACATAATCACATTGATTTTTATAAATTATAGTAAGATGAAATAGTTTAGGCCTAATCAAAAATCACGATTAAAATATAAATCTATGAAATAAAATGTGATGTGTAATAAATTTTACAACAAACAAAAACAAGAAGCCCACCTGTCGCAGGATAGCCAACCGTACTGGTTGTCAGTGACCTTCAAGGTCGTCCATTCGTCCAAAGTCGATGATTTTTATGTCATTTGAAAGCTAATATGCGACTTCTTATCAATGATCAATAGCGACCTAAGCCTTATTGCGCACCGCTTAGCCACATTAGCGCGTAACGGCCTTCAAGGTCATCCAAGGTCAATGATTTTTACCTAATCCGACAGGGCGTAGGCCTATGCCACTTCCTATTAGTGATTAATAGTAACCTAACTAATGGATGAAGAATAAAGCAATAAAACAGCGAATAGGCCTAACGCATATTTCACAAATGTTAAGCTGTATCCCTCACCGTTTCTGAGATATAACCAGTTTTCCGTTAAAAAAGCACATTTTTCTACACCCCTTCATTCAACACCACTTTGAAAATGTTCCCCTTGGAGTAAATGGCTGAAAGTTTGCATGCCCGAGTTTAAGACCCATGGCTAACTATTCGTTAAAAAAATTCCCCCTACGCCTTACCCGTTAGCCACAGTACGACCGTTACAGACAGATTAACAGACGGACGAACAGACGGATGACAACCATGACAATAGCTCGACCATTACTTAAGTACGATCGGCTAAAAAATCTAAAAACCTACAAATTTGTCTTTGAGTTTTCAACATTTTTTAAAACTTAAAAAACTAGTTTTTTGGACCAATTTTCATGATCTGCCGGTGGCACTGCAATGACTGCATGCTAGTGATTGCAATCCCGGGATTGAATTTCCAATCCCGGGATCCGAGATTGAGAAATTTGTCATCCCGGGATCCCGTTTGGGTTCGGGATTAGGCTCACAGATTGGTCGTCATTTTAGTATCCTTTATTGACTTATTTCATGCATATGATGTAGGCTAGTATGCGCATACGGAAGATATACCCGAACTGCAGGGAGTGATAATGACTGTCAGAATACGAATTACAGTGCACAGCAAAGAGTGGAACTCTAGCGCACATAAATAATTCATTCACCAGACGGCTAAAATTCTTATTTCTATCATTTAACACGCGAAAAAAGTACAATTTTAACTAATTTTGTAATCCCGTAATCCCGGGATTGGGATGCCGCCAATCCCGGGATTCGGGATTGGTGAAAATGGCCGGGATCCCGGGATTCGGAATCCCGAGATTGCAATCGCTACTGCATGCTGCTGAGCATTGACATGCCTGCGTCCCAATCACGACGTTACTTATTTATCGGAAAATAATATTCTATGCTACCTGGTTGAAAAATATTTATTTTGTAGGCGTGTACGAATTGTGAGTGATTAATATGGCAAAAACGTATGATTATCTGTTCAAACTGCTGTTGATTGGTGACTCCGGTGTCGGAAAAACATGTATTTTGTTCCGGTTTTCGGAGGATGCGTACAATTCGACTTTTATTTCGACAATCGGTAACCTCTACTCCGTCGGTTCTCCATTCTGACTTGACTGCTCAAATAAATACTAATTCGTATCACACCATAAAGGAACGCATCATACTGCATAATCCGTATTTCCCAGGTTTGCTGGGACATGTAGGAAGTACGGATTTGTCGTATTCCATTGCAGGCGTGAAAATTAACATTTACTAGCAGACGTCGTCACGAAGAAGGAAGTTGCAAGTATGCAAACGCTGCGGCCCTCTCGGGGTTACATGTGCAGCTAAAGATGTCAGTAGACGTGCCAACTCAACCTGGTAGGCACATTGAGTACCAGCGAAAGCTGGGACATAAACAGGCACATTGTGCGATGCACTTGCTCTGTGTTCGTAGTCTGGCAGTGTAAACTGGTGTCTGGCCGATGATTAAGGTAACGAAGGTCAGCCTTGCAATGTTGGTCTCGTGTCATTAAGGTGCGAATATTGCCGATGTCATTCACACCTGGAAACATTTGATTGGCTATGCAAACTTTGTCGCAAAGTTGGCGACAGTGTAGTGGAATTTGGGCTTAATTGGCTACACTACAGCCAATCAGTGACACCGAGTGTGAATAGCGTCTACTCTACGTTATTCGCACTTTAGGGTGCAAATATCATTGGCCTTTTTAGGAAAGCTAGTTGATTGTGAATTGTGGTACATTGCTGTTGTTGTGTCATTATAATTAATTTTTGTGTCAATTTCAGAGTTTCTAAATTCCTTTAACTGCCAAATGTATTCATTTGATTTTTTAGGAATTGACTTCAAAATTCGGACAATTGATTTAGATGGTAAGAGAATAAAGCTACAGATTTGGTGAGTCAACAATTTCTATGGTTTATTTCTACTGTTTTTTGCTTTGATTTGATGTTATGTTGTTGCTAAGGGAGCCATGTCACTTGAATATTGAATTATGGCAGTTTGTACTTAGTTCGTTATTGACAAAGTGCATTTGTCCACTGGACTTTATCGACTTGCCATTTAATAACCTGAAAGCGATTGCCGCAAGGTCTCTGAGACCTAGGATACATGCTTCAGCCAACTGCTTAGGATGCTACTTTTTGCTAGATTCCAGTGTACAGTAGAGAGGCAGCATGTAGTTTTGTTGTTTTATTTTATTATTGAGATTTTCATGTCAGATTAAGTGTTTATATATGTAGCTTGTGTATGCTTGTCCATCTACTCAGTCCCACTCACTGACGTCGAACTGTGTTGAACCGTGGAGTTTCTTAATCATCCTAACAACAAATTCTTAGCACTTCAAACAGATTGTTGTATTTTATGATATTGCATTTTTGGTTGGAGAGTAATACAGGTAGCATTTTGATGATGAAGTTTAGCATGTTATCAAATGATTAACTGATCTATCGATTGGCTAAATGTTCAGTGACACATTTGCAGAATTAGTGAGACATGGAGACGGAATTGCTCATTGATGATTTAATAAGTACCATAAATAATTGATAGTGATACACTGTTGCTGGTTGACTTGTATTATTGCAGGGACACCGCAGGACAAGAACGGTTTCGGACAATCACGACGGCTTACTATCGAGGTGCTATGGTTGGTAGTCACTTTTGTTGTCTTTGCCAAGAAGCATCTTTAAGTATGCTCATAGGTTGCTAATTTAGACAGGAGTTCATCAAAATTACCATCTTTGTTTGCAGATATTGTCATATATTGGACATATTTTTTTCACAGTGACAAACAGAAATCAACTTCAGGAAGGCAACATGCTGAAACATAAATGAAATCAGTAAATAAATGTCGCAGTTTTGATGGATTCACATTGTTTATTTGTCGGTCGAGGAGATTATGATTCTGTAATTGTTGTACGTACTGTACTCTACAAAGTATTCTTTGGTTTGCTGTTCATTTTTTGTGGATTTAAGTTATTTGATTGAATAAATTGACGTAATCTGATAATGTTTTGTTTTTCTATGAACATGGTATTTTAGACTGCTTGTGCTTGCAGGGCATCATGCTTGTATATGATATTACAAATGAAAAGTCTTTTGAAAACATCAGGACATGGATACGTAATATTGAAGAGGTGAGTATAGATACACTAACATATCTGGCTGTGTTGCTTACCATTACTTCGGACAACATGTCTGTCAGATAATGACTGTTTTGTAACTGGTATTTAGGAGCTTAGTAACTGATAACTATAGTTAGCATGGCTAAAGGCAGAATTGGTCCTCATTTGTATTTGCAAGATGACAGCATAGAAGTGATAGTTTGGCCACAATTTTTAATTGCAGGTTGTGGTTTGGAGTTTCATTTACGTATGTGCCCTTTTCCCGAGCTACTGGTCATGGACTCCTATCTAACACGATGTATCATTGAACCCCTCGAATGTACTGCCAAATGTCATCTAAATTCGTCAAGTGGTTTAAGAAGTGTGCACAAATTTGACTGACAATGGACACTGATGACACCGTGAGAATAAGTGGAATTATTTTTGGTTAAAATGTAATAGATGATAGAGGCAATGGCTCACATAATTTGCATATAATTAGCAAAGTTGGGCCTATGTGGCACAATCCTTAATATGTGTTTTGCACAATTGCACTGCCTCTAGTTTAGGAAAACATTGTGAATATCTGTGTGTTGTCAGCATGCATCTAACGATGTTGAGAAGATGATTCTTGCAAACAAGTGTGATATGAACGACCGACGACAGGTGTCACGAGAGCGGGGGTCCTCGGTGAGTTGACTAAGCGTGTGCGGTTTTCAAAAAATGACTTTGGTTTAGTTTTCGGTTCAGTTTTTAAAACGAAAAGCCCAGCTAACGCAAAGGGAAACGCACGACAGCATGTTTGAAGGTTCGGTGCAAACAAAATCTAAGCTTACCAATCCCAGCAACGATGTTTCATTTACACTCGCCAGAGAGCGCGCGACCGGTTTCACACAGCCGTGTTCTGTAAAAATCGCAAATTTTTTTTTCACCCCCCTCTGATTTAGCACCCTCGCTGGGGGTGACCACTCTCGAATTTATGGAAAAGGTTTATAGATTTGAAACTAGAGTTTTCCTGGCAGCCGATGGTGAAGATTTGGTGATCTTAGATTGCACTGTTTTTGACCGATCTACCCGTGTGATGGACGGACTGACAGACAGAATTGCGATGGATAAGACGTGCTACAGCAGTAGCTGCTGTCGTGCATAAAAACTGCGGTTTTTGGTTTTTACTGTCTGATGTTCAGTGTGTAGTATATTGTATTACTTTATTATTACTGTCGTCTGCAGTAGCAGTTTTACTTTGCGTATGACGTCAGAAATTACACAGACTTTTTTGTGTGCTGATTGCTGTAATGGTTCAACTAATTTTTGGTCAAAATGTTTCGACACTAGACCTAGAGAAAGCTACTTTGACTGACATGAACCGGGTAAAAACCGTCTAAAAACCGGCGGTCCGTTTTCTTGAAAATTTGAAAACAACCATGGAAGCCGAGATTTCGGTTTTCAAAATTTAATTTTGGTTTGGTTCGGTTTAAAAAAAAACGAAAACCAAAATTTGTAACAGATTCTGCACACCCACATTGCATGTGTGTTTACTGTGTAAAGCTTGCTTCTGAGTACAACGTAAAGTTCCTGGAGACCAGCGCAAAGTCAAGCGTCAACGTCGAGGAAGCGTTCATCACATTATCTCGAGACATCAAAACAAAGATGGACAACAGAGACGTGAGTTCGGCAGCTTTTTATCATCTCTTTTGTGAATTCAGTTTTGATTTTTGATATTCTAACTTGATAAAAGTTTACAGAGTTCACGAGGTGTATTGTACTTTTTGCACAAACATATTACCATTTGTGTGAAGCGCCATATTTTAATGCTGCATCTGTGGCATTTTAATTCAGCATTTTCCCAGATGCACTTTTCTGGGTTAAGATTAATGTTAGGTTCAAAGTGACTTTAGCCATGTAAATAGAATACTGTGTTACTGTAAACATGTTTCTAAATTTATTGATCTAGTGATAAGCCATAGTTTTGTCGCTGTAGTTTGTAGTTTCTTATGTTATTGTTCAGTTGTTGCGTATGTATTGTGTTTACTGTTTAGAATCGAACAAAACATTTTTTACTGGAGGTGCTGAACTGCTGATATTCTATGCAGAGGAATTTCCTAGTCACGGGCAATCTGAAATTTCTCATGTGTTTAATTTTGCGATGCTCTCGTATTCAAACTTTTCGTGCACACAAAGGATAAGTGTTTTACAGTGCTATGCAATCTGTGTAGGATCCGGTAGGGTCTGCTGGCAGATCGCGTGACCACACGCAGTTGAAGAATGAGCCAAAGAGGAAATCTCGGTTCTGGAACTGTTCCCTGCTATGACTACAAGCGTCAACAAGCACCTGCACCTGTTTCCGATTCTCTGTACAGTGTACGCCTGACATCTGTCTCCAGCTGCTGCTGCTGAGTTCATGTCCATTTCATCGGACCACTGTTTTCGAAAAAAATGGAAGTGTCTGGAGGGGGTCTTAAAGCTGTCATGGCGTAATCTGTGAATCGACCAAAAGTCGGGAAATTGTCGGTGAAAGAGTTAAATTTGCAAGCTAAGCCTGTTTATCATTAACTTTGTGTTTCTCGCTGCACCAAAATTTGTTAGCATTTTATTAATGTGAAGTGTAACATGTTGCTCATTTTTGGTACAGTGCGGTGTGTTATTATAATTACCATTGTATTTCTTTACTGCACTGTTACTGTGCATGATGTGGGCGTATGATTATGAACTACGTTCCACAAGATGTCTGCCAGGAATTCCACAGTTTTGGAGAGATCATTCTGCTGTTTATGGATAACTGTTGTTCCTGTCACCCACAGCTTCGTATGATCGATGCAGAGAATTTCGTCATTTTAATGTCGTTGTTTTTATGGCGCCAATGTGTTGAAACACAGGGTGCGGCAAAAAAGTAGCCCCTAAAGTTTTTCGCTGTTTTCCCAGTAACTGCTTGGGATTTTAATTTTAAATTTTACAGCTTTCCTTAATGAAATCTTCTACACTGTGTCCCCCAAAAAACATCCCTGACATTTTCAACTGTATCTTGAAAACCAATTATCAAATTTTAATAATTTTTGGCACAAATATTCCTGACAGAACTTGCCATCAAATGACCGTTCAGTTTTCCACCTCACCCAATGTATGCTTCTGCACTACCTACAGAAAGCAGACCAACCGAAATATGCATTGAAATAAACAGAAAACCTGAAAAAAACATCCCCAACATTATCGATCGTACCTCGAATAAAGATTAGCAGATTTTAATAATAATTGGCAGAAATATTTATGACACAACTGGCTATGAAA
>Ga0209454_1002725_pt1 | contig 12195 bp, 7 predicted proteins | sample WorMetHERISLAND1_2_FD_187400 | JGI IMG/M metagenome (GOLD analysis project Ga0209454, IMG submission 187400) | Marine gutless worms symbiont microbial communities from Max Planck institute for Marine Microbiology, Germany - Olavius geniculatus... | ecosystem: Host-associated > Annelida >...
CTAGAGTTTTCAGGCAGCCGATGGTGAAGATTTGGTGATCCTAGCTTGCACCGTTTTTGACTGATCCACCCGTGTGACGGACAGACAGACGGACGGACGGACGGACAGACAAACAGAATTGCGATGGCTAAGACGCGCTGAAAGCAGTAGCTGCTTTCGCGCGTAAAAACACGATCGTCAGCAAAAAATACCATTTTGTTATTGTTTACGTTGATTGCGTCAACTAACGTCACTTTCGATCGAGCGACTGTATTAGGCTATGTAACGCCATACCCCTATTGGTAACGAAGATATTTTGTTATCGATATTCGATTTTAATAACTCCACCAAAAATCATATTTTCTAACAAAATTTGTTGATCGCTTCAGCAATTTATTGGAAATTAAGCGTACGAAATATTATTCAAATTCGTTCAAATTCGACATTTCTGTTGTACAATGTATAGGGGTTTACTTTTTCCTAACACATTGTATTTAAATACAGTTTTGTAGTAACAACGTCGAAACCATTTTTGTCATAGATTTTGTCATACATTTTTTTAAAGTAAACTCTAATGATTAGCAAAAAAACATTACGTGTTGTTGTCAATATTCAAAATTTAACGTTTACTCCGACAGTAACCGCCACCAGTAGCGTTTACGAGATGACAACTGATATAGCAAAGGCGCGCAGAAAATCTACGAGTGAAACAAGTGCCAACGGTTGCAGTCTGCAAGCACACTTAAAGTAAACAAAGGTCGAATTTGAAGTTTTATGTAAATAAGCTGTTTAGGATATCATCATTACCGTCCTCATCATGAGTGAGGTTGTTTGTGCGTCATTTTTGGAGCCATTTTCTCAGCCAATCGTTTCACTTTGTCATACTTCTTTCAATGGCTGTTTGGTTTGAAGGCGGTCACGTGACGATACGTGTAAAATACAGTATAAAGTTATACGTAACCACGAATTGAAATTTTGGTGACGATTCGAATCAAAAAAACTATTTTACAGGTTTTTGGATTTATTGTAAACCTAAGTCTTGTAGATAACAAAAAACAAATAACAAGATACGGTGCTCGGCGAATGTTTAAACTTTCCGCGAGTACTTTTTGTGTTTGTTTAAAGTAGTTACTAAAATATGTTATCTCGATCAGTAGTAGTTGAACTTGTCTTGTCTGAACAGAATAAGCTTCGTAACTTGTATATGTACTGTCGTGCTATATTATATCACGCAAGCATTCCAGTCATTATCGCACAGTGATAGATCAAAAATGTTTTTGAAGGGCCAGTGGGCACAACTACGCGAATTAAATGAGTTGCCAAAGGCCCAACCCGACCCGGTTTTACGGGAGCTTTCTGGTAAAATCTGGGATCGATCTGCAGTCGCAAACGATTTGATACCCGTATGCCAGTTTTAGTGCATTCTGAAAGCTCATAGGCAAGGTCAACATTCAACAACTTTTGAACTAAAAGCGATAATAGTTTTTAAACTCCTGCCGATGGTGCCGCCACCTAACAAACAAAAACGCATTCTCAACTCCATCTCCTCATGTAAACAATCTTGCATAACTCAGAATACGCAAAAATATATTTGAATCGCCACCAAAATTTAAACGCATTTTCTTCAAGTTGATAACACATAATCTTGCGTGGAAACTAATAAACCGACCAATTAAACGACATCTTTACGGAGAGGGTAAATAAGAAGCGATTCGGTCAAGGCCTATTTCACCTTCATGTTTGAGGGGGGCTTCGTGCCCCATAATATGCCCCTTTGCATCTGCTAATGTCCTTGTAATTAGTAGCAGCAGCAGCAGTATCAGACCAGTAATCCTAGCGACTGATTGGTGTAGTAGCCAGATTGCCTCCAGCGCCAAGCGAACGTTCGTTCACCTGCTCCAGCCATACGGCTACCTTCTTACGTGACTCTGCAGCACAAAACGATTGTGCACAATATCACGGACTGCAGACACATAATTAAGCTGACTGCGTAATATTTTTTTCGGTGAACCAGTTACTGCATGGCTGGAATTAAAACGGTGTGCGTTCGCCTGTGTTCGACTGTTCAGTGGTTGTTAACACTGTTTGATCGCCGTTAATTTTTAGCCTTTATCACATTTAAAAGTTGTTTTTTTTTATTTCGGACGTGAGGCTTTTATCATTGTTATTACTATTTTTTGTTTATTTTTTGATGTATCTCGGTACTTATTTTATTTTCAACATTTCTGTTTTGTTTATAATAACTTAAACCAGAGAACGGTAACAGTATGATGGTGATTTCAGAGACTGAGCATTATGAAATTTATAAAATTAATAAATAAACCATTTACACTGTTGAAAGATAGACAAAATCTGTATTGACATTTAAATTGCTTAAGTACATAATCGGTTGTTCAGTATCGAAAGTCCAGTACATGCAAAAAAAATTTACAAAAGTTAATCCGTATTGAACGAAAACAAAAACAACGGCGATATTTACATAACATAACAAGAAATCTGAACTAATGCTCATGAGACGCGCGAAAGCCTATAGCAGTTCATGTTCGCATGCAGGTTTTCTTGGTCTATTTTGAATTCCACATCCATTATGTCGCAATTCACTATTCTGCAGCCGAAAATCGCAAGAAAAATCACTAGAAACCCCTATATTGGGGTTTAAGGTCACTCAAGGGCATTAACGTTGATAGAACTAAAAAGCACGTCACCAGTGCTTGTTATAATAAGCATCATGTTTGTGCATATCTGCAACCGTTTTCACACTAGGCAAGCCAATAGCGGAAAATGACCATTTTAGGAGATACCCCTATTTGACACCGTCGTGCACAGGCCTCGTTGAACACAGGAAATCAAGACGTAGACCGCTGAAATTTACATTGAATGCTGAACATTTCTTATGAGAGTTGTCTTAAGCTATCTCTAGCCGTTTCGGCGTTATTTGCGTTTAAAATGTGTACCGCAACCCAAAATCGCAAAACAAATTTATTGAAACCCCCTATTTTGGGGTTCAAGGTCATTCAGGGTTATTGATGTTGACCCCCTAAACAGCCTATCGCCAGTGTTTGTTATAAGAGGTATGTCTGTGCCTGTCTGCAACCATTTTTTTGGCGCTGGGCAAGCCAATACCGGCAAAATAACGTTTTTTAGAAGGGGTGCCCCTCTTTCTCTTTATTGTTCGTGGAAACCCTTTTCACCCAGCATCATAAAATTGTTACGAAATACTAAAAGTCTCTAAGTGAAAACCCGAAGCCTCTATCTTACCTGGGCTTGGATTGGTACCGGGTCGTGACGGACAGACGGACAGACGGACGGACACCAAGCCAGAATTACCATAACTAATACGCGCTATAGCTAGTTGTGTTAGCTCTCGCGCGTAAAAATTGTACAAGAATACATCACAACAGTTAAAATAAACAAAATACTAAAAGAACTTTTTTTAAAATTACGCAGTGTTACTCAATAACACAATCTACAGGCCTACTTCACTCGCACAGAATCGAAACTAATTACTAATTGATTATAACAGTTAAATATTTTGATTAATCAACAGCAAACAGCAAATTTTATAAGCAAAACTTCAAAAAGATGCACAACCGGGGTCCTTGCAAAAGTAATAAATTAACATACAAGCTACGTCGTGCGTGAAAGACTACGAAAGTTCGTTTTCAACTTTATCTAGACTAATATCAAAGTGACCGATTTTCGAAATTTTATAATCCGCTATGTCGGAACCGGATTAACCGATGACCTTTCAGTGACAATCATGGAATGTCAATGATATGGACATATTGAGATCCGTACAGCTTATTCGGCATATATCCATAGACAGCGATCGCTAAAATGTTAGAAGTCAGCTATGGCGATGTGGTCTCGTTTCATGTGCTCTCACTAAGTCCTCGGGGCGAACAGCAACATTAGCTTTTACATGCCAACCCATTAGCATCTGCAGAGCTGTTGTTTGTGACCGAAATATCACTTGACAAAAGTTTGTCGTTCGCTACCGTAATATCAGACCAACAATTGCCATTTTGAGTAAGTAAATGTGAATTTATATAGCGCATTCCGTTGAAAAGACCTACAAATTTTGAGCTAAAAATTCCTCATTTTGGCAAGAATTAGGGCAAAATTTTGAGCACCCATAATATTTTCTGCCAAAAATTCGCCGTGGTTCGTCGGAAAATTGCAAGTGTTTTTGTTTCTCAACTTTTTAACTAGCGACGCCGTTATATCAAGCATTATCTCATGACCTATAGCCTAATTATAGCAGTCCACCGGTTGCTCACTATAGTGGCTGGAGTGTTATAAGTGCCCACAATTTTACTTTACTCTAGCGTAACGACTGATAACGTCTCGCGTTTGTATATTACACATGCGTCCCGGCAGAACACACCGTCGATCACGGCCACGAAATAAATACGTTTCAACACCGTTTATTGTGTGTTATGTCTGGTTACACTCGCATAATTCACTGTAGACTGTGTTAAAATTTATACTTAAAATAAAGAAATTAAATAATTTGACTGTCATTCTACAGCAAAATAAACTGCAATATTGGCAAGGTTGTCAGTAATAAAACTGTGACAAGTAATTTAGGCAATGCTTGAGTGACGAGCGACAGCAACAGTGCTATCACCTGCGAAATCAATATACAACGTGCAATAAAATAGTAATGCATGTTAGAAGAGTACCCAAATCTGAGGCCTCCGTACAGAGTATTTCTTGAACCTAAAGAATCAAAACTTAAACGGGTGAAATCTACGTTTTTATGCTAAAAATTCTATTCGCAGGTTTTCCTGGCTATTCTCTATAATTTCGGCTCAGTTCACTCTTAAAATGTGCGCCGCAGCGTAACATCGTAAAGAAATTACTTATATTCGCTATTTTAAGAGTTCAAAATCGTCTAAGATTATTAATGTTGATACCTCCGGAAAGCTCGTCAACATTGCTTGTTACGATAAGTAGCAAGTCTGTATCCGCAACTGTTTTCACGCTAAATACGTAAATAGTAGCATAAATGGCGCATTTACAAAATACCAAAATTTAATGCTTTCGTTCTGGAGCCTTCTTAAACCTAAAGGACCGACATTTAAACCGCTGAAATTTACGTTAAATGTTAAAAGTTTTATATGCACGTTGTCTTGGCCTATCTCCAGCCATTTCGGCACAATTTACTCTTGAAATGTGCGCCGCGGCTTTAAATCGTAAAAAATGCTAAAATTTTCCATTTCATAAATCCAAAGTTGTTTAACATCATCAATGTTGGTACCTCCGAAATGATCGCCATTGATGCGTTTTATGATAAGCAAAATGTTTATCTGCAACTGTTTTTACGCTAGATAAGTCAATAAAGGTAAAATAACGACTTTCCCACTTTTACGTTTTTGTTCGAAGGAAACCCCGTCACCCAGTGGCACGAAATTTTGTCGCAAAAAAACTAGAATCCTTGTGGCAGCCACAGTAAAAATTTCGCGATCCTAGCTTGCGCCGTTTTGATAGGCCTACAGTCGCTAAGTGATACGAACGGACGGATGCCTCTACAATAGCTAAGACGCGCTGTCGCGAGTAAAAATCGGACAATAAGTCCTGTTCGATAAAGTTGGTGGCCTATTTCTTCATCTTGTGGCAAATAAGAGTAGGTATTTTAGACACTAAACAATCGATTAGTATGTCAGAAATTATTCGAGATCGAAATCACGAATTATCTGTTACTTTTCAAAATTAATGTTTGTTTATTTGACGAATTTAGTGAATTTGAGTATCTTGCGTCAAATCATCCTCTCGCCGTTTTGTGGGAGTTATCAAACTAAACCAAGACTTATACCGCTGACAATACAGTCAATGTCGATTTTTCTGGTTTGCATTTATATACCGAGAGATCCGTTAAATATAAGCCACCAAATCTCACAAGTTTTATAGCTTCATAAAATATATGCCACACTTTTAATGATTTGTGGCTAGACTGCTTTAAGTGCTTTTCCGCGCATTGTAAATATTAGAAACCGATAACCGACAATAATATTCTACACGGTAATGTAGGTACGAATTCAAGATCTCTCTGGTAGCTTCTAATATCACTTTCTTGCAAACTGATTGTTGACAGCACCGCTGGAGTAAAGATAAAACGAAAATTCGACAATATTTGATTCAGTACATGACGAAGAATTTGGCGACTACTGGGCCGCTGAGCCGGTGCATATAGGCTACAATGTGGGCCTACAATGAACTACTGTTTAACGAGGCATAACATTTACGTACACTAAGCGTTATTATTGGTTAAGCTAACGATAAAATCGTACGCGTAAAATAAAATAACACAAACAAAAAAAATAAAAGAAATAAGGTATAGCACAGTACACAAATATTCAAATATTCAATAACACAATCTACCACTTACTGGCACAAAACCGAGGTTAAAAGGTATTAACTATTATGCACTTGACATAATGTAATAGGTCATTAGGTCATTAGGCCTAACCATAGGTATATGTGGTAAAGCAGTATCACTGTAGGCTGTAAGTTTTTCCCCAGTCACGTGATCTGAGCGTAAACCAACATCAGTAGGCTAGGTCTATCTCGTGAAGGCTGAGTGCATACAGCATCAGCAGCAGCAGTAGGCGGCATAGCATGCTCGACATAAAGTAATAGGTCATTAATCTCAAACTAGAGACAGAAACCGTTCTGGATACAACAGGGATGGATCGAAACGCGCCTAGACGAGATCGACCTCGTAATCGGTGGAGTAAAGCGACTTCAAGTACTGCGAGACGCGCCGGGTTAGGCTCGTCTTGCGTTCGGCGACACAACTGTGATCACGTGACAGCCTACCGGCCACGTGATGGTCGTACACGGGGTCACGTGACTGAACTCCACTAAGGGCTTGCGTTCGGCGATGTCCTTCTCGAGTCGTTCGCGCGTCTTCTGAGGCAGCAGCAGTCGCATGTGGTCGCAGAGCGCGTTGCGACGAATGTGCCAGCGCGGGCACTGCATCGCAGCCTTCAGATAGGCGTCAGCAACCTCCGAGTTACTGCGGCTCTGGTGAGGCTGACAAGGCGGTAACCAGATGAAGGTGGACGTCGACAGAATGCCGCGCGCGATGGTCGAAGGTCCGTCGTGCGGTTCCTCGTCTTTCCTCTTCACCTTCGCACTTTCCGACTGCGCGCACACACGAATAGTTTGGGCCTACTGTAGTTTATGTAAGTATACTTTTATGCCGATAAATGCCAGGGTGCTTTAGGAAGTGCACATCAAACCACCTGCTCTGTGTTCGCTATTTTTGTAGACTTACATGCGTCTGTTGCCACGTATTTTTGCTAAAAATCCCACACGTAACGTATTAGTGAACTCAACTAAAGCCAAATGCTTGGGAGTAAAATTTCGATGAAATGAATGAACCAAGCTGATGCCAAGCTACCGCTTAGATAACAAGGTGTCAGCTCGTTTCTGGCTCACAGTGTATATCGCGGTGCATAATGTTAACATTGTAACTTTGTGTAATCTGGCGATAATCTCGCTATTAAAAAAATAAAACTAACTTACTTACTTACTAAATACATAACATGCGTACGCTAACGCACACTTTATCCGCTCAAAAGGCACAATGCCGTAGAATGCCAGGCCTATGGGCAACTTATAGAGCAGACGAAAAACTGGGTATAAGGGACGCGCAGTTAGTTCACATAAAACTGAACAGTAATGTTAACAAGGCCAGAGCAGTCAAGGTCAAGGGTAAAAAGTTTGTGGTCAAAAACAACAAAAAAACAAGAAAAGTTCTAATTGGAAATTAAATTGGTAGCGCCAAAATCGATTAAGTAAGTAAAGAAAGTGGATCTTGAAAGGTCATTCAACGGAGGTTAAATAAGAGGAATACGAGCCAGTCCGCCAAAATTTTGGCCTTCAGTTCGTAATCAAGGCTAACCCTGTAAGGTCAACAGTTTGGCAAAGTCAAGGCCAATGACTAACACTGCTGGTAATGGAAATCTTGTCTAATATGTAGAGCAACACAGTGTTAACATTAAGATAAGCCTAGGCCTATATTGGTGTGACAATAATAGTAAGAGGCTGTACGCGGCTCAAGAAACGCGGGCACTGGTGCCCGATTTCCGCAAGAGTAGTCCGTCTTTTCAGTCATTGTACACCTTGTCTCATTTTCCGATCAAGTCTGCACGAAACGTAATCAGGATAATTCTGTTTACTGAATTAATCCGTCGGGAGCCGCTAGCCTACAGCCTACAATAATACACATCGTCTCAAAAACAAGCTACTTTTGTGTTTTAAATAGATCAGTGAAACATTGGCCATTTTTTTAAATGTTTGGTACGCAACATCGCGAAGAAACTTGACGTAAATATTCACCTCACTTTAATACTGTCGCTACACCACATTGTGAAATTCAGAAGTCGTACTTTTACCGTTTACAGCAATGAATTCATACCGGGTATCGCATGCGTCCGCTTAGAAATGATTAACTAAATAGCGACAAACACGACTGACAGGTTAACCTTTTTCAAAAATCACACGTGTCACATCACATCATTTCTATTCAGCATGTGCGCACAATGTCAGCCTCCAGCACAAATGCAGGCGCGTAGACGTTGACGCAACTCGCCAGCAACACGTTCAATAACCGCCAGATCTCAGTTCAATAGTGTATACGATTAATGTTGAATAAGCAACAGATTTTCAATAATTTTGCGGTCTTAGAATAATGTTCTGAGCCGATGCATGGGCTACCCAGCATAAATTCATTGTTGCACACGGCCAACTACGGTACTCCACCTTTACTGGTGAAAGGGAGTCGCGACCCTTCCGTGAGGAGCGAGAGACTGCCGACAGTCGTTGTGGCATTGTAATTTTTTGGCTTAGCACGTTCTACACTCACTTTACACTGCCAAGTTCTCAACTACCCGTCGTGGTCCGGATTCTTCAACAAGTTGAAGGTTGATCATCTACTAAAGAAGAAAACGACTTTTAAATTTCACAAAGTAGTGTAACAAGGATATTATATCTGTATATACATTTTTGTGGGTGTAAGTTTTTGTGTCGTTGTATTTTTTTACTACCAATATTCTTGGTGAATAAAAGCAATATGTGTAATATAGCCTATAATATCCGTTTATTTTCCTCGTGTACAGCAAGTAATACAAAAAGTACCGGTACAAAAACATCGACGCACAATAACACAGAAATATCAGGCGAGAAATGCGATAATGCACCGCGCTATATATTCAACTTCATACACCATGGTCTAATGGTTGCGCATAAGTGCATAAACACATATTAAAACAGGTTCACGCAGTAGGCATTTTACGATTCTGTCTACCGATGGACGCAGTATCGTTTGTTTCTCACCTGTGGATCAGATGTCGCCTGATTGTGCGATGAGCACGTTGCTTGTTCGCGGCTACAGCAGCTGCTGCTGTTACATGCCTGCTGACGATGCTCGTGGAGGGTCTTTAATCCTGTCGCCGAGTTCCTACAACCCTGTATAACAGAGTTACCAGAATTCGAGTAACCGAGTTCCTAGTATCCGAGTAGAGGAGTTTCTAACACTAAGTTTTCATGTGACCAATTTCTTCGCCAACTCCGAGTCACCGAGTTCCTAGAACCTGGCTCGGCGGCTGAGCCGTTGAGTGCCGATGACTTGTTCAGCCTCTCGGGCACCTGACCGGCGGAAGTCACGTGGACCAGCTGTTGCTGAGGCTGCACGCGAACGACTGCGCAGCCCATTAACGACCACATCTGCGTCTTCAATACAACAAACAAATACGATACACTGCATGAACTCATAGATGCTGCATGTCAATAACCCAGGGTCGACAACTCATTCATGATGCATTTATTGTGTCACCACATGAGTAGCGATAGGCGTGGTGTAGTGGTAACGCGTCTGATCCGATCAGCGAAGTTACTGTACGCCGGGCCCGGTTAATACTGCGATGGGTGACTGCCATATGACAAGTGACGCTCCGTAGCTTTGAGATGGGTTCGCTCATTAAGAGCTATATTCGGACCCATTCGGACCTAGCACAGTGCACAAAGCATCAAAAAACGTACGTATCATTGAAAGATGGAAAATAATAGGCCTACATTTATTCCACAGAAAAAACGCCAGACTAGAAGCATAAATACGATGATGATCTGGCACATGACATGATAATAAGAAAATGTGAAGCACTGATGGCCGGCATTCCAGCAATCCGTATTTTTTATCGTTAGCTATATGGATGTCTATGCATGAAATTTGGCTAAAACACATTTTTCTCAAATCGTGAATAACAGAAGCGGTTTCTGTGTTGTAGTAGTAGATGACATCGATGTAAACAACGTGAAAGTCGTCAATATTAATTGGTCTGGACCAATGTATACCTAATAGAATAATAATATGCATGCGATAAACGTTTGCAAGGCATAAAACTTATAACTGCTCTACCTACACTTTTGACACCGTTGCGAAAAATTTCAAATTTGGCAAGACGCCGTTTTAAATTCTGGTTATCGTTAAGTTTTAGTTTTAGCATTAGGGTTTATCGCACACGTAATTGCAGATTGGAGAGAACAGAATGTTATTGTTGTGCAGCGGCGTCGCGAGGTGAAAAAAGTTGGGGGAGAGTCATGCAGTTACAATATTGCAACAAACAGCTGCATCTTTCCTCAAAGTAGATCATTGCTGCTCGCAATTTTTATTCTGCCGCTAATTTTTCTCGACAAAGCCATTTTCAGCCACAAATTTTGCATATCACAGGCTGCACGGTAGCGCAGCACTGTTGTAAGGGTGACCAGCCATTTCAATGGAAGAACCCAAAATTTGATCCCCTGTATATCCCAAACCGCTTACTTTTACCGAATTCAAATTTGCACAGATGATTATGTCCGGCATATCTCCTGCTATGCAAAATTTGGTAAAAAATCCATTCACGGAGGCTTTTTCAAAAATAGGTAAGATATAACGCTAGCGAAATTTTTTGTACATTTTCTTTCCTTTTTTGCCGTCCTCTACAGGAAAAACGACTGAACTAATTTTAACGCATGATGGCTCATATGACGCGGTTTCGCGCAAGGAAGTGCTTTTGAAAAATTACAAAATTTAAATTTAACATTTAATCTATTTTTTCACAAAAATATGAAAAATTACAATGGCGCTTATGGGAAAAATTAGACAATGCTTTAAACCATCACAACTCTGGCTATGTATAAGATAGAGTCGTAATTTTTGGTTCCAATATGGTATGGTTTTCGGGGTCGGCCAATTTAACGGTGACATTGTGTGTTTTCTTTCTGTTCTGTCTCTAATTGCTCTGTTTGTGTTGTTGTATTTTCTGTTTCTTGTCTGTCTTGCTGTCACAAGTTGACGAACAAAGGTTTATATATATTTAATCCTAATTGACCTCTCTTGCCATGGCAACGAAATTTGAAACAAAATTGGCCATAACTCGGTTCCTTTAAAAGACAATTGCGCGCTGTTTGCACCTACCACCTTATTTTCGGCCCCGGGCTATCCGATGGTGTCATTTAAATGTTTTCTTTGCTGACCCTTGTTGCCATGGCAACGAAATTTGGGACAAAAATGACTATAACTCGGTCTGTGTAAAAGATATTTGCAAAATTTTCGAGTCAATAGGGGGGTTTTCGGGGATGGGCCATCGAATGATGCCAAAGAAATTTTTCCTGGAGCGACCCTCGTTGCCATGGCAACAAAATTTGGGACATAATGAGTTAAAACTCGGCTTACGTAAATGGTATATCAAAAATCTTTGCGTCAGATGGGGTGTTTTCGAGGTCGGTTTATTTTGGTATTGACAGTCGCCTGCGCAGTTATGCGAAAGCGCACATAGCCTATGCACTTTCGCAAAAATCATACGTTAAATATACGCAAAATCGTTATTATCTACTAACAAAGAACAAATCTACATTTTCTAACACTGCTATAATTAACTAATCAGACGTTAGATTAGTATAACATTCTAAAAGTTAACGACAGAATCTTCTAATTTGAGAGCTGCTTAAAGCGAGATAGGACACCCGTCTGCTTTGCACGTAAATTGATAGTAAACCCATTTTTGCGAGATCTTTGCTCCTATAAGGGGGTTTTCGGGAATGTGCCATCGAATGCTGCTAATTGCATTTTTCCCGACCGACCCCCGTTGTTATGGCAACGAAATTTGGGACAAAGATTGGCTATAACCATTACACTATTACACAATGTCAGAAGAATTTTGCTGA
>Ga0209454_1002726_pt1 | contig 12193 bp, 4 predicted proteins | sample WorMetHERISLAND1_2_FD_187400 | JGI IMG/M metagenome (GOLD analysis project Ga0209454, IMG submission 187400) | Marine gutless worms symbiont microbial communities from Max Planck institute for Marine Microbiology, Germany - Olavius geniculatus... | ecosystem: Host-associated > Annelida >...
ATAATAAAGAAATTTATAAGGCGCGCAAAGTCAGCGAGCTAAATTTGAGGCGCCAGAGAAAATTATGGGCGCAAGATTCTAAATATGTCCCTAAATTTTCCCCCATATTTGATTTTTTGAGCCTCAAATTTTTCATTTCTGGACGCAAATTTTTCGAGAAGAAAATTTTAGGACAATCTTAGGACAGCCACAAATTGGGGTGGGCCCCCACTCTCTTCCTGCCTTCTCTCCCCCTTCACGACGCCAGCACGCCGCTGACAGCATGCGTTTCACACTCGCCGACAAATTTGGCTGATTAAACCCCGGACGAACAGAAAGTCCAGCCTATAAGCGTGCGTGCGTGCGTTCGCGGGAACATTTTTCATGTTTTACGAAGAACCGACAAAAGTTACAGCTCGGCGGCCGGCGTTCACACTACGAAGGCGGCTCCACGATCGTTGTTCGAGCCAGCTTCGCATCGTGTAAACGGGGCGTAAGTCGAATGCAGATGTGCGAAGGTTAGCGCGATGTCGTGCGTCTGGTGATAGCACTCATCGTCACTATCAATCGTTGCACGCAGGTGCCAGACTGATGCCAGGTAAGGGTCGGACACGACGCGTGTGGTCCACGACCCCGCGCGTTGACGTGCTGCGGTGCTGCCGTATGCTGCAGGCAGGGGAACGTGCCTTCCCGGCATGCAGTTTGCTAGCTACAGCAGCAGCAGCGGCGGCAGTGAATGAAGAGAGGCGACGACGTATAGATTGACTTTGATGTAGCGCGGCCGCGCACCGGCATGCACCGCGGCTTCAGACGGGGCAGTTCGAAAATTCGAAGGTAGTCCGAAAGTTTTAAGGTTCATTACTTCCCTGTATACACTTTTACAAATGCTGATTCAATCTTCGCTTTTCCTGCATATTAACTCGGATTAGTCTTTTAGTTAATGAAATGCAGGGCGGGGGCGTTTATCTCCCCTTTGACGCAATACGCAAGCCCCCTCCCCTGCAATGTCAAAACCTCATGAACATCGAACCCGTCCCAGGTCAAACTTACCGGTATTCAAGTGTTGAATCTCTTCCCTAAATTACTAACAGATAATGGCATCCATGTTGATTGACCTCCGTAGAAAAATCGTCAGTAGGGGCGAGGTCAAGGCGCCGCAAACGTCGAACGGAGATGAAAATTGGGAAGGGATATATCCCTCCCCATCCGATTAGGGAATCCGGAGAGCGTCGTAAGCTTTCCCAGCGGGGTCCTGGGTGTAGCACGGGCCGAAAATAAATTTGGTGCATTTTAGTCTCGCAAAACATTTTCGGCGGAACGATGACTTTCCTCTGAAGTTTTGAAAGTTGCCTCCCTTGAGAAAAGTAAACGCTTTAAGCGTGTGATCCGTAATCCTCAATGGACGCAAGCGCCCGAGTGAAAACGCACGTTGCAGTATTCGCCTTCGGACCATCTGGACTATCGAAACTGAAATTTCGGATTACATTCCGAAAAAAATGTTAGAGTAGTTTGCAGTGGCGTAGCCAAGGGGGAGCATGCAGGGGCCCTAAGCCGTCAATCCTCCAGACAAAACAGAAGCAAACGTTTGAACTGCACGAAATTGGCCAATTTGGTCAGTTAATAATAAATAATTAAAATCGTTTCCACCAGATCTCATTTTTAAAACTAAAATGCACCAAATTCGATTTCGGCTTGGGCTCCGCCTTAGACCCCGCTGGGGGAGCTCACAGAGCTCCCCCAAACCCTCTAGCTGAATTTTGGGGGTCTTACTTCTAAGGGAGGGAAGAGGAGGGGAAAAGAGGAAGACAGGGGAAAGAAAGGGTAAAAAAGGAAGGGACAGGGAGGGGATGATAAATTGGGGAAGGGAAGGGAAGGGGAGGGAAAAGGAAACGAGGCCCCCAATTAAAATTTCTGGCTGCGCCACTGGTAATTTGCTGGCTTCATTAACCCATCACCCCCCACACGGGCCGGGGCCGCCGGTTCAATAGCTATAGCTCCAGTCTGTCAGTCACGGAGCTCTGTCTACAGATTGCCCGGTAAACGATTCCATACGCCGCACCTGCTCGCCAGCCTGAGCACCAGCGCTATAGTCCAGCGGTCCGTCTCGGACGAGCAATTGCCAATGATGCGATATCATCGAAGCAGATAGAGAGGCGCTTCGCTTGATTACCCGTTGCAGTCAGGCTCCAACCACAGAACGGAAGCTACATACGTAGGCTAAGGCTATATAGGCTTCAATGATTTAACCGATACCGACAGACAGTTAGTTGCTAGTAAGTTTCCGACAGAGAAGACTACGAGTGCTCAATATTTTGATTTCACCCCTAAAATCTCCCCTCCCCCAAAACATGTGTATTTTTGGCATCATATTTTGCATTTTTGGACCACGACTTTCCACAAGAAGAAGATATTTGGACAGCCAATTAAAGCGGGCAATTAGCTCCCTTCCCCACTTGCCATGACGCCACTGGTTTTGCTGTTGCGAGATAAAACTGATAGAAATATAAGTGCTGGCTGATACTGAGGGGTCACAAACGAAAACGACAAATCCGGCAAACAGTGATTTAGGTTGGGGTTAAAGTTGGGGATCATGGTTAGAGATAAAATTAGAATCTGAGGTTAGAAATAGGGTTAGAGATTGGTATAGGGTTACGGTTAGGGATTTGGGTTAGAAATATGGTTAGGAATAGGGTTAGGGTTAGGTAAAGGTTAGTATTAGGGTTAGGGATTAGGGATGAAGGATAGAGACAAAGTTAACGATAGGGCTAGGGTTGAGACTAGGTTTAAGGTTTTACATAGTGGGGTAGTTCTGACGTTCCCGGTTTTAACAGGGAACCGAATAGTACGTACCTTTCTTCCGACTTCGTTGTTGTGCAGGTTGACCAGCGCTTTTATATTGTCGCTGACTGGTCGCCTGTTGTTGCCACGGCTGCGGCTGCTGACGTGTGAGGACAGAGATCCCTGTACGACATTGTGTTGATGTGCGGTCGCTTGGTGATGTTGTCTGCCGATCTTGCTGCGTTCCGACGCGTCGACGAACATCATGGTAAACCAGACGCCGTAGTTGACGTTGTCGCTGCAGCCTCCCCAGCGCCAGCCGTCGTCGTCGCTGAAACCTCCCGGCACGCCGGGCACCTGTGTCATAATCACGGGCTACAGTTAACTATATAGCAAGTTCTTAGCAATGATTTAGTTGATTTGTTTTATTTACGATACGAATTTGCACTTGAAAACTGGCAGACAAGCTGTAAGTAGCCTAACGTAGGCCCTAAGCCTACACATAAACTAAATTGGTTGCTGAAGTTGTATGTAGGCCCCTAAACTACATCAAGAGGGTGACTGGAATGACGATCGACACTCGTGGCTGTGTCGCAAAACCGAGCATGATAGTAGGCCTAATGATTGAACGGCAACGAAACACTTTTAATCACTTGAATATTATTCGACCGTCATATAATAACCGCGTGAATAAGTAAATAAAATAATAAGTTAACGCGTTAATTTGACTTCTCTAGTTTTTTTAAAAGTTAATATAATCATAACTTAAGCATTATTAGTTAGTTATTCATCGCTTGACGCACCTGGCCGGTCACGTGACCCTGTCCCGCAGCATTGCCCGGATTCATGTCACAGGAACAGTCTGTGATGTTGCCACTGCTACACGCTAGCGTGACAGCATGCACGACACCGGCTGACGTCACCGCGTGTACAAATGCCGTCTCCTTCGTTCCTACAGTACCATCACCTGCAGCAATATATCTCATGTCAACTCAGCCTCCTATCCTCAGCAGTAAACTGTGTTGAAACGTACTTATTACATGGCCGTGAACGACACCGGCCGACGTCGTTGCGTGCACGAATGCCGTACTCTTCGCTCTTGCATGAACGTACCAGCACCGCCAACAACAATCATTTACCGCATCCCAGAGATCTCCAGATCCAGTGTAGCCATAGGGCTAGGCGGACTCAGCCCACGAGGAAGTCCATCTTCCTTCTCGTCAGCTTTTTGCAATTTATTTTGGAATTGTTTCACATTTCCGCAGTCAAAATCTTCATGTTCAAGTTTAATTTTTCAATCGTCGAATTAATTGTCATAAAATAAAATTTTGATTTTTCCAAAGTAGTGTGGAACGAGTGTTAAGATAAGGTGGGAAATATTACACAAGGGTTTTGTAAAAAATGTACTTCTAATTTCAACGGTGCAAAAACATGTGAAAATCGCTTTATAAGATTTGAGAAAGTTATCACCGATAATCTGGCCTGTTTTATGGACCACGGTGTTGTACCTCGTCGGACGATGGTGTCGAACAGCGATTGGTTGATGTGCTTAGCCGCGGCGGGTGAACAGTTCCAACGCTCGTGCTGGAACTGGAACTGACATTCGTGTAGACCGAGTTCTGCGCCGAGCTTGAGCGACAGCACGGCGGCAGGACTGTGTCTACAGACGCTCAGCTGATCCGCCACCAGACCCGTCAGCGACCCACACTGAGTCTGAGCGCTTCCTCCTCCCGGTTGATCCACTGAACCGATGCTCGCCAGGCCCAGATACCTGCAGCATGCCCGATTCACAGACAATGTCATCGAATTTATCTTAAGACCATCATAAGACCAGAGTTAAATCGATGTCTTGAAATCGTGCTACGACATGTTCTAAGCGAATTCACAGAATTGTTCTTATGTGGTCATAAGATTTGGCACAAAATCGCAAGATTTTTTCTTACGACCATGTTTTGAAATATGACGTAAGTGCTGTGCAAATGAAATCGTTGTCTTAAGACGACCGTATGTGTGAAAGTCGTCTGAAGATTATTCTAAGATTTTCTGCGAATGGGCCCACTTCAGGATTCGTGTGACGTATAACGGTCGGACGTTGGATTTGCGATCAAGATGTCGTGGGTTTGACTCGCGGTCAGACTGCTGTCAAGTGATTAGTAGGCCTATTTGGATGGGTGACTATCAGCGAACAGGCAAACCATTACGGTATACACATATCAACACCAAGATCAACTCAGCCTTTTATCCTTCCGGAGTAGCTAGGTAGCCAAAATCTGACTGGAGCTTAGTCGGGGCGAGTTTACCGGTGTCAGGTGGCATCTAGGTGATAGCGTGTCAGGGAAAATGTTACAAGAAGCCCAGCTGACGCTAGGATAGCCAACCGTACTGGCTGTCAGTGACCTTCAAGGTCATCCAAGATCGATGATTCTCATTTTATTTGAAAGAGCGTATGCCACTTCCTTAGTGATCAATAGTAACGTCGGCCGTATATCTTTCATCGTTTCTGAGATATGGCCAGTTTTCCGTTGAATTTCTTATACCCCGCATCCATTCAACCCCCAATTCGAAAATATTACCTTTGCACTAGATCGCTGAAATCTTGCGTGCCTGAGTTTAAGGCCCATGGCTAATTACTCGTGTAAAAAAATTTCAGTACGATTTAAAGCTTAGCCACAGTACATCCGTTACGGAGAGAAAACAGACGGACGACGGACGACAACCTTGTCAATAGCTCGACCGTTACTTAGAAGTAGCTACGGTCGGCTAAAAGTGGTAGCTTACTGAGTCTGAGATGTCTTATGAATTACGATTCATGCATACATTCGCATTGTGTAGGCCTATTCCTTCTTTCAAGCAGTTTTATAAACTTACCACCGTTAGTAGGCTAGGCCTAATTGCATGCGAGTTTTTTTCCCAAAAATAGCGCACGCAGTCTAGCTGCATAGTTCTACTCTTTTCGTGCATTAACTTTGCTTGTGCGGTGCATAAAAACTTGTATAGAGCTCTACTTGATACATACGAGTACAATTACCATTAAAAGGTTTTTGCTAAATGTCACGCGACGCGCATGCTCCGATTACAGAACTCAATAATTAATTGTCCTACAGCAATGCCTGCCCCACTGAATGGCGAACGTGAACCAGTGCTATAAAAAACTAAGTTTTTGAGAAAATGAGTTTTGTTTTGGTGTACAAAGAAGACATAAATTTTAAGGCCCAAAAAGAACATCATATAAACTAATTGGTAGCCTAGGCTGCTACAACATTCTCCATCTTGCTGAGTAAATGACGTGACGTCAAAATTAAAAAAAACATCACGGATGTATTGTGGCTCAACGGTGCGAGATAAGGCCTAGGTCGCTATTGATCACTATACAGGAAGTCGCATATTGGTTTTTAAATGACATGAAAATCGATAACTTCGGATGACCTTGAAGAGTCATAACGTACTGTAGTATGCCAATCGTGCAGTATTGTGGTTAAACGGTGAGTTGTAGACCGCTGGCGACTTTCTATATGCTGTCAATAGCAACCATGTTTCCATCTGCAGCGGTTTGGCCGCAATTTTAATGGAAAGTTTCAAGCTATACATAAGTGGCCGTATCTCGAAAACAGTGAGAGATAAGGCCAAGGTTGCTATTGATCACTAATAGGAAGTGGCATACGCCTTTTCAGATTACATAAAATTATTGACCTTGGATGACTTTAAAGGGCGGTACGCGCTATTGTGCCTAAACGGTGCGAGATAGAGCCAATGCTGCTATCGATCGCTAATAAAAAATCGCATACGCCATTTCAAATGAGACAAAAATTATCGACCTTGGATGATCTTGTAGGTCACTGACAACCAGTACCGTCGGCTATCCTAGCGACAGCTGGGCTTTTTGTTATATTTGTGTTTGCTGTTTGAGTCAAACTTACGCCCTTGTTTTCGTGACTTGGACTCGGACTAGAAGATGACTCGACTACAGTTACATCACTGGCTTTCGAAGTGCCAATTTTCGTGCATGCGCTGACTGATTCCAACACTGTTATCTGTCGATGATTTTGCAGGCCTATGCCGTTTCGTTGTTGAAACCACGATGATAGGGTTATCTAATCGTAACCCTATCTTTTATCCATGGTTGACATTATAATTATAACTTTGGTATGGTATTACTCAGCATAGCCTACTCACATCCATGAGGCAGCAGCACGTCGCAGTTGACAGAGGAAGAAGACGACAGAGCAGACGAGTAAACAACTGCAGAGACTGGACGATCTCATTGCTAGCAATTATTATTATTAACAACACACGTTGGCCGCTCTACCGGCACATTGGCCTAATCATCTGACAGTAATCATCCTGGGCAGAGCGACTCTGTTCCATCCACAGTAACTCATGAAGCCTCATCGCAACACATCTCATCGTCGGCATCGTTACGAAGCACGCATCACCGTGCAGCCAATCGTGCACGACGACCGGCGCCCACCAGCCAATCACGAGTCAGAGCACCTGCTCTGATGCATTAATATTCATGACGTCTATGCTCTGAAGCTCTGCAGACAGATGCTGCTAGTGATTGATTACCTGTTCATGAGTCGCCTACCTCAACTGTGTTGCTGCACTACCTTGTGAAATGTCAGTGTCTAATTAAGAATAACAATTTAAAACAAGACAACTTATGTAACAACACATTTTAAGAAATTAACAACAGGAACCTGTCTGTAGCGTCCGACTTGATTTAATTCTGCGGCTACGGATTCACGAAAAAACGTCAGCCTACTTTTTGTCGTAATCACTTAATGCTGACAAAGGTTGTTCAAAACCCAGCAAAATAGCGAGCTGGAATGGGCGTAATTACGCCACAGTATCAATATTTATTCACAGGCTGTGAGTTACGCCAGTGTACCACAGAACACGACCGCGAGTCGAGTTGGTCTTGCAATAATTAGGCCTAGTCTACAGGCTACAACAGCGATCCTTTGAGACTAAACCAGCTCTCAGGCGATCTTCTTAATCTTACGGAGCTCTGCTAGCTTGCGAGTCTTGACAGAATTAATTTTCTTCAGATGAAGCTGCAGTCCAGTTAGTGCTGTCAGTCCGCAGAATAATCCTACACGCACAATCATCAGAAAAACGGACACATAGAAGAATATGTGTTCCTGCAGATAGTCGACGACCGTTCTTCAAATGGCCCATTCGTGTGAACAATTGGAATCGCAGGATCTGTCCGTCCGTCTGTTCGTCTGTCTGTCCGTCCGTCACACGGGTGGATCAGTCAAAAACGATGCAAGCTAAGATCACCAATCTTCACCATCTGCTGCCTGGAAGACTCTATAGAGTAGTTTCAGGAACCGTAAAGCTTTTCCAAAAATTCGAAAGGGGTCACCCCGAACGAGGGCGCTAAATGAGAGCGGTTGGGCAAAATTTGCGATTTTGGCCAATGAGTCGCTGTATCTCAGTAACGGTGCGAGATAAGGCCTATGTTACTATTAATCACTAATAGAAAGTGGTACACTGGCTCTCGGTTGGCGCCGAATCCAATGACCTTGAATGACCTTGAACGCTAAAATAGGGGGTTTTACAAATTTTTTTGGCGATTTCAGGCTGCGACACAAGTCTATATCATTCACAAGGTGGCGCCACGGAACTATCGGCAATCCAGATAGAGAATTTGGTATTTGTATATTAACTTAGCGTGGACACCCCAATTTTCAGCTAAACTACTGAACTGGAACTGCTGTAGGCTTTTGCGCGTCTCGTGAGCATTAGCTCAAATTTCTTGTTTCTCAAGACCAAGAAAAAACGAAACTTTTATTCTTGTTTGTTTTTAAAACGCCTAGCTCGAAACCAAGATTTTTGGTTTCAAGAACTAGGCCTAAATCACTGCCCATGCAGTCGAATAATCTGCATAAGCGATAAATTATTACAAATTGTCTTTTTTAAGTTTTCAATGTAAAATGTTTCTTGCTCAACATTATTTTCGACTGTGTCCTATTCAAGTGCTGCATGTACGTTCGTTGTTACATGAGTGAAAATAATAAAATAAATGAAATACAATTACGTCCAAAAATGACACCAAGATAGTAGTAATATGCTTATATATGTAACATCCTTCCTATCACCACCACAATAATTACAGAATTACAGGTTTACAGTAAGAATAATTAAAATAAGTAAGATTACTGCAGTTTCAATTAGATGCATGCACATGAAAACGGAAACAAATACCAAAAAAGGCTACATCAATGTCTAATGAAAAGCAAGACAAGCTAAAAGAAAAAAAGCCATAACAATAACCATGTCTTTTTTACCCATAACAAAAATGTCAAATTAATCTCAACATAAAGTACTGCAGGGCATGCATAATCTTGACTACATTTTGTCTATCAGTTTTCAACGCCACGCCGGTCGGTCAGGAATGCAAAGAATTAAGTGCAAATGATTAATTATCCAGATTTGCACCAAATACAGAAATTATTACCCAAACATACGACCAATGCATAATGCAGTATTCAAAAAAAACTAAAACAACAAGAAGGAAAAATAAAACAACTAATGATTTTGCTCGAAGAACAACTAATGCCACTTCAACAAAGCAAAAGCACTAAAGTCTAAATACAGCGTATTTCAACATGCACACATGCACACTCGTAGTCAGCGCCAGATAAAGATTTTGGAGGCCCTGGTGCACTAAAAAATAAGACCCCTCTCCAAATTTTGATATTCCAAAAACCGGTGTTTACTTTAAAATTCTACATTTACAAAGACACGTACTGAATTACAAAGACTGTCAGGAAAGTATTTTTAAAAAATGTACGATATTTATATTTTATCAAAAAAGCTCAATGTGTGTGTACTGTCTTTATTTTTTGGCATATTTTATATATATGGGTATACAAATTACTACAGAGTGGTCCCAAAAATGTCCCAACTTGTTTTTGTCAAAACTTCGCCAAATCTCCACCAAATTTGCTAATTTTTGCCACACAAATGGCCAAGACGACAAAATTGTGAGGTACGCTCATTTTCCACCTCACCTAATTTAGGTCAACGCACTACCGTGTAAAATGCAGATGCTCCAAATCGTTACGTCACGCAGTGACTATCAGTATCATATTGCTCACCTTCTTATCTGGAAATGACAGAGGGCGCCACGTGATTTAATAATTTTGTGGTATTAAATATTTTACATGAAAAATAGCAGATACCAAAGTAGCTGACTGATGAGCTCAAAACACGTCTAATCCACGAATGAGTGCTGTGGAGTTTGATCAGTTAATCGTTAATGCCGCTACGTGTCACGTCTAAGCCATTGTGTACACTTTGAACATAAATTACGATAATCTGAAAGCAAGCTGTTACACAAAGTTATAATTTTGTTAAATAAATCGCATTTTAGTTTATTGCGTGCTTAGTTAAGTTGTTCGAACTTTTACGGGTACATCAACGTACAATTACGCAACAATTTGGCGCATCTGCGTTTTACACGGTAGTGCGTTGACATAAATTAGGTGAGGTGAGCACTGAGTGTACCTCACATAAGTCTATCGTCCTGGCTATCCGTGTGCCAAAAATTATCAAATTTGGTGCGGATTTTATAAAGTTTGGACAAAAAACAAGTCGAGACATTTTTTGGACCACCCTGTACTGTAACATTATGAAGCCCCGGAGCTCAGTGACACTAGTGTAGGTGCGCCAACTCCACTGTGATTAATCTGGCGCTGCTCACGAGACATTGGGGTGGTCCATAAATGACGTCACGCTTCGAGGGAAAGAAAGATATTATTTTGGGGACGGCCTTTCCAGGCAAAATGCACATAATGAATTAAAACAAAATATAATACTACAACTCTCATCAGCAAAACAGACTTCACTAAAGTATAGACGCAATACTCATTCAGTCTTCAGTAGGGTCCACAGTTTTCCGTGAAAAATTTTGCCAAATTCCGCGGGCCAGTTTGCAAAATTCCGTGGCTTACAGCAGCAAAATCGTCCAAATTCTGCGGCCTTCCAGTTGTAAGTAAACTGAGCACTGTCCTGTTTAAAAACTTTAGTTTCTGAAGAGCCATAGTGACATTGTGCTGAGTATGCTAACAACGTACAAAGAAAATTATCTATCTTTTTTGTTTCAAAAGTGCAATTTGTCAAGTTGCGTTGGCGTTTATTTACAACTGTGCCCACAGCTTTTTGATTTATTTCCGTGATAAAAATACGTCATCAAGTCAGAAATTGTACTAATCGCCGGCGAATTTACAACTCTGGCAAAATTTCGTGAAATTCCGTGAAAATATCAAAATTCCGCAGCCCGCGGAAAACTGTGGGCCCTATCAGCAGTGACTAGCTATGTACCCAACAGCGTCGTTCGTTAAAAACGTAGGCGGAGCAGAGAGTCGCAATTTTATGACAGACACTGCAAATATCTGACAAAGGAAATCATTGCCGCTCAAAATATTGCCCCAAAATAGGGGGTTTTCAGCTTCAAATCTTGCACTCACGAACGAAAGTTTTCCGACAAAATTTTGGACAATTTTCTGACAGCTAAAAATTTATAGGGAAGGGGAGAATTGGTACCACCAACCCTTCCCACAACGCCGCTGTATGTAACTATTCACAGTGTAACATGTTATATACAAATAAGTGAATCACAAAGTCATCTAACGTTTACAATAAAACCAAGAAAATAAAAACATGCATTTAGCGTTCACTTTGGAATTACAAACGTTATTATGCATTATAACTAAAAGGCGCTTGTGAGAGTGCATATCTCCGCCAAGTGAAGTGATTTAAACATTACTGCTGTAAAATGTAGAAGACTAGTATTCGCAGGAGGGCGCCACCGTTCCTGAGTCATCGTGTACGCAGACGGAACGACGGACACACACACGGACAGACAGAACGACCAATCTCTTAATCTCCTCCAATGTTCACCACGTTCATCTTGGCAGAGATAACAAACAAGTTCTGAAGTGCGAATTAAAGTCATATACTACCAGAACAACTGAACAATAGGAACAATGACGGCATAAGAATCATAACTCAAGTCAGTTGACAACTGCTGCCTACTAATAAGCAACAGACTATGAGTAGTAATTACTCTACAGTCACTCAGTGAGTGAGTGAGTGAGTAGGGTTTAACGTCCCACCCGACGCAGTATCCAGGGTAGGCTAAAAAAAACCGGACCGGTTTGAGCTTTGATAACTCAGCGATGGTTACCCGTAGAAAGGCGTGTAATATGTGAAAAGTCATAGAATGTTGTAGACGAAAAGGGCCGAACTTGCATAGCAAATCGTTTAAATATTCTTTGCCTAATTTGCCTAAATCTTCATTACCCCTGAAACTGGCTGCACTCCCATGTGCCCGAGTTCACTGAACTCAAAAACTCACCTCCAAAAAATCCAGATTTAAATTCTGTGAAATACTCAGTGTGTGTGGGAGCATTGCAACAGATAGCAC
>Ga0209454_1002731_pt1 | contig 12185 bp, 7 predicted proteins | sample WorMetHERISLAND1_2_FD_187400 | JGI IMG/M metagenome (GOLD analysis project Ga0209454, IMG submission 187400) | Marine gutless worms symbiont microbial communities from Max Planck institute for Marine Microbiology, Germany - Olavius geniculatus... | ecosystem: Host-associated > Annelida >...
AATCCAAAAAGCCTGTCACCAGTGCTTGTTATGATAAGCAGCATATATGTACCTATCTGCAACCGTTTTCACATTATTCGAGCCAATAACGGCAAAATGACGTCTTTTTAGGGGGTACCCCTTTTTGACGCCCTCGTTCGAGGAGAACCCCTGCACCCAGTGGCACGAAATTTTGTCACGATAAACTAGACACCTTGGGGCAGCCACAGTAAAGATTTCGTGACTCTAGCTTGCACCGTTTTGATACAGCTTACGAGTGTGACGGACGGACAGACAGACGGACGGACGCCCAGATGATGGCAGAGACGCGCGAAGCATTCTGCTTTCGCGCGTAAAAGCCACGTAGCCTAAGTAAATAGTTTAGTGTTCTCAAAAGCAATGCTGTGACTGGCTGACACTTTCAAATGCAGTTTAAAACAATTTCTCTTTGATCTATACTAAGCTAAACGCTATACGGCGTTTAAAAAATTTTTTATGCCTTTAACGGAGTGACTTGTATAGTGTACTGTGTTGCGTTGTATGGATAATTTGTATCCACTGCTAATGGCAGAAAAAAACTACAAAAATAGGCGAAATTGGCTGTACAATCCGTCCGTCTGTTTCTTGAGGGTTCTTGGCTCGGAAACAAAAAAAACGCAAAAAGCTCAAAATTAATGGCGTAAGCGTTCCCCAGATAGGAGCTACGCTGTGCCAATATTATCAAAAGGTCAATAGTCATCGTTTGGTTTTTCGTGGGTGGCGCACTAGGCCTAGATATACATATATCTGTCAACTTTATTCACTAATCTGCATTGTGTGTCAAACCTATAGCAACGAAATCGCTGTAATATTCACGCCGCTACTGCAGTTAAATCCGCCAACTAATTTGCACCATTTGCATCTTGGCTCGATGACCTCTGCCACCACGCAGACGATCGGATCAGGTTCATGGACGTCATTTAGCCGCTCGACTTATCGCCCGTATATTTTACTCTTTGTTTTCGTGCGGATGTTCTAGACCGGTTTATACTAGTACCTATACATGTTATCTACGCTGTAGCTGTGAATAAAATTTTCCCGAAACATCAGCATGGGTTTATGCAGCAACATTCGGTTAGTGCCGATGAAGCAACGGTGCCGCATGTAGCCTACACCGTGTCCGGACAAAAAACATACCGGACATTTTCGATTGTAACTTGAAGAAGGATTATGAAATTTTAATGATTTTTGACATTCATATTTTTGGCACAACTGGCGATCAACTGGCTGTCTAATTTTCCATCGCACCCACTGTCTGCTTTTGCACTACCTGGAGAAACAAAACCAACAAAATATTGCATTTTTTATCCAATTTCACCTGTTTGGGTTTTCCCATGTAGTGCAGAAACAGACATTTGGTTATGTGGGAACTAGAACGGTCTTTTGATAAAAAGTAGTGTCAAAAATGTTTGCGCCAAAAATTATTAAAATTTGTCATTCTTTTTCAAGTTACGATCGATAATGTTGGGGATGTTTTTTGACGTATTTCTGTCCATTTCAACTCATATTTCGTTGGTTCTGCTTTTCCCAGGTAGTGCAGAAACAGACATTAGCTAAGGTGAAATATTGAACGGTCGTTTTATGGCCATCTGTGCCAGAAATATTCGTACCAAAAATTATTATAATTGGATATCCCTTCTTCAAGTGACAATCAATAATGTTCGGAATGTTTTTATGGACAAAATGTATATGGCGTTAAACAAATTGATATTTTCTCTTTATTAGTACTGTAAGCGTCATTTAATCGGTTATTTTATGCTTCTTAACAGCATGCAAAACAAAACGTCGAAAATGGTTAATTCTACGGCTTCAGAGCTTTTCAAGTCGGTCTGCGCGATGTCAAACGACGACTTTAAAAATCATTTGAGGTCATTTGCTAGATATCGCAATATCTATCAAACAAACTCACATCCGACTTGTTTCTATTTGTATCTAGTAACCCCTGTTGCATGCGGAAGTTACGCTGTTGTATCATCAACTTTTTTGAATCTTGCAAAAAATGGTGTAAAAATTCAATTCTTATGGCGTTGCAAAGATCCAGTACTCAAGCCATACAGGGGGTGGAGCGTTGAATTAATGCAATGGATTCGGCATGGAACCAAGTGATTTAGTTGCCGCATAAAGTCAATGGCGTTTCGCTCTCTGTAAGAGCTAGCAGACGTTTTTTTCTCAATCGGATTTGTGGTTGGACGCCGTTTGTTACTAACTCACCCAGACACGCCATCGAGTCTGTCAACTCAACTTAACTCAATTCTCGTTTTGTTAGAGCACCTTGATTTCGTTTTCCTGGCGAGGCAAGCTTAACGGCGACCGATCGGGCAGTTTAGTAGTTTAGTCTAATCTGTCTGTAGCGTGTTCTGCATCGATAGGCAGTTGTGCGGTTGCAACAACGTACAAAAAGCTCAGCTGTCGCTAGGATAGCCGATCGTACTGGTTGTCAGTGACCTTCAACGTCATTCAGGGTCAACGATTTCTGTCTCATCCGACAGGGCCTATGCCACTTTCTATTAGTGAATCACAGTAACCTAAGCCGTATCTCTCACCGTTTTCGAGATTTGGCCAGTTTTCCGTTGAAAAACGCAATCTTTTTACCCCCGTCAATTCAACCCCAAATTTGAAAATGTTTCTTTTGCACTAAATTGCTGAAATTTTGCATGTCTAGACTTAAGGCACATGGCTAATTATTTATGTAAAAATTGTTACGATCTACCGTTTAGCCACAATACATCCGTGACAAACGACGACAGACAAACGACGACGGACAGACGGACGGACGACAGCCATACCATAAGCTCGACCGTTACTTCAGTAAGGGGAGCTAAAAATGTTATTTATTCTGCGACGAAATTATATCTTGAGTGCAGTTAAGTTTGAGACCTACATTTGCTGATCGAAGTGTTGCATGTGACAATTTTATTTTTCAATTTCGAAACTGTTTGCTTTGTTTCATGTATACGGGCACAGTTTAATGCGCTTATGAATTCATCATCCTGACCGTCTCACTTGAAGTGACAACCATACCGACCTTGGCGTCTCTCTATCAGCAGTTCAATTTTAAGACGTTTTCCTTCCGTTTGTCGCCGGCGCCGGAAGGAAGCTTGTGGACGTCGCTAGCTTTATTTACGGTCTACGTGAACACGACTTAGGCTCGACTATATAGCCCAATGCCGGTCGGAATATCCGACCCTTTCTCGCCGCCGTATTCATAATATACGATATCTATTTGGTGTGCAAACGTGACCAGGCGTCATTGATGACTGCGAGTAAAAGGGTGTTTACACGATCCAGCAAACGTCCAGCAAACGTCCAGCATTAGAACGTGTATTTTGAATACATTTGCTGGGAGTTTGCTGGATCGTGTAAACACCATATAACGTTGCTTTTAGTTTTTAGACGCGTTTATAAACTGAAAGCAGACGCAACAATTTCTCCTTCATGATATGATGCAAAAATTATCCTGTTCGCTCGGGATTAAATTATTTAACTGATTAGTTTATTGATCTTTTTCATTTGGACTCAAATGCAGTTTTAGTCTACATCACAAAGTGAAAAAAATCGAAAAAGTTTCAGTCTTTTGTAGGCCTATCGCATTAATATGTCGCCACTTTTCGTTGGGTTCTTTGTTATTTCACCTACAGAATTTACATCAATTTCACGCCGCCGTGTTCGGGGCTCTCAGCATTGCAGCGAAGTGATTAAGCGATGTATAGCGTTGTCAATTTGTCAGCTTATTTAGCCAATTTGCTCGTTTGATCGCCCAACCACGATCCGCTGCGTTAACTAAATCTTCATCTGTGTGCGGGCGACATCAAGCCCATGTCACACGATGCAAAGACTTCAGTTAGTTCCTGGCATTCGTTTGCAAAGACGACTATAAACCGGTCTCAGTCTTAATGCCAGGGGCGACAAGGCATCGTAAGTCAGTTTACACGATCAAGCTGGTTCGACGAACTGCTATATATGTTAGCTGGACGAGCCAGCTCGATGTTTGCTCGATGTCTGTTCGATCGTGTAAACGGGGTATAAGTCGTATTGAGTGTTCGGCGCGCGCAATAGCTAACTATTAAGCTCGGAAATCGGGGACAGTTTTTCGTGGGTCATGAAAATAAAATAAGGTCTCGCGAAAATACTCTGCACGTGTAAGCCCAAACTCTATTTGCTTCGATTTGTTTGTGGATTTTATTTATTTAATAAACCAAGCACATAACAAACGTATGCGCAGTAGTAACTGAACCAATACCAGTACCAATATCATTGAAATAAGGTCAAAAAAGATACCAAAATAACATAGAAAAACCAGAACTGAAAGTAAATTAAAATAACGGAGATAAGACAAGGCAATAATTTACTTGTAAGTTATACAGACATCGCATAGCAGATTAACAGATCGTCGTAGTGACGTTTGGGCTTTATCAGATCATAGATGTCTAACTTGTTCGTTGAATAAACGTCAAATATCGAAGCTATTCCGCTAGCAGTTACGACCTTAGCTCTATTGTAGAGATCATTTTTTTTCTGCGATTGTTCAAGCCAGTTTAGTTTTCTCTTTTTAGCTAGTTTATCAGCGGTTGAGTTTGTCGACAAAAGAGCACAGATGTCGTGGGCTCTTTGGTGGCAATCGTTGACTCAAACTGATCGCGGACTGGCGTTGAAGCAAAGAGGCGCCTAACGGGATTGACCGGCGCTGTGCTGAACTGTTAATGCTATACAGCCCACCGCGACCGGTGTCCGGTCACCCTTTCCCGTTAGTTTTTTCGTCCCCTAATGCCCGCTCTCCACTTGTTTAACTCTTTGCTGGATTTGTTGTACAGCATGCTGCACAACAAACTATACGACAAACAAACAACAGATCGGGTGCAAACAATCTCTCAGAAACATCCAAGATCCACAGTAATATCATTAATGTTGTCACGGCGAAGGTGGGAGAATGTCTTTCCTGTAAATTTTGGTCTGTCGGCAAATCGTCGCAAAAATTTCGTTTGTGTCTGATAAAGCAAAATCTAAAAATATTACTTTGAAGGAGTTTTTCGCTGACATTATGTGCGCTACATAAATTTACTTACTTACTTACTTACTTACTTACTTCATTTTTTGTCGAAAATTTACAGCTGTCTGTCAAGAAAAAATGCAACTTTCTATTCCTTTTACTTTTTTAACCCAGGATGCCGCTGTCTGCAACAAATCTTCACCCTCTCGATTTCACGCTGTCATACATATTTCGCACGACATGTCGTTCAAGAAGTCCAGCATAAATCGAAGTAGTGAAGTATGTGCTTATAGTCGTCGGTCGTCGGTGGCGTATATTTGTCCGGTAATTTATCGGTCACGTCCTGACTTCGTCCTCTCGTCGATTTCGTCGGCCGGGCGCCGCCATCTTTTCTCATCAGTAAACACCGCGACTGTTTGCGCGACACGGCGAAGTGACGCTATAGCGAAGACAAGAAGCCTCGCTGTCGCTAGGATGAGCCGACCGTATCCATTTCACTATATCCGAAGGCCAGCGTCCGACTTTCGGTCGCGGAAACAAAGGAATTTCCCAGAATGACTTCAGTCCCATACATGCACGCTACGGTGACAATGCTATATCGAACGCTACAATCAACGCTAGGATACTTTAAGGTAACTAGATGGCATTAGATGGCAGCATTATAATTAATATCGAAATGCTCGTTTTATTTCAAAGTTGTTATTAATTAAAATGCTGCCATCTAATGAATGATAATGAAGTATTACTGGAACATGTTTAAAGAACCAAGTAGTTAAATTTTTGGGATAATTCCCAAAATATGAAATAGAGACAGTCCATCACCCGTGGCGTAACTTATATGCTTAGGCTTATTTATAAAGATTAGCGTAACGTGTCCAGTAACTCAAAAGCCAAAAAACGATACAAAAGTTAACAGTTTTTCCGAAAATTAAAAAAAACAATATTTTTCGGACTGCGTTTGGGGTCGGTGAAATTACTGCGGGACAGCATCGCGCGGCCTATATACGCTGCGACGGCAAGTCGTTTTTACGCGCGAAAGCAGCTACTGTTTTAGCGCGTCTTAGCCATTGCAATTCTGTCTGTCCGTCTGTCCGTCCGTCCGTACGTACGTCTGTCTGTCACACAAATGGATCAGTCAAAAACGGCGCAAGCTAGGATCACCAAATTTTCACAGTCAGCTGCCTGGAAGACTCGAAGCTTTTCCGTAAATTCGAAGGGGTTCATCCCGAACGAAAACGCTAAATGAGAGGGGGTAGGCAAACTTTGCGATTTTTGGCCAATAAGTCGTTGATGGTGCGAGATAGGGCCTAGGTTACTATTAATCACTAATAGGAAGTCGTACACTGGCTCTCGATTGACGCCAAATTCAGTGACCTTAAATTACCCTAAACGTCAAAATAGGGGGTTTTGTGGATTTTTTGGCTATTTCGGGCTGCGACACAAGTCTATATCATTCACCAGGTGGCGCCACGGAACTATCGTTATGCGATCCAAATAGAGAATTTGGTATTTGTATATTAACTTAGCGTGAACACCCCATTTTTTAGTTAAACTACTGAACCGGAACTGCTATAGGCTTTCGCGCGTCTCGTGAGAATTAGCTCAAATTTCTTGTTGTATTAGAGTATCATCATTGCTGATGGAAGCTGGTCGTGTGGTGAATGCTGTATCATCAAGGATGGCGAGTCTGACTGCTTTGGTCATCATTCGGTCTGTTTATTTGTCGGCCATGATGGTCCTTGGTCCCAGGACGATATGCTATAGTGATAGGTCAATAGCGCAGTTTTATGTTCGATAGGAAACCGATACTATCTTGATATTTTTGAATAAATAAAGCCAGTGCTGTCTAATCACTAACTTAAATAAATTATTGTACATGGTTATGCATAATTTTTTAAAGTATGTATTGTAGACCTATCACTTGCACATATCAGCAACGTTGGCGCAATAAAATTGTAGCTAAGTTATCGTTATTATCGGTACAGTAGTTAAATTTTACCGCAACTTTTACAAAAGCAATTGCATCAAAAAATAAACATCCTCGAAAGTCAGAATGTAACGAATTCAGTATTATACTACTCGACGTCATGATAAGTTTTAACATCATTAAACTACATTGATTATGACCACATGCCTGTTTTAACGGACAAAAAAATCGTACGATACGATGCAATACATCGATATCGAAACGGTATATCGATATTTCGCCCATGCAGTCGACCCATCTCTAGGAGTCTGCAATGCGCCGGAACGGACCGAACGATCGCTCGGTTCGCCGAATGTCGTTAACGCTCGGCACGCAACCTGAATTATACCCACCCCGACCGACCCAAGAGAAACACGAATAAATATATTATATTGTTATATTCATTGTATTGTTTAGCAATGTCCATTGGACGGGCAATCATCCTATATAATCTACTCACAGCTCACGCCGCTGCCGCAGTAAAAAAACCGCTGCGATGCAACGTATTAATTCGTAATAAATGTTTGTATAACTTTTTTATCCATTTCGGCAGAGAATGGACGTTTCAACTTCTTGTTTAAAAGTATTTGTAAATTGTTGCGGTCAATTTCTGTATCCTGATAGTTGTTGGTTCAATTTCTTGTTGCTTCTGGCCTACCGCTTTCGTGACATGCATGTGCATGTATAATAGGTGGTCTGTACGCTGTTTTTGTACATGATGACGTTGATAATGAGAATATACCTTTTGACCGAACCGCTGTTAAGCCTACTTAATGTCGGTGCCTAAGAGCCTCGGTAAGTGGACGGACGGCCGCGTGAATGTCGTCACTGTAGGCGCCGACATCTTTTCCATAGTTAAATATGCATCGCAGTCGAGCACCGTTACCGTATTTAACGGCTGACTGGCCATGATACAAGGCCTAGACCTACACTATGCATTATATCAGAATCAACCGTCGTGTACATGCTAGTCGCCGCTATAAACTTTGTCCACTCGTCGTCTGGCCGGCTAGCTGGAAATCTTCTGTATGACGACGAGGCTGGTGTAAAGAAAGATCTCAGCGGAATTTAGCGGTGACGACGCGATTGGTCAAAATCGCGTCACGTGACCTGAATTTTAGTGAGTCGTAATCATGCGTTAAATGGCCCCGACCACTTATGGTGTTTTTTGGCCAAACTAAAAACTAACACACCCATCACTGTTATCCCTGCTAAACGTTTACGCCGGTTTTTTTCTACGCCTTTTTTGTTTTTTGTTTTGATCAAGAGCCGTACGGAACAGACAGACAGGCAGACAGTCGGGCAAGACGCGTAATGCTGCCTATGGGACAACCGACCGCAAAACAGTAAACTAATTTGCTAATAGCAGCAAATGACAATATTCGAGTCCGCAGCGAGTTTTCGAGGACATCCTATGCAGACTGTTAGTTGCTAATATGCAAAGTCAACTGCTGCTGGCAACTGCTACAATTTATTACCGTCAGCAGAATGTGACACGTTTTGGCTGTTTTCTCTAATCCATCGAGGGACGAAAAATTTTCTCAATATGTGCTAGATGCTTCATCCAAAGTTCCGAACGACAAATAATTGTTACTACTTGTTTTCACTTTTTAAAACCATCTATCTACTTATTACTCGATGGTGTTGAGAGCGTTATAAGTTTTTTTTCGCCGGGACCCAACGCCCCCAACTGGTCGGATTATACTTTAATTGCTAAACACATTTTTGTGCGTTTTATGGTAAATAAATTTCACGGGTAAATTTCTAATTACTGTAGCAGCAAAAGACAAGTTAGGTATAACTTTGCATGATGATTCTGATTTTGATTTGCTTCTTATGATTAACGGGGGTGTTGACTTTCTAATCCTTTTAAAGTACACATTTAACGTTTCGGAAAAATATATAAAAAAAATTGAGCGATCAGAAAACCTTTCTCCAAATTTTCATACTTGGCGCCACCTGTGTTTGTCAACTTGGCATATAAGCTTCTCCGCGCTACCAAAGCGTTCCTGCAGACTCATTCGTAGTTCAGTCACGTGCTTAAACGCCGTCGGGTCTGACGTCATTTTTGTCTTCTAAACACTTCAGGTTCACAGCCGTTTTTGACGCAATTGCTGCCAAAAAAGAGGAGGAACAAAAAGAAGGAAAGTGAAAAAGGGAGAAAAAGAAAACAAGTTAGGGGCGTAGCAAAAAATGTGAACTGGGAAGGAGGCTCGACTTTTTTTTCTTTTCTTATTTTTTTCTATCGTTTTCCCAGTTCTTTCTCTCTTTTTTCTCCACTCGTTACCATTTCGTTTTTTTCCTTTTCTCTCCGTTCTTTTACATTAAACGTAGGATTTCTAAAATCTATTTAAAAAGTCTGGGGAAACGCTGTAAGCTCTTCCAGCGTGGTGTGGGGCGGAGCCCTAAAATCGAATTTGGTGCGATGTAGCTTCAAAACATAAAATCTGATGGCAATTATTTTAATTATTTTCCTAAAAATCAACTGGCCAAATTGGCACATTTAGTGCAATTTAAAGATAAACGTATGCTTATGTCTTTTGGGGAATTGGGGGGCTGGGCCCCTCTGGGCCCCCTTGGCGACGCCACTGAAACAGGTGAAACAAGACATGGTCATGGTCGCCTCAGATTACGACGTTGACTCATTGGCTGCGGCAACTGAACGGCAGTTGTGTGGTGAATGAATACACCTGGGATCTCTCGTCGGTACACATGATTTAAAATCCTCCGCCAGAACAGCAGTAACAACTAGAAGCGACTGGAGCTCCCAAATTTTTGCAGAAAATGGTGTCGCCACCTGGCAAACACGTTAAAGAGACTCTGAAAACAATATCTTCACGTCTGAGGTAATAAACAAAAAAGTGTCGCCAGGACAGAACGCAATCTATTAAAAGTAGGTTAAGTAGTTTGGTTATTTATTCAAGGACATTCACAATTATTTACAAACATATATAGTAAAATCAGGAGAGAGCGGCCAAAAAGTTTTATCTATCTCTTTTTGATGCCTTTTTTCTGATTTTTTTTCGCTGCAATGACAAGTTTACTCATTCCTCTTCCTGCCATTTTTAACATCTCAGTAGACATGGTAAAAGTATTTAGTCTTGCGGCTATCTAAAAATTTGCGTGCTACAAGTCCATCCCCATAAAGTGCCTGTATGCACTAGCTATATGCCAAAGTGGGTAAGCGAGTACGCAGTACGAGCTTATACTAATCCAGAAATCACGCCGAGATGGCCCAGGCTACACCATCGTTTGCTTTACGACGCACGATTGCAGCTTAAGATTGAGAAAAAAGTACCAGTGCAAGCTAATACCCAGTTTACACGATGAAGCAAACATCAAGCAAACGTCAAGCAAGCATTGAGCAAACATCGAGCAATCATCAACCTATTAGAGCACGCGTCGTGCACGTGTATTTTGAATACATTTGCTTGATGGTTTCTTGATGTTTGCTTGATGTGCGCTTGATCGTGTAAACGGGGCATAAGAATGGCAATGCGTGCAGGGAACGAGTGTAGGTGGCGAGGTCGCGTGTGAACGTAGCGCATGCAGCAGCGCCGAAGATGAACATTACTCGTGATAGGTGCGGAATTAATGCAATAATCACTGATTGCGTCTCGCCGAAGCTTTCGCACGGGATTAGAGCTGGTCCGACTCCAAAATTATCAATACCGCGGTAAAGCCGGTTTTCGTGATGTAAACGATTGTTAAAAAACTCATAATCTAACTCTATAAAGTAAGGATTAAGGATAGTTTTCATGCGTCTGTTGGTCTGTCTTCTGTCACACTCGTGCAGTCTGCTGTAAACTGTTGGACGAAATGAGATACCATTTAATTAGGACATTTGTGTGATTTTTAAGTAACAACTTAAGTGCTGCTGCTACAGTGATTAGAGGTTACTGCAATAGAGTTCGACAGGGACCCAAACCTCTGCACGAAGAAAAAAATTACGGTCAAAACTCCCGATCAAAATTTGTACTAAAGTTGCAGCCAAACCGGTACGAGAGCCGCAGCGATTTAGTGGATTTGGCGTTTGCTATTTGATGCTATACTTTATGCTCTTAGTCCATAATGGAATTTTCTTGTTTCTCCCCGTGTTATGTAGAACCGTAACGTAGTATTCCGTCGTATTTTGACGTCGATATCGGTACCGAACGCCTTTCTGCCCGGAATAAGCATAAAGCAATGGCCGAGTGGAGTGCGTTGCGTGCGGGGCCACTATTCACCGAGCGCTGGCCCGTACTCGTACCCGTCGTACGCTCTATAGATATCGCGCTCATTGAAGCTGGGAGGAAGCTCGGTCGGCAGGCCTTCTGTGCAATATTGACGCGAATGGCCGAACAAACTGCGAAGCTGTTCTGTCAAAATGTCGTGTTATAGCGCGCTCGTCAGCATTAGCATTACAAAACACAAGCTCGATCCGTGGACCGAATGACTGCAGTTAAGCTGCATACATATAGCACTGGAGGCTAAACACCGCCATAAAATAAGCAGTGTCGACAAGGATCGGGGAACATGCCATCTATTTTAAATTGGTGTCTCTTTGGCTTCGCATCGTGGCAGGAAGTAAAACGGAGAGAGGGTGGACAGTAGCGGATTCAAGGTGGGGGGAGGGGCGGGCGGTCGCCCTCTATTGACCAAATGCATCTTAAAACAGGTGAAAATTTCGCACGAAAATGCATTATTTGTGCCTAAAATTTTAATGTTTTTTGCGGAGGGAGCATAGCCCCCTGCCCAGACCCATCCCTACCCTTCCGCCGCTCTATTTCAAATTTATGAATCCGCCTCTGAGGATGGGCAATTGCTTCTCTTTCGGAATTTTTGGTTGTCGAAAAATTGTCAAAAAAAATCTTCAAAAATATTGCTCAAGTCGCCAGACAATGTACCATGGGATTAACTGACACTATTTATTGCTGTAATTTATTCCGTGTATTTTAGCTGAAAATTGGGGTGTTCACGCTAAGATAATATACAAATACCAAACTCTCTATGTGGACTGCATAACGATAGTTCCGTGGCGCCATCTTGTAAATGATATAGACTTGTGTCGCAGCTCGAACTCGCCAAAAAATTCCATAAAACTCCTTATTTTGGCGTTCAAGGTCATTCAAGATCGTTGAATCCGGCTCCAATCGAGAGCCAGTGTACGACTTCCTATTAGTGATTAATAGTAACCTAGGCCCTATCTCGCACCATTACTGAGATATAGCGACT
>Ga0209454_1002732_pt1 | contig 12182 bp, 9 predicted proteins | sample WorMetHERISLAND1_2_FD_187400 | JGI IMG/M metagenome (GOLD analysis project Ga0209454, IMG submission 187400) | Marine gutless worms symbiont microbial communities from Max Planck institute for Marine Microbiology, Germany - Olavius geniculatus... | ecosystem: Host-associated > Annelida >...
GTATTTAATTTATGTATTATTTTGTAAGTTTTTAACATATGTGGTGGTCAGGACCAAACATTTGCTGGGTGTCACTGTCGACATGTTTTTAAGTGGAATATTCTTGGAAGTGATTTCGTCTTCTCATACACATTTCTTCGTAGCGTGGTCTGCTGTTTATTGTCTGTCGCATTCATGCAGGCTTCTTAAACTGTTCGACTGATTCACGTGCCATTTGGTGAGTATAGTCACATTTTTATGCGCAGCTGAAGCTACTGCTGTAGCACGTTTTAGCCATTGCAATTCAGTCTGTCTGTCCATTCGTCTGTCCATTACACGAGTGAATCAGTCACAAAGGTGCAAGCTATGATCACCATATCTTCACCATCAGCTGCCTGATAGACTCTAGTTTCAGGAACCGTAAAGCTTTTCCATAAATTTGAAGGGGGTCACCCCGAATGAAGGTGCTAAATGAGAGGGGGGTAGGGAAAATTTGTGATTTCCAGCCGATACGGTGTTGGCAGAGCGAGACAGGTCACACCTTCTAGTGAGTACAAGTAGAACACTATAGATAATTAGCCGCCGGTAGTCTGGCGCCCTCTGGTGACTGATTTTGTTTTACTGGGCTTTCAAACATGCATCGCTGTTGTGCATTCCTCTTTGCGTTAGCTGGGCTTTTCTTGTTACATTGGGGATCCATAGATTTTCTGGGGAAAGTGAGATTTCGTGGTTTAATCCTCATGCCGAAACATGCAATTTGCAAATTGCATCCAAACGGTCAGTCCTGTGCTACTATTTGGCAAACTATAAAAACAAGGAGAAATCCCATTTTTTGCCAAATTGTTTGGTTTTTGTTTGCTTATGGCTAATTGTAAGACAGTGAGTGAGTAGGGTTCAACATCCCGCCCAACACATTATATGTCATTTCAGTGATGGCTTTTCCAGTCAATGTATACAGACACATAATAATGAAACAGAAAGTTTAATCTTCACAAAAAAAACCCTAAAAACTGACCAGGAGTCTAAACTTGTTCCTGAAACTAAAGTCTTCCAGGCAGCCGATGGTGAATGACAGGGGTGATCTACAGGCATCGTCATCAGCTATTATGGGCATGCATATGTAACAGTAATGACAGTTTTAATAATCTTCTATGTTATCCTCCAGACAGTCATTAATATCAGATTGTTTTGTGTTGGAGGCTACAGGTAACACATGTGGCTGAAAGTTGAATGAAAATTTGGTTAAATTTATGTGCCAATGTCAAAAATTTGCTGTTTTTTATGGGTGCTAAAGATTCGTGCAGATTAGCAAAGAATATGCAAACAAGCAGATGTGACACATTTTTTTGAGAAAAAATTTAAAAACATTTGACATATCACATGCCTTTCTGATGCTAAGCATTGTCCGTGCCTGAACATAGTTTGGTTTTTGGCCTACCTGGCCACTCTGTGTGTGGGTATGTGTGTATACTGCTACTGCTACTACTACTACTACTACTACTACTACTACTAATGCTGCCACCACCACCACTACTCTACTGTATGTGCATGTACATGTACGGACTGTAGGCAGCTGTCGACGAGTGAAAAGGGTGAAGGTGTGAGGGGTGATCTACAGGCATCGTCATCAGCTACTGCAGTGTTGTCAAATGTTGCTGCTGCTAAGCCTGCCACAAGTTCTGCTTCACTGACTGCAACCAGGTTCATCTTGTTACAAGACATTGCATTGCAGTACAGTACTAGAAGTAATAGTCGTAGCCATAGTAGTAGTGTAAATCATTCAGTCAGTTTGGGATTTTTAGTGGCTTTGATGTACAACTACAGTTGTTGTTGTCATTGTAGTACTCATAGTATGAGTCGTAGTAGTGTGCCACTAGAGTAGTAGTACAATACTGAAATGCATAGTCCACCGCTGCATGTCCACTGGTGATTGGTGCTGGCTGTTTTTCGTTCGTTGTAGGCTTATACAACTATTTACTGTAGTAGCTAAATAGCTAATGCATCTGAAAGAAATGCATTTATCACTACTACTCGCGAGTAAGCTAATTGCTACCATGTGCTGTCTAGGCAGTGCAGCAGAGCATGCCACAGCCAAGAAATGCTTCAAATACTTCGCCTCTCCCACCCTCGTACAGCTTTCAATAGGCCTACTGTCTTTAAAAAAACTACCAAATATTAATAAACAATAAAAAATAAAAATAGAGTTTAAACATTCAATAAATAAAAATCAAAACAAATAAAAAAATAAATAAATACCTGCGTTAACACCATGTAGGCATACTTGGAATTATATAGTCACAATATTAAAAATTTCTAAATTTAAACATTACCAATTTAACTCTAAACGACCGCTTTTACTTGCTGATTGATTGATTCGTGCATCTTAGCCATTGTCTAGGCATCCGTCTGTCTGTTTGTCAGTCTGTCCGTCTATTTGTCCATCACACCCTTGCACTGTATCAAAACGGTGCAAGCTAAAATCACAAAATCTTTACCATGGGCTGCCTCACGGTCTCTAGTTTTTCGTGATAAAATTTCATGCCCCTGGGTATAGGGGTTCCCATCTAACGAGGGTGTCAAATAGGGGTACCCCCTCTAAAAGTGCTATTTTGACCCTATTGGCTCTTCTAGTGTGAAAACGGCTGCAGATAGGTACACACTTGTTGCTTATCATAACAAGCACTGGTGACAGGCTTTTTAGATTTATCAACATTGATGACCTTGAACGACCTTGTTTAGTGAATTTTTCGCAATTTTTGGCAGCATCGCACATTTCAACAGTGAATTGTGACGAAATGGCTGGAGATAGACCAAAACAACCTGCATATGAAATTTTCAGCACTAAACGTAGATTGTAGCAGCTCAAGTCCCGACCCCCTAGGTTTAAGGAGTCCAGCGCAGGTGGGCGTGAAAGATGGCTACCCCTCTGAAAAGTGGTTATTTTACCGCAATTATCTTGTGTAGCGAGAAAATGGTTGCAGATAGGTACAGACATGCTGCTTATCATAACATGCACTGGTGACAAGCTTTTTATTGGTGTCAACGTTGATGACCTTAAATCCCCAAAATTGGGGTTTTTCATGAATTTTTTTGCAATTTCCGGCTGTGACACACATTTTAAGAGTGAATTGCGCTGAAATGGCTGCAGATGGACCTGGACAACCTGCGTATGGCATTTTTAGCATAGAAATTGTACATTTGTAAAAATTCAAGTTTTGATCTCTTAAATTCAAGAAGTCTTCTGTACGGAGGCTTCAAATTTAAGTACTCTTTCAAGGTGCATTAATATCTTATTGCTCTGGGCCTACACTGATTGCCAAAGTGTCAGGACTGCTGCTATCGCGCTTCACGTGAGCTTTGCTCAAATTACTTGTTTTATGAAATGACGTCTTATGACATGTCTTATGACAATGTTTGTCAATTGGGCTCCTGGTTAGATTTTTGTTCTTTGTGCATTTTGTATCATTCATTATCCAGAACTGTTTACAGTTAGGAAGTTAGGGATAAAGTGGCAATTTGCATTTTATCTCAGCTACCTTTGGATGTATTTTATGGAGGTCTGGGCAGTGGCCCAAGGACCGACCAGTCACATTTTGGTGGCAGTATGTTTCAACGTACAAATCCAAGCTTTGTCAGTGCTGATCTTAATCTTATGCATGATATCTGTGTTGATAAACAGAGAGTGAATGTTACCGGTAGGTGATGTTACCATGGATTGTAGAAATGTTACTGGAAATGCTGCTGCTGCTGCTGCTATAATCAACCGTCTCCTGTTTTCACCCTGTATAGTTCCCTCAGATGTGGTCAAGCAACTCTCGGGAAAATTAGTAAAATCAGTGACTAGCAGATGCCAGATTTTAAGGTTAAAATGCACTTAATTTGATTTTTGCTGAGGCTTTGCATCAGACCTTGCTGGAGGGGCTTGCAGTACTTTCCTATACTTCTGGCTGTATTTAAAGTAGTCTACTTTTAAGGCAAAGTGGGAGGGAAGGGAAGGGGAAAGGAATGGGAATAGGAAAGAGGAAAAAGGAAAAAGAGAAAGAGGGAAAGGAATGGGAAACGAGAAGAGAAGTAGAGTTTCTCCACTGCTTCAATCCTACCACCCCTACTGTTAATATTATTTGTATGACAGCATTAAGTTGAACATTTTTGGTTGTTTATGTTAATAGTGATGTTACCGTGGCAACAATACCAGTGGTACAGTCGTCCAGTGAGGAAGAGGCATTCATACCTCCGCCCTGCATGACACCTGCCATCACCAATGATATGCTACTTGCCGTTGGTTCTCCAATTCTGAGACCTCACACTGATGATCGAGCTGGTAATGATCAGGTTTTTATAGTTAACTTTACGAAGTTTAATGGTTAATTAATCGTTAATTTTGATTACAAGCTAGCAGTGGTAATTTCCACAGGAAATGCATTTTTTGTATATAGCAGTCTTTACCATTATTGAGCTATAAGCTTTAGGTGGATTCAGGTTAAAGTTGGCTATAAGCCTATGGCTTCCAAGATGCCAAAAGTTGCCCTTTGCTTTACTTTGCCTTTGCAGTTCTGGGCAGTAAAGCTAACAAAATTTATACCCTCTACCACAACATGCATTTTTGGGGGCTTTTTTCGCCCAAAAAGTGTTTGCAACTGTGTGACACTTGCAGAAGTTAAAGTACCGGGTACTCCCCAGCGACTTTAGTGTGTACTAATCACTGGCACCAGTACGCACCACACCCTCTCCTAAGAAGCCCATTTCGGTTCTTGGCTATCAGCCTTGATTTTTGGCCACCCCAGCCCCAATTTCTGGCTACAGCTATGTAAAAGTAAGTAATAATAAACAATAAATGGTGCTCTTTATTTTGTCCATTCCAAGTCAATCTGCATCAGATTCCATGGCAGTCCATGCACTCTGGATGTATTTTTACTGTTTTTGGTCATAGAGAAAAACAAAATTTGGCGCTAGAGGTTCCGCAAAAAACGTACCATTTCAACATTAAAATATAAAAAATTTAGTGCTTTCTCCTTGTGCTGAACCTTTCCTCACACCCCAGCCCGTAGGTACCTTTAGTGCATCGACTTGATTCTCTGGTGCCCTCAAATGCAGATCTTGGATCTTACTATGATAAGCTAGCACAGATGCTTCATGACACAATCACTGCATGTTTTCTTAACCCAGTTTTGTGTGTAGACGAAAACTTTTTAACTTCTCTTCGGGAAAGCAGATGACCGAGATTATTATATCTGATATTAATGATGTCATCATATCTACACGTACTTTATAATGTTTTTGTTGACGTGACTTTTGGAAGGATCAGGTTGCTGCCAATTTTTTGACACATCTAACCAGGTGTCTTTACCATGACTCCCTGATGACGGTCGCCAGCATGACAGCTGAGTGTGGCGCATGTCATAGGGGTTGCTTTTACGACATTACTGGCATCAAATGACGTCGTGATCATTTAAGCTAATGCACACATCCAGATGCCATAAGTGTCATTGGATAAGTGCTGATTTGATTCGATTTCTAATTATTTTTATTTGCGTAATTTGCGTTGGAACTTTTGTCAAAGTTCGAACAACATTTTATTAACCGTTAATATCTTCAGTCACATGATTAATTGTTATTTTTTTGCAGCAGCTGGAGTTGATGCTGATGAAGGTGATAGCATTGCGGGTGAAGAGGTCGTCGTGGCAGACACTACAACTGATGCGTGTGTGGAGCCGGGCGAGGAGCTTACAGCAGAGAGAGCTGCCGAGAAAATGATTGAACGAAGATTACAGGTCTGTTTTATCTCAGTTTTGTACCACAGTAGAGCTGCAGAAATTGACAATTAATTAATTCATTGATCGATCGTTTTAGAAGAATTATTCGATTCAAATTTTTTAATAGATAAAAATTTGATCGAAATTTTTGACCAGTAACATCACAAACGTCACTAATCTGCACATCGATTGTAACTACAGTAGACAACAATGGCAGGCGCTTATTTCACATAGGACATGTAGTCAAGATTTGTACTTTATAGTGTTAGTTCAACTGTTTGCACTCTGTCAGTCTTGACTATAGTTTGTGTACTACATTATCATCATCATTTTTGCTTCAGTTCACAAAAGATAACAGCAATCGGTAATTGAATTCTGCGGTTTTCGGTTTTTTCCTGGCTACAAAAATTAATTGCAATCAGTCTATTAATTTTGATTAATTCTTGGAGATTTATGGTTTTAAAAAATTATCGGTTTTAGCTCTATATCACAGCTTCCCAGTTGGTGTTTGTTTCACAGCCTTACTCAGAAAGTTAAGTCAGTCTTAAATGCCCCCATCCCCCAAATCTCAACAGTTCAACCTCACCGCCAGTTACACTTGATTTTAAACTGGTATGCTTTGTCCTCTTGTCTTTGTCTGGCTAGGCACCTCAGTACGTGGCTTATGATATACACTAAGCATATGTCAAGTCTTAGCTTCAGGAGGTTCTTCACATCGGCTCTACTTGTCCATCGACTACTACTACTGCAGCTCACTGCTACTGCTACTACTACTACTACTACTACTGTGTATGTGTGTAGATGAAGAAGAAACGTCGACAGCTGGAAAGTGTGGAGGGTCCAGTGGACCGGAGTAAAGTCTGCATGCGCGATCTCATCTACATGAACCCTGTCAACAATCCCATGATGTGAGTAGTAGCATTGATAGTAGTAGTAGTAGTAGGAGCAGCAGCAGCAGAGTAATAGAACACTGATGTGAGTAGTAGTAGTGGTCATATCTTTAGCAGCAGCTGTAACTAGTAGTAATGGTAGCAGCAGATGATACTGCCAGCTTGTAATCGACCTATTAGTCTTGACATCAACTGGTGATAATCGCGTTACATCCTTAGTGTAGTATGTGGCAATCTGTATTGAATTTGCACTTGTGAACGTCCAACATTGGATATGTAGACTTCGCTAAAATTCTGGCAGTGAATGTCTCTTGCATGCAGACTTCGGGCGGATGTAACCACAACTTTGTGAGACGTGTCATTCTAGGGAGGTGTTTGTTGTTCGAAGACTTTCTTTCTTGATCTTTGAGCTGAAAGTTTGGCACATTGGTTCCTCTTGCAGTTTTAAGATTTAACTTGTTGTTCAGTTAGGCACCTGTACAACTTGGAGAGGACATGGGGGACCCACGATACCAGCTGCTTCATGGTTTGCTTTTGTGCATCTGCTCTGAGAATTCGTATTGTGTGGTTTTGCATTATGATTGATGGAGTGGTTGATTTTGACGTTTGATTTATCATCTGGCAACAATCTGTGATATCGTGCAAAAATGGGCTAATTTCATGTTGGACAACATTTGCCAGTTGTATTCTCGACGATAAAAATCGACCAAGTATTTATGTCAGTCAGCCAATTTTGTTTATTGTGTAATATTAACATTCATTCATTAGATGGAGAAAAATAATGCAGTTGTCATCTTTACTGTCTGCCATTGTGTATCAGAATGATGAAACTGATCGTGTATTATGATTCACAGATTTTATCGGCCAGTTTGTCAGTCAGCTGAATCATGCTCGAAAATGTTGGACGATAAAATTTACAAAGTATCATTCCTTCAAGTCTAAGCTTACTGTAACTGTAGTCTAAGGGCATGTTGCACCAACGTTGTTCAACTTTGAACTCGGTTCATATTTGAATTTGATCCTAGTTCAGCCGGTATTTGCGTTGCACCAAAGTGGTTCAAGCATTGATCTTCGTTCAATTCTGAACCGTCATCTGACCACCGATCAGATTTTGATCTCGGTTCAAGTGATGAATGCCAGGATACTATTGCTGCAAAAAGTTGTCCGATATGAATCTTATTCTGTCCAAAAAACTGAACCGCGGTCATGAACGATGTTGGTGAAATGTGCCCTAAGTAGTTCTACAGTGTTGCTGTCATCAGAAGTTTGTACTGTTTTATGAATCATATGACGTTGGCTTGAGGGTTAACTAGGTTTAGAACAGTATCTGTATTTGGGTATTGGGCACTACCCAATCTTTGCCAGTATTGATAGAACTATGTGTGCTCAGAAAAAAGTAATCCTTTTCAGCAATTTATTGGGGATGAAGTGTACAAAATTTTATTCAGGTTCATTTAGATTTGACACATCTGTTGTACGATGTCTTGGGGTTATTTTTTTCTGGACACAGTGTAGGTACTGGGTGATGTTTTTATTGGCTGTCACATCCAATACCGATACTACTCAGACATCTTGACGTCAGCGGACCACAGCAAGGAGATTGGGATGGAGGTAAAGCAAAGCTTAATTCTTCTTTGCCAGTGTTGTATGGTTGCGTATTTGTTGAAAAATGGATGTACTGTGTCTGGATTGAAGGTCGCCGTCACGTACAGATGTTTCCGCGGTGAAGTCATCGACAAGTCTCTCGACCAGCACCACTGCCGTCCGGCCACCAGAATCAATCCACAGTCCCGTAGATTCCATGCGGAGTCTCACACGTTCTGGCTACAGTCCTGCTCTTTCAGTCCGCAGTCCAGTGCCAGCTAGTCTGGCTGAACAACAGCCAAGTGCCACTCAGCCATACAACGATGATCACAATGATGATGATGATGAGAATGATGGCCTTAGCACAGTGCCTCAGGTGATGGTTGGACCAGACGGAAACATCATAGTCAACCCTGGCAGGTCTGTAGCTGTGGTGGTGGTGGTAGTACTTAATAGTAGTAGTAGTAGTAGTAGGAGCAGCACTAGCAGTAAGGTGCTTCAGGTAATGCAACATGGTATTTAACTGTGTCAGGTCTTTCACCATGTCTTGACAACTACATTCTTTCTGTATGTTTCATCTTTTTACTTCTTGCACGCTACGTTCTTAACGTAGCGAAGAGGAGTATGTGGGATCAGTGTAATATTGAGGACTGACCGACCGACGACTGACCTCTGTTCCTGGAAGAGCCTTCTTGGAAGTACTTCAAATGGCCATATCTCCATAACAGTGCCAGATAGATGCACAGTCGCAATGGACCACCCATAGGAAGTCAACCGCTGTGAGTCGAATGGTCACGTGACCAATGACGTCACGTGACCCAAAAGGTCAAGGTCATGACCCGATTATCTTTGAGGCACCATATTTTCATAACGGTGCTAGATAGATGGGGAGACAATTTCTAATACAACACCAGTTACTATCACAGTGCAGCACAGTAGTGCTGACACTGTCGTAAGGGCGATGAACGTTAAGTATAGGAAATGGCGTTTGGGGAGGGGGTCCTGTAACTCCAAAACCCCTTAACCGATTTTCATAAAACTTGGCATCAGTGATCATATTGCCCACCCGACCCCACATGCAAACTTTGGTTACAATCGGTTCACAGGGGGCGTGGCTGCGCATGCGCGAAATTCGTCATTAGGCGTCTATTTTTTCCTTTTTTTCTTGTGCACGGCTACAGACCAGCCCGTTGGACCGACTGACTCCGCTAATGGCTCAAACGAAGCGTCCTGACGCCGAACACATTCCTTATATGTTTGTGATTAAAATTTTGAAAATTTACCCCTTTTTATGCCCCAATTTTTAAAATTTTGTATTACGGCCTGTGGGGACTTCAAAGTGGTATAACTCGGTCCCTGTAAGAGATAATTGCGTGCTGTTTGCACCTACCCCCCTATTTTGGGGGTCGGGAAATCTAACGGCGTCATTTAAATGTACCCCCCAACGACCCTTGTTGCCATAGCAACCATTCAAAAGTTGCAAAATTTTGCAATACAGCCAATGGAGAGTTCAAACCGGTATAACTCGGTCCCCATAAGAGATAATTGCACGCTCTTTGCACCTACCCCCTATTTTGGGCTCGGGCTATCCAATGGTGTCACTTAAATTTCTCCCCTGCCGACCCCCGTTGTTTAGGATATAGGCCTACAGTAATATTTTTCAAGTGCTTAGAATGGCTAGTCTTCTAAGGGCCAGTCTGGAATTCAACACGCGATAATATCGCCCCAAAATCATTTTTGCTGTTTTCGAGTTTTGACTCATATCGCCCTTACATAGCCTTGTAAACTGTTGAAATTTTTTGCTCTGATTAGTATAATACCAGTCCAGTCTCAAATTGATGCCAGGTCTCTAATACAAGTTGAAAGGAATGAAAAAGCACTTCGGGGAATACACGAGAAAATAGTGCGCGCGAGGGATACATTAGATTGGCCACAATCTAATATTTCTTGTTCTCTATGCCTTCCATCTGTTGGTGAGTACATTGACTTACGGAATTGCAGATTCTGTCACATGGGAAGAAATGGCAAGTTCGGCGGAACAGTAGGCTCTGTTACCAGAGCTGCGGTGTATTGGCACAGTCGGTTCTAAGCGCCGGATGTGAATGGAGCTGGGCATCTGGCTGAATAGGACTGTGTGCTTGTTTAATTGGGTTTAACTGGTACTAAGTTAAAGTGCTACAAAGAGTTCTGAGCATAGACTGAGTCTATGCATAGATGTTTTTGTGGCAGCTCTGTGTTTTGTTGAGAAGTCAACCATCTTGACAGTGTTCTGACAATGTCGTGGTGGGGATGACCAAGTGTTGCTAATGCGGTGATTGAAACCAGTGTGTCAGTGGTTGGTGTGACATGTCATGTTGTAGTGGTACTAGCAGTACTTGTTGTTGTACTTGTTGTTGTAGTAGTGTGACGTTGTATTGTTAGTGTGGTGATTGAGAACAAGAAGCCGGTGAAGTTGGAAAAGTCAGAAGTGGTTGATGAGACTGACATTGTACGCCGGGGCTATGTACGCAAGACACGGGGTCGTGCTTGGACCAGCAAAGGTTTGTAGTCGTATTAGTAGTAGTGATGTTAGTAGTGGTGGTGGCGATGGCGGTGGCAGTGCTGGCAGCAGTAGCAGTAGTAGTATTAGATCTGTCACAGGTCAAAAAAACATGCACGTTGCTCAGGGTACCAGTTGGTGTTTTGGATCATAAGTGAAGCGGGCAGCGTGATGTTTTTGCGATGGCCTGCGGAAAACTTGTTTTGTCACACTAATTGTTAAATGGGCATTACAGCTTTACATGTGAAACCAAAACAGAGCTACAGTGTGTCATCTGCCGTTTGAGATCACACAGTGGGCAACTTCACTTGTTGACTTAGACTTTTGCTAAGCCAAAGCTAAAGTTGAATGCTAAAGTCAAAGTTCAACTAAATTTTGGTCTATAGACTTGGACCAAAGTTTAGACTAAAACGATTTAAAATGGCAGAAAAATAGGCCTAACGGAAAATAAGTCAACCAGTTACGCTTAGAATTGCTTACTTAATTGCACTATGCATGCCTACGTCGTGTTACGTAACATCTTACATCATTGTAAAGTTATTACAGCATTTATTTTTGATACAAGACTGCTTTAATTTACTAAAATGTCCATATGTATAGGACTGTAAATAGTCGCCATGTTTTCGCTCAGCTAATGTCATAAGTTGAAGTGGATTCAGGCCTGGTATGGTAAGCCAAAATAGCACTACCACGGTTGTATGCCGAGATGGTTTAGAACTTTGATGATCTGCTCTACTCTGTGTCGGCTCTCCACAGTTTGCCCATCCTGCCCCATCCAGGAACTAAATGGTTGTCATATGCAGTGGCTAAGTCGATTGAGACCAGTTTTGCCAGGCTGGATTCTGCAAGGAGTGAAAACTCTCAGTATGCAAGACATTTGTAAAGTTTTGCAGTCTAGAAACAGTGCCACTGTGAAGTGTCATGGAAATGTTTGTGGGGAATTTCACATTGCTGGGGACTGACTGGCCAGTCTGTTTGTATTGTTGGTTTATTTCTGTGTAGAAACGAAGAAGTTCTACAGCTTGCTGAGTCGCATTGGAACGGACTTTTCACTGATGTGTCGATTGTTTCCTGACAGGAATCGACCAGAACTCAAAGTCAGTTGTTTTTACGCGCGAAAGCAGCTACTGCTTTCAGCGTGTCTTAGCCATCACAATTCTGTGTGTCCGTCTGTTTGTCCGTCACACGGGTGGATCAGTCAAAAACGGTGCAAGCTAGGATCACCAAATCTTCACCGTCGACTGCCTGGAAGACTCTAGTTTCAGGAACCATAAAGCTTTTCCATAAATTCGAAGGGGTCACCTCGAACAAGGGTGCTAAATGAGAGGGGGTGGGCAAAATTTGTGATTTTTGATCAATAAGTCGCTATATCTTAGTAACGGTGCAATATAGGGCCTTTGTAATCACTAATAGGAAGTCGTACACTGGCTCTCGATT
>Ga0209454_1002736_pt1 | contig 12177 bp, 5 predicted proteins | sample WorMetHERISLAND1_2_FD_187400 | JGI IMG/M metagenome (GOLD analysis project Ga0209454, IMG submission 187400) | Marine gutless worms symbiont microbial communities from Max Planck institute for Marine Microbiology, Germany - Olavius geniculatus... | ecosystem: Host-associated > Annelida >...
CTATTATCCAAAACAACGCTGGGTAAGGATATGCCAAGGTACAATTGAATACTCTTAACAGTTTCAATGTTATTTGTATTGAATAATTTCATGAAAAACCTGTTAAATGCAAAGTCAATTGAATTCAAATCCGACTTACTAAGCGAGCAGGCTTCAAGTCCATAAAGCAATACAGCAACACATTTACTATTAAATAACTGTATAGTAACTTCTTCAGAGGCAACACGCCCGACTTTGCCAAAGACATTGTTCGCAGCATTGTGGTTACTCCACTTCAGAGGGCATTTTTACCATTTCGAAAGTATATTCGTCAATTTAGCTGAACCCTATTGCACACATTAAAACATACTGCACACTAGCATTTAACTGTTATCACAATGTGAAAAAATCGGCGAGATCGCAAACTAAGGGGTTTAAGTATTCTGGAATTTATCAAAATAAAACTACTTTTGACTCACGTTACCGGCAATGTGTGGCTCGGTAGTCTAACGGTAACGTGTCGGACTTGTAATCCTGAGGTAACTCAGACGCGCAGGTTCGACTCCGCACCAGAACACTGCCGGGTAACGACCTTAGGCAAGTTGTTCACACACATGTGCCTCTGTCACTAAGCAGTATAATTTGGTATTGACTTCACCGCTGGGACGTAAACAGGCACACCGCGCGATACACTGGCCCCGTATCCGTGGTCTCGCAGTGTAAAAACTGGTGTCTGGCTGAGGGCCTTAGGAAACGGAGATCGGCGGCGCCCTATGGGCCGTAAGGCTCGGGAAGGATACGTTACGTTTTACGTTTTACGTACCGGCAATGAGTAGGCGAAATACGATTAGGCCAAAATACTTTGTTGCAAATGGTAATGTTTGCTTTTTATGTCGATAAATTCCGACAAACCGCTAAAACCAAAACATAAGAAGTGCTCCAGAGTACTGGTAATTAACTTTACGTTTTTTACAATAACATTATTACACAACTAAATTGTTGAAAATGCTCAAAACGTACATGTAGCCTAATTTGCGCCAAAATCCATCCAAATGTAGTTAATAGATTCTCTCACTAACCGTTCCGTCTTTTCTGGTCGGCTAAGTAGTAGGCCTATCGATGCATCCCACGTCATGGGATAAAATAAAACGACCAAAACGTCTCATGTGTAGGGATTGGCAAAAAAAAGGAATTGCTCGCAAACGGCTTAACGAAACTCATCGACGCCGCGTCGATTCACACAAAGAAAGTAGCACTATTACCACGGTCGTCATCGTCATCGTCGTCTTTAACATGTTGATGTACTGGCACTATAACTGATCCCCGAACTGTAACGGTGTCATTGGCAGTGGCGGGGACGCTGAAGACGGGGGATTGGAAAACGGAGGACCAAATCGCAGGTGTGAAAAATGTAAGACTGGAAAACGCGGGAACGGCATGCGCGTGGAGTTCACTAATGGATAGCACTAGCGTGACTGGTGAATGTGTGGTAGTGACCCATAGTCAAAGTGAGCACAGATTATAGCGCAATCGTAGGCCTACGCATGTTGCACAACGCCACGGTAACTTTAAGCATTCACACCTCACACGTAGCTTGAAAGTCCTGAAAGTAAAAACAAGCTGGTCCTTAAATATCCTAACATTTTCACAAATGTATAAAAAACTTTACCAATTAGAATTGAAAATAAATGACTATGGGTATAACAATTTTCAGCAGTGTTAGTTTTAAAGTTAAGCCTATAGGCCTACAATAAAACACAGAAAATATTAAAGTGCTTCACATAGTGATAAAATAATTAAATGTAATACATTGCTGAAAGGACTACAAACAATTTCTTAACAATTAATTGTATATTATTCTGCAACTAATGTAAATTAAATGCTAAGCACAGAGGAACATGCATTTTACACGTATTCCACGCTCACAAACGCATGCACGATGTACTTAAACCTACAGGATGGGCCAAAAATGGCACTACGCACTGTAGGTACCAGCGTGTCTATACTAGGTCAAGTTAAGCCAAGCGGCGTTCCGTCTGTCCGCATGTAGGCCTACGTCCAACACACGGATACATGCGTCTTATCGTAAAGCCGTTAGTTAACGCGTTCAGTCGGCGGCCATCAGAGTACTCAGTCAGTCGAATCGGGTCGATTTTTTCTTAGGCCGATTCGATTTTAGATCATAGAGCAGCACTAACAATGTAGAGACGCAACTCAATGCACCATGCAGCCAATCTGTATTCACGATGCGTGTCCTTCGCTTGAAGAGCGTAAACTTGTGAGAGCCCGCTTCCAACTCGTTTTGGCATAAGTTATACCGTGTGCAGCAATAAAAAAAATCTGAGATAATGCTCATGAGACACGCGAGAGTCTATAACAACAGTTCATGTTCGCAGGTAATTTTAGTCTATTTCCATCCATTTCGTAGCAATTCCCTCTTTTGCTGCCAAAAGTCGCATAAAAATCACCAAAACCCCTATTTTTAGGATTCAAGGTCAATCAAGGTCGTCAATGTTGACAATCCTAAGAAGCTCGTCGTTAGTGATTGTTATGTTAAGCAGCATGTCTGTGCCTATCTGCAATCATTTTCACGCTAGACGAGCCGACAGCGGTTAATCTTTTTTAGAGAGGTACCTCTCTTTGACACCAGCGTGCGCAGGCCTCCTTGAACCTATTTTTGAAAATTTTTTTAGAGATTAGTCAATCCGACACAATTTCAGATTTCTGTTGCAAATTTTATTGTCTCAGCTTTCGTCGTTTAGAAACAGCACAGCTTTGAATAGGCCTGAATGGCGTTTTTTAATTACATCGAGAAAACCGTAAGCCTATATCGGCCTAAGACTATAAGGCCTAATTCTAATTTAATTTTACAAGGCTAGCCTAATAATTTGTGACCTGAGCTACATTCAGTAGGTTTATATAATAGCCCAGGCATGCTGTATGAAAATACAGACTTATTATGAAACTTAATAGGGAATTTACATGATCCAGCAAACGTCCAGCAAACTTCCAGCAACCGTAATGCTGGACGTTTGCTAAACGTTTGCTAGAAGTTTGCCTGAAGTTTGCTTGACGTTTGCTGTCATATGTTATAATGGAGCTGTACGTTTGCTGAAAGTTTGCTGGAAGATTGCTGGAAGTTCGCTTGAAGTTTGCTTGACTTTTGCTGTCATATGTTATAATGGAGCTGGACGTTTGCTGGATCGTGTAAACACCCTATAACGAAGCATTGAGGTCGATACAATAATCCTTGGAACACTTACGCACTTCAGATAGAAATACACTCTTGTAGCATTTGCTGTAACAACGGTCTTACTCAGCACAACAAACAAGGTAAGAAAGTCCTATTAGTTTGCGTGTTATGCGTAATTTAAAGCATTATGAGATTGTCGCACACAGGCCCGTCGAGAGGGTGGGGTAGATGATAAATTAAGTTAGGCCTACCACGAGCCCCGCGACGTTTACGGGTCCCGCCGTCGCTCAGAAATATACAGTACGCTAAAATGCGCCATTTGAAAACATTAAAAATGTTCTACCCAAGGGGCTTTGCAAGAATGTTTCTCCGGGCCCCGCTGTGGCTCTCGACGACGGCCCTGGTTGCACAGTGAGCAAAGGTAATTTCGCAGCTTCGTTCAATGTGTACTGACATTCGCAAGGTGGGAGCACCATTATGTCGGAGTCAGCGTTCGCCGTAATTGATATGCACAGTTACTGTATTCAGTCCTACTTAAGTCTATTAAATAATGCGGCAGCGGCCCGTCTTAGTAGGTCACATTACGTGTTTCGTCCGTCCGTTTGCCTGTTCCGTAAAACATTTCAATCGAAAGCAAAAGAGCTTATAAAACCCAAATTTTGTACGCTAATGTGTTCCACTTAGCACAAATAAGTTACAGGGAGGCTTCAGCTGCAAGACCCGAGGTAACAGTTGCGCCACTTTTTAGCTCAAACGGTCAAAAACCAGGATTGGGCTTATAAAGTTAATCATAGTAGGCAAATGCACATGGCTAAGCGGACGACCGATACGAGTTCGTCAGGTTTACTTAGTGTTTGTCGCAAGTTTAAAGAAAATCAGCGTAAATGAAAATTGAGCTTTGAAATGTGTCGGAATGAGCAAGTCACTGCAAGTGACGTTGACGGTTGAAAGCTCTCAAGACAGTCGATCAGAATCCACAGTGATGCGTAAATCACTCTACCGCAACAGCCCAAAGCAGAACAAAAATGTAAGTTTAACAATTTGAAATTATTTTTAACCCCAAATAAGTCTAATGTATAACTCTATTGTCTTTGCGATATTGCCTTTTGATTTTCTGAACGTTGTGCAGCTTTACCACTAGGCCTATGTAGACCGCATTTTGCTTTGATAAAAACGAGAAAAACTATTTTAAAACAGATGAAATGATTTCCTGTTAACTAGAGCTGTCAAATTAACCCATTAATTAACGCATTAGTGCGTTAATAAATTAACGCGCGTTAAAAAAATTAACTCGTGTTAAGGTAATTAACGCACATACGTAAATTTATGCTAATTTACAAAATTCCTTGAAGCAACAGTTCCAATATTCCGTTAACCTGTGGTTATTTGACAATCGAATGAATTCAAATAACTAACCTGCAGTTGCCATTTTATTACTATTGTAAATAAATAATTATTTTGAAGACAAGCTAATAGATTTCTGTGCTAGCTATGACAGCAGTTATTGTTGATTATATGTTTAAAATGTGTTTTTAGCTTTCTATATTCTACAGGCGGGGCCCCTAAACTCGGCGGGCCTGGGTGCGTTAATAACGCGTTCATTAATGGGTTAAAAAATTAACGCTTCAACAGCTCTACTGTTAACTGCTTCCACGTGCTCCTTTTCTAAAGCTAAAAAACTGGTTGCTGCATTTAAAAGCTATCTTTGCGTGACTTCGTCTATATACGACACGTATAGCACGGCTGCTACTAATGCATCTTGTGCCTCAGATTCAGCGCGGGTCTCTCGCGAGAGACCCGCCGATACTGTTCGCTCTGAAAGTTAACTTGCTTTTTAGCTTTCATCGGTTTTGGGTATAAATGAAAGCCTCGTTTTGTTTTTTTTTTCTTGCAGGCTAAAATTTAGGGGTCCCCGTGTCCGTACACGACGCCATTGAAAATATTTTCACTGTTGCTCCTTATTGACCACGAAACTGTAGATTGGATGCGGGCGGCAACCTACGTTTATTTGACAATAGGTATAGCGAATGTAACGCGCTATGGACAATCTACGTGCTTTAGGTCACAGACAGTCGTATAAAAAGCATTTTTTACAGCGGCTGCTCGCCAGCAGACGATATTTTCTGACCAGCGCTGTTGCCAAGCAGAATGTAGCCAGTCCTCGATGCAGTGCATTTGTAAGTAAATAAGTAAGTAAGTAAAATGTAAATTTATATGGCGCATATTGTTAAATCAATTTCTAATGCCACTTGCCGTGGCAAGTTTGCGTCAAAAAACGCGAAAGTTCGTCTGCGTTCACGCAGACGAACTTTCGCGTTTTTTCGCAATTCGGCCACAACTACTGGTATTCGCATCAGTTTATTTCGATACGTGATACTTAACTCAATACAAGACGGCGAAATAAAGTAAAACATTTTGTGTTTATAGCTTAGGCTAGTCACATGCGTATGTCACATGCGTGCGGAAAATAGTGTAAAAGCGCGAACAATGCGACGTAAATGAACTTAACCAAACTAAACTGACACGGTTTAGTTTTTGACGAACTGACCAATGGGCGAGCAGGGCGAAACCCATTGGTCACTGGTTGATGCGTACACGCGCGCAGTCACGTTGTCAACGACCCCGTTAGACGGTGTCTGCTACAATACATTACTGCTTGCCAGTTGGTCAGTTCGTCAAAAACTAAGCCATGTTAGTTCAGTTCAGTTCAGTTACGTCGCTCTGTACGCGCCTTAACATATCGATATCGACAGCTGATCGAAAAGCCTTCAACACGATGATTCAGGCTAACAGTGTTATGAAAAAGTGTCCGATTGCTTGATTTGTGACTGTAAAGCAGCTTTTGTGTGCTGACGTTCGATTATTTATCGCGTACTATGCACACAACAGAGTTACGTGACATGCGCGACATTATTTCTTTCGGGATTCGCAGTGAATTATTGCGAGCAAGCGTAGCCTACTCGGCTATGTGCAACGAAGCGGATGGGAAAATTTGTTGTAATCATTTGTTCTCACAAACAAAGCGAACGACGTTGGTGACAGTACTCATCAGTGCAACTAACCAACCACTGTAGGATAAGTCGACTAACTGCCGCCATTGGCTAAAGAACTTTCACAAATACCAAAGTAATTAGGTTAAAGGCGGAATTTATCTACTCGTTTGTGTTCACCAGGTGGCAGCATAGAACTAACGGTTCGGCTGTCATTTGCAATATTTCTGGCTGGAGGTTCAATCCCAATTTTTTTCCTAGGTCTAACTGTTCAAACTGGTGCACGACCGTGTAAGACAGACAGACCACGGTGTGGAGAAATGTGTCGTAATAGGCGGAATCTCTTTCACTGCAAGAACGATTCCGCTTAATAATACAGCAGCGTATTCTGCGTCAATTTTAGAGTATACGACTACGCTAAGAGAAGACACGGGCTTGAGACGAACACAAAGACAAAACACTGAATTTTTCACTTTTGTAGCCTAACTAATATAACTTTTTTTTTACATTATTGAATAGCAGCAAATAAACAAAGCAACAAACAAACAAACAAGAAGCGAATACAAAGACAAACACAGTCATGCCAAATCGTCTAGTTTACGTTTAAATTATAGTGACTGCGATCACTTCGACAATAAAGAATTGCGATTGTTCAACTTCGCGAATTTCGTCAATTCTTTTTAAAATCCTGGACCCGCCACACTGGCTATGAAGCCCCTCCAGTGATCACACCATTGAGCGCTCGCTATATTTGGCGTGATATCGCGGTGCCGCAGCTGCAACTGACCCGACCTGAGTGACAGTCATCATGAACGCGCTGCTAATGGAATACACATCTCATCACAACATTACGACTGCCCTTTAAACGTTTGCCGGTAATGGCCAGTTCACACCTACGACGCCTTCTCAACTCAACTCAACTCAACAGTTGTCTGTGGACTTGCTGTACAACTAATTGCGGATCTGCTTAGCCTGCAGCTTGTGCAGCATGTTGTATATACCATGACAAATCGAAGTACCGGTAACTGGAGTTTGGGTCTATAAACGTTTGCCCGTAAACCGACAACCGACGCGTGCGTAAAAACTGCTATTGCGTGACCGTGCAGTAAATGAAGGGCACCGGCATCGGTTCGGATTGGATTAGTCTGGTAATGAGATTAGGTAATGTCGACACTGTGTAGACCCCCAAACCGCTGTTCGAACCGTCGGCTGGCTTAGTAACAGCATTTCTAGCTGTTTTTTTTCGGTTAAGCCGAACAAGCGCAGTAATTAGACTACTAATTCTGTGACTAAAGCTACACGCGGCTTTTAATACTTCCGGCTACGCCGCAAAACGAGCCGTAGTAAAAGTGAGTGACGCTGGTCTGCACAAAAGTATTCGAATATTTTTACTCTTAATTCCGTTTACGTAACATGACCAAGTACAGCCACGGGGTCCAACGTTTCTGACGTGTTTCTACCACCGGTCGGTTGGAGAGGCTTTGTATCTAGTTTCTTTGCCATCATTGGTAAAAAAACTGTTGTCCTTTCGTCTATCCGTCTGCCCGTTGGTCTTTCTGTCCGTAATGTCGTTGTATTTTGACCATAATAGAAGTTTAGTTACTTAGGTCAACTCAGCCTTCCATCCCTCCGGGGTAGGTAAATCGAGTACCGGCCTATCTGGATGGGGTTAAGGCGGGGCGCGTTCACCTGTGTCGGGTGGCAGGTAACACTGTGTGATCCCATATGACAAGTGACGCTCCGTAGCTCTGTGAGGGGTTCGCTTCTTAAGAGCTATATTCTGATCTTTACCTTTTACCTTTGGAAAATAATACTGGTACACGCATAGGGCCTAATTAGCTTCGGGTCTTCGCTCCTTGTAACTTCAACATCCTCGACATAGTCTGCGGCGTCGTGAGTTAAAAAATAAAAGTGGACAGAAAGTTGCAAATTTTCGACAGACACTACGAATTAGAGAAAATTATAAATGCTCAAAATTTTAATTTTGCGTTTGAATTTACTTTAAAAAAGCGGATCCGAAGATTTTAGCGCCAAACAGACAAAAATTTTCCGACACGAAAACGGTTTTCAGACATACCGAAATTTAGAGAAAACGGTAATTGTTATCTGCTCTCTTTTGTCACGACACCACTGAAGATAAGAATGGAGAAAATGTCCTATAATTCTGGCTGCGACATTTGTGGCCAGTGTAAGCACTCTTCGTTGATTATAAACAAACGTCTCTCCCGGCGTTCGCTACGACACTGATAGATCTATATAGCCACGATTCTTCGTGCTGTAAGCATGCACATAAACATCCACGTGTGTTTGTGGCGGTGGTTTGCAGTAATTTATAGCGGCGAAGAAAGCTGAAGCTGTTTATTGGTGTCCAGTTTTGGTTAATCCATAGGGTAGCCTACCACAGCCTATAGGTGTTAAGTATGCTGTAGAAGCTACGACGTTTCCGGTGGTCTGAAGCAATGGCATTAATATTTTCAGCTGTTTTGCGTCGCCAGTAAAAACTGGTAATATAATGTAATAAGGTACACATGGTTCTAGGCTCTAGCCCGCCTTTCCGTTATAGTTCACAGTTTTGCTTAACTGCGAAAAACATAATTTTGCGTTTATCCGCAGTCTGCAAGATTGTTTTAGACAAGCAGAGTATGGCGCACAGTGTCTGTCTTGCATGTTCGAATAGTTTTCTGGTAAAACGTACCGTTTAGCCACAATACATGCGTTAGAGACAGAGAGGCGGGCACAGACTTGTGCCAGAAACACGACCATTAGTGTGAAGGCCTACCATGAGTGCGCTAAGGTGCGTACAGAGCGATGTAACTACACTGAACTAAACTGAACTGACGCGGTTTGGTTTTTGACCAACTGACCAATGGGCGAGCATGGAGAGCCCATTCATTATTGGTTGACGCGTACCTAAGCTTAGTCACGTAGGTCAGCGACTCCGCTAGAGCAACGGTGCCTAGTGTAATGCATTACTGCTTGCCCGTTGGCCAGTTCGTCAAAAACTAAACCGTGTCAGTTCAGTTCAGTGCAGTTACGTCGCTCTGTATACGCCTGTTTACAGTAGTGTCCAATTATAGTTTAGCCATACACTGCAGTCCAAGCCACTAAAGCGACTCGCAGCAGCAGCAGCCATGCAGTTCGGCTTGAGGCTTTGCAGTCCGCGTCATCGAACGGTTTAGCGTTGCATTGCGTCGGGCGAGTCGCGTCGACTACACGACCGCAAGCCGCTCTAATAAGCCAAAACTGCAGTTAATTCGATTTGTTGAGGGGGAGGGAGAAGTTTGTTGTACAAGTTGCTGGTCAGCGTACTGTAAGCCTATGACACTAAATAGCGACATCAAATTGTAGGCCTAAAAATCCGCCGAAAAAGTCAAAAGGTTTTAGCAAATCCACAACTTTTGACGTGTTAAGACGTTGTAAGCTTTAGGCCTGCTGACGTTTTGTTGTACGAATTGTTATACAACAAAATTAAAGTAAAGGAGTTCGGGCTGAATGCTGAAACGTACTTTGTGTGCGCAAATGACGTCACTGATGACAACGATCCTGATGACGTCACTGGACAACGACCACGTGACCGGAAGTACACCGTCATCGGCGTGGGGCAAGTCTACGGGCGTGATGCTTTGGTTCTACGTGGGTCCGCTGATATTCACGGTGGGTATCGCCGGAAATGCGTTGATCCTGGTTACTATGGCACAGCGCCGGATGCAAGGCAGTTCGACATGCGTCTATCTGCGATGTATGGCGGTCGCCGATCTGCTCGTTTTGCTGACCGGAATGATACCGGAGTGGCTGGAGGAAAGCCACATCTTCATCGTCAAGGTAATGGGGTGTTAACGCGATCGAGCAAACATCGAGCAAACGTCGAGCAGACGTCGAGCACTTAGCACGTGTATTTTGAATAGGCCTACATTTGCTCGACGTTTGCTCGATGTTTGCTCGATTATTGCTCTACGTTTGCTCGACGTCTGCTGGACGTTTGCTCGATGTCTGCTCGATCGTGTAAACGGGAACATCGAGCAAACGTCGAGCAAACGTCGAGCAAACATCGAGCTGGCTCAAGCAGGCCTAGTGAAACCCCGCCCCTGGCTCAAATGTAGGTCTAGGCTTAGACTCTTAGCTCACAGCTGATCACGCGTTATGTACGCCTTCCAATTACAACCCGCCCGCTCTCCTAATTAGCATGCTCATCACACCTCACATGATAGTGTGAGTGTTGTAAGGACGACCTTCAAAGTCTATGGAAAAATGCAAACTTTGACCCTCAGCCAACCCAAAACCCCCGAACCGATTGTCACCAAATTTGAATGGCGTGATTACGTCGTGGACGCCTACCAAGGGTTTTTGCTCCCCATATAGGTGAAATATACAGCCCTCCTGTTCGAAATTCACTACACTTTTTTGGTTCTTCAACTCGCCTGCAGGCGAGTCCGTTAGACCAAATTTTACGCTTAATACGTCATATGACGCGGTTCTGCGCAAGAAAGTGCCTTTTTATTGTTAGAAAATAATTCTATTGTTTACTTATTTAATCGAAAAATTCGAAAACAATTACAATAAAGCCTATGGGAAAAATTTAAAAATTTAAAATTCTAAAAATTTTTGTGTACGGCCTAATTAACGGTGACATTTATATTTACCCCTGACCAACCCCCGTTGCCATGACAACGAAATTTGGGACAAAATTGGCTATATAACTTGGCTTGCGTAGGAGATTTTTGCGAGATTTTTGCAGCAACGAAATCTGAATTATAGCCAGTTGTGTCCCAAATTTCGTTGCCATAGCAACAGGGGTCGGTCGAGAAAAATGCGATTTGCGGCATTCGATGGCCCATTCCCGAAAAGCCCCCTATAGGCGCAAAAATCTCGCAAAAATCTCTTACGCAAGCCCAGTTTTACGCAATTATTTTGTCCCAAATTTCGTTGTTATGGCAACGCGGGTTGGTCAGGGGTAAATATAAATGTCACCCTTACTTAGGCCGTACCCGAAAACCATATCCTAAAACCAAAAATTACGACTGTACATCTTGCATACAACCGAAGTTATGACAGTTTAAATTTTTTTTAAAATTTTCCCCATAGGCGTTATTGTAATTTTTTTCAAATATTTCGATTAAAGAAGTGAAAAATAAAATTATTTTCTAACAATAAAAAGGCACTTCCTTGCGCGGCATTGTACACTCTGTGGCTGCAAACTGTACGTTGCTTGTAGGAGTCGCACGCGGTGCTGTGCAAACTGGAAAAGTTTTCGTTCTACACGTCCAGCGACACTTCCATCTGGATCTGCGTCATCTTCACCTTGGACCGTCTCGTCGCCGTCTGCTTTCCGTTCCAGCAGCGATCCGCCACCTGCCAACCTTCCAGGCAATGCTAAAATTGAGGGAAAATGCGAGAGAAAGTCGTTTTCTCTTCCACTATTTTCAAGGAAAAACGGCATTCCTCACCTCTGGGGGGAAAGTCTGGTTGTTTGAATCTTTCTGTAACTGTTTTCTGTCATTATTTTCGTTAAACGTTTTCGCCAGCAGCCAGATTTATGGCTAAAATACGTCAAATTTAATTTCGGCTAAGGCTTCGTCCCAGACACCCCTTGGGGAGCTTACAACGCTTCCTCCAGACTCCATAGTTGGCTGGGGAGGAAGGGGCAGGAATGTGCACGAGACCTTCTGAGCCGAGACCGAGACGAGACTCGCGATCCATGTCTCCGAGACCGAGATGAGACCGAGACGTTCAAAATTTTGTCCGTGACGAGACCGAGACGAGACGTTGCAGTTTCTGAGACGCTGGTCGAGACCTTGAAGTTCTCGAGACTTTCGAGAGTCTCGGGAGCTTCAACGTCTCGCCGAGACGTTTTCCGTGACGTATGGTGAAATACATTGACGATGAAAAAAAATTATACGAATTAATTAACTCGCACCATGGTAATAAACGCTTTCTATTTGTGATATTGTGGGTTTTTGCACTTTATTTTGACAATAAATTATCACTGAATAATTAACGGCTTGCACCATAAAGAAT
>Ga0209454_1002739_pt1 | contig 12173 bp, 7 predicted proteins | sample WorMetHERISLAND1_2_FD_187400 | JGI IMG/M metagenome (GOLD analysis project Ga0209454, IMG submission 187400) | Marine gutless worms symbiont microbial communities from Max Planck institute for Marine Microbiology, Germany - Olavius geniculatus... | ecosystem: Host-associated > Annelida >...
ATATATAGGCCATTACTGTTAAGAAAGAAAAAATTGAATTATTATTATCTTAACTTTAAAATTCAGTGTGCGTTAAATTACATTGAGTAAAAAAACTTACATAATGGACATAGGCCTATGCATTCTCACAAGCGGCTTTCACAGTATACAATGCTATGTAAGGGCGATATGAGTCAACACTCGAAAACGGCTTTCACTTAGCTTAGCTTGGCACCTAGTAAAAGTATCTACAACAAAATTTTGTTTAGGATATAAGCCTACAGTATTATTTTTCAAGTATTTAGAATGGCTAGTCTTGTAAGGGCCAGTCTGGAATTCAACATGCAATAATATCGTCTTAAAACCATTTTTGCTGTTTTCGAGTTATGATTCATATCGCTCTTACATAGCTTTGTAAACTGTTGAAGTTTTTTGCTCTGATATTAGGTATTGGTATTGGCAGAACCCAGTAAGTAATATCAAGCTGTTGGGCACTTTGTAGATTTATTGGTATCATTCTAACCCTGCTGGCAGAGTGTGCTAGTTAAATTGAGTTTCACTCTTACCATCTCAAAGCACCATCCCACACAACAGACATCTTTGTCTGTAAGTAAGTAAGTAAAATGTGAATTTATGTAGCACTTATCATTAAATTAATCTTTAGTCTGCTATAGTGTGGAGATGTTGTTTTTCATAACAGCTGATTGTATGTCTTTTGTGCATAGTTTAACGTGTGCCCTGGGAACGTAGAGAAATGGTGGAACGTTGCACCGGAGCTGATGAAAGTTGCCCATAGTCGTCACCTGGCAGCGCTCATGTCTCCCTGGGTTTATCAACTGCTCTCACAGGTCTCTCTCTCTTTTTTTTGAGTGTCTTTCTGTTTGTCTGTCCATCTGTATTTGTGTGTCTCTGGGTTTATCAACTAGTCTCGCAATTTTAATAGGGGTACACCCGATCCAGAATGTTGGAATCCGGCCAGATCCAGACTGGATGGGCCAGATTCTGAAATGCAACTGGATCTGGATTGGAATCGGGATCTGGTACACCCCTAAAGTCTACTGCTTGGGTTTGTCAATTCTCTGATGTATTACTAGCGAAGAATTCTATTTAATTGTGTTATATACACTGTGTTCAGAAAAAAACACCCACTCATGTTTTCTGTTATATCTCTGGAAAAATGCTTAGATTTGCACAAAATTTTCAGGAAATGTTTACTAAGAAACAAGTATTTCGAAAAAGGAAAAGTTTGTTACCGTTAACATCATGCTGACGTCATATGTTCATGTTTATAAATTATGGGTTTTACCGCTGAAGACAGACATTTGATGAAATGTTAAAACACATCAATTGGTCATTGTGTTAACTGGCCCCAAAAATGTCTTAATTTGTCATACAATTTTTCATTATGAACCATTTCCATGGTTTATCTTCTTGGCTGAGTGCGAGATCCTCAACTTCGTTGATGCTGGCAGGCATACGCACACTGCGTCATTGCGTGGATGACAACTTGCCCGCTATCAGTTAAACGGCTTGTAACTGCCAGTCATGTCAATTATTTTTATTTAAAAGTTTCATTCCATCACTATTCTATTGTCCATTGTAAAGAAACATGTAGCACAAACTTGCGGCTACATAACCCTTGCTGAATCGCAAGCATTGTATCATATGTCTGTCTTCAATAGTAAAATTCCTAATTTACAAATGTGGAAATATGACATCAACATGACGTCACCAGTATCAAAGAATATTCAACTTTTCCACGGGTGGAATACTAGTTTCCTCCTAGATATTTGCCGAAAATTTTTATGGAAATGTAAACATTTTCCATGGCGATATAAAAGGAAACGTAAGTGGGTGTTTTTTTCTGAACACGGTGTAGTACATTATCTTACTGATGTTGATACCGGCAAGCTGTTAAGCAATGCTGTGAGTGCATTCGAATATTTGAAATGTTATAATTGACTGCTGATGGACAGACCGTGCTGATTGCTGAAATAATGTAGCAGTAAATTGTGAGTGACCAAAAATGATCGACCAAGTCACTGGACTAGAAAGGAGTTTCACATGTCTGGCATTTTTTAGTTGTGCGATTTGGTTCATCATTTTCCACGTTGTGCATTTTCTGTTTATGCTTGCTGTAGGGTGAGATCATGCTGCCAGTTGTGTTTGAGAATACAGTGGATCCCGATCTACCAAGCTGCGTAGATATCTACCGACAAGTTCGACAAAGTGCTTATGCTGTTCTCTATGGTGTTGTTGGCGGTGGTGAGAAAACTCTACACTGGTTATTCTGTTTGCTTGGTTCTCAGATGGGTTATATTTTGATGAAACTTTGCGAAGGGGCTGGTCATCACTCTGAAAGGAACTGCTTGCTTTTGTTGACAATCCGGAGACTTATGGATTTTGGTTTATCGGCTGTTTTACCACAGGGCATAAACTGACACTTTGCTGCACATTTCAGCAAGTTATAAGCAGATTCTGATCAAATTTTATGGAAAGGTGGGGACACTGGAGAGTGTCCCAAGGAATGATTGTTAGGCTTTTGATGTTGATTCAGTATGGGCTGCAGATCCAGGGTTCCTGAATCCAGACACAGGTAAAGGTAAAAAGGTAAAGATCGTCAATTTATGTAGTGCGTCGTCGCGTATACACGCCTCTAATGTGCTTTCGTCACTGACCAGAGCTGCCGGTTGCCCAACCACTGCGTGCAGCCTGCAGACACAGGCTAGTGCAGCAGCCAGGCTAGGCAGCCCCAGTCAGCTGCACCAAGGTCGCCACCTTCCGTAACCCGTGTAATGGGTTGCTACTCATTTAACCGACCCCGGAGGGATAGCAGGCTGAGTTGGCCTTGTTGGTTGACTGATAGCTGACGCTTTACCCACAAAGTGTTCGCACAGCCATCCATCAGTCTTGCGCAGGATAGGGAAAGTTCGCCGGCCAGGACCGACATTTTAACCACTATGCTACACCACCAATGCCAGGAATTTTAACATAATCATTTGTACTGGTATTTTTGTCGTCGATGAAATTTTTGTATAGTTTGGGCAGTAGCAAAGAACAATTACGATTACTAGATTCGTTGTATTGGCCAGTATTATTCTTAGCAGGGATTTCAGATTTAGTTTATTGTTGCTTTTATTGCTTTCCAGTGCTGCCACTGATGATAATAAAGCTAATGTATCTGTCTGTATTTAGAAATTTTGTAAAGAGTTGATGATTTTGTGTGCCATTGCATGAAGGAATGGTTGATGCAGATGTTATTGTTATTATTATTTTTAATTCTGCTTTGAACCCTTGGGCTTTTTGCTTGCAGTAGTAAAAAGCCTGAGGGTTCAAAGCAGAAATTAGAATAAAACCATCTCTCATGTCACTAGAGGTCTGGTAAATTATCTGGTGAATTCACAATTAATTAATTGTGTCTCCATGTGCTGCGTGTAAAGATGTGAAGAGTCGAGGAAGCCAGTGCGTGAAGGAGTGGCTGATGCCATTGTCATCAGGCAAGCTGAACATAGCTCGCTATGACAGCGTGCTAGTGCAGCCATTGCCCTGGGAGGTGCCAAGCCTGCATCAGCTGTGGCTCGGTGAATCCAGCGACGACAAACATGTTCGTATGATGGTGCTGTTACGCTGCTACGATTGCTACGACAATGGAGACAGCCTGCTGCTTAATCAAACTTACGTTCAGCCACGTTTCTTGATTCTCTGCTTGGTCCTCAGGTGATTTTCTGTCTAATGCTTCTGATATCAGTTCCGTTGTTTGATACCAGTCCAAAACATTTGCGGAAAACTAAAATGTGTTGGTTTATTCGTGGTAAAATGAGTTGTTTATAATTATTTGAGCACTTGTGTCAAATGCTGAATTGTGTGCATTTTCTACTGCACATGTAGGTCTAAGTTTTTTGAATTAAGCTTCATTTTTGAATACGTCATTACTTGTTAAATATACAGGCAACTTTTTGTTGTACCTTTCTTGAGTATTGAATTGATGGATTTTTGAAACTTTTCACTGACACACTGGCTATAAAATTTCAATAATATAACCATATGTGGCAAAGATGAGCGGCTTACTTGACATAACCAGAACCCTCGGTGTGTCAATTCTTGGGCTGCCCAAGGACTGGAGGTGCCACCCTGATGTCCATGTCATATCTGGCTATGCACCCTAAATCCGATCTCCAGCCGCTCAGCCATGGACTGAACTCCGAGTTGAAACATTCAGGTTCCAGCCTGGAGCATGCCGTCAGTGATGACAATGCATGTGGCTTGGCGTAGCAGTAACACATCGTGTTCAATCGGTGAAGTTGCTTTACACTCAGCCGGGTTAGTACTTGGATGGGTAACTGCCTGCAGGTAGGTTAACCATCTCGGTATGTAACCAGCCGCCCTGATCAACTCAGACTTCCATCCATCTGGGGTAGGTAAATCGAGTAGCAGTCCATTTGGCTGGGGTTAAGGCGGGGCGTGTCCACCTGGGTTGGGTCGCAGGTAATAGTTAACATGGTGTGATCCCATCCATAGCTCTGAGGTGAGTTTTTTATAAAGAGCTGTAACACCACCTTTGTGTTTGTAGGCTTCTGTTGCGCAGCAGAAGCCAGGCTGTATTACACCCGAATGAGGTGGATGCTTTTCTAGCAACAGCCGTTGAAGTACAGAATCACAGCAGCAATAACCTGCAGAGCCTAGAGGTTAATATACCACCAGTTCATGGGTTCCCAAAACTAGCCCACTACACGAACCTTAACCCTATGTCTATCCCTTTCACTAATCCCTAACCCTAACCCTATACCAATCCTTAGCTCTATCCCAAACTTTAATCCCTTACCTTATCCCTAAACCTAATTTCTAACCCTTATTTCTAACCCTATCCTAAAGCTTATTTCCTAAACCTAAGCCTACATCACTGTTTCCAGGTTTTGTCGGTCCAGATTTTGTTGCTCCCAGTTTATTTTCTCTAATGCCTTCACTTGCTCTTGACTGCTGTAATGTCTATACCATGTCTTACAACTTTGTACAAGCTTAGCAGAAAACAGCTGTTGATCAGTTAGCATCCATATTGTATAGGACTGTTGAATTGATGCATTAACATCATTAAGAAAAGAATTTTGAGCTTAAAATGTTATCATAATAAACAAATTTTGCTCTGTATGACAAAGTTTTAAAAAACTACAAGGTCACCTCACAGTTTGATATAGAGACATCAGTCACACAGAGTGTCTACTATCTAGGGCTGAGCAAGCCCTGCATAGCTCCATTGTTATTGTTAGCAACAGAAACAATATATGCCATTGCTTTCACATTCGCGAATGATGAAAGCAGTCATGTAGTAAAGAATGGGCCATAAAAATCGTCCCCTATATTATTCTGCTTAAGATGCTACTGCATTTGTTTATATGGACAAAATGACACACCATATAAATTGCTCGTTTGTTTTGCACATATTGATATCAAAACCTAATGAATATGTCAAAACGTTATTAAAAATAATAGGATAGAATCAAAGCACTCCAACTGTATTATATCACAATGGTGAAACATAAAGGGAAATACGTGCTTGCATATATGTCTGAGTAAAACAGCGAAAACTTCATACAGCAACAAAAGAGTCAAGTAAACAACTGTTCAGTGTGCCCTTCTGAATCTTTCTCGTAATTTCGCTGGACCCAAGGTTGCCTTCCTGGCTGCATATCAGCTCCGCTACACACTCAATATTCTGTGTTGTTCGTACAGTCCGCTTCCATCCACTGCCGACCTTTCAATAAATCGAATTCGTCTTGTCAATTTTGCGCAGAAGATCTTTAACAGAACTGACCGCCCAATTCTTGTTAGGAAACTCTTTACAAATGCGTTTAGCGCCCCATCCCTTTTGTTGGCGAACAAGTTTGATCGATGCTTTATCCTCGTACGTTAAATGACGTTAGACTGTTTTCCCCATTGTGTTTCTTATAGAGTTGGGTTGCTTTCATTTATTTTATCCCATTACAAAATTATTGAAAATATTTGCACGAAATTTGCGCATGTTACTCAGAATTGATTATATTTCAACGTGCGTTATCCACTTTAAATGTACATTACTCTTGGAAGACGTTATTAGCTGACATGTAGGGGGATGGTTTTTTTATGGCCCACTCTGTACTTTAGTCTTGTATAGTGGACTTTAGTCGGACTCCAGTCCTCATTTTCATGACTCAGACTCAGGTTCAAACCCACTGGATTCTGGCATTTTTTTGATTTATTGGGGGAAATTATTGCACATTTTGTATGTGTGTGTGTTTTTGTGAACTTTTGTTTCTTGTATGTGGACCCACACAAGTCACGTAGTACTTGAGTTCTACATTGGACTCGAGTCAGATTTGAATATTTATTTTTGTCACTTAGATTCACACTAAGAAGACTCGACTACATTACTGGATGAAAGAACTGTAATAATAATAGCTGCAGCCATGATATTGTTTATGGTGCTGTCATAGCAGTGAACTGCTACTGCGAGTGTTCGTCTGGTCTATTTGGAGTGTGCAGCACAAGCACCTGGCAGCTTCCGACCTTTGGACCAGACCAATTGACTTGAACCTCAGACCCGCCTAAACTGACAGCTACAGTACGTCACTAACCATCGCCATTTATTGACTATTTATTTACCTGAGAGCTGATGCTCATTTTACATACTCATTTTACCATCCCACGGAGGGTAGAAGGCTGAGTCAACCTGGTTGGCTGGCTTCATAACGAAATGGTATACCTGTCTGTAGACAGTCACCCTTCCAAGCACTAACCGGGCTCGCCATACGGTAACTTCGTTATTTCAACTCAATGTGTTAACGCTACTTCATGCCACCAACTATATGTGTATGCGTGCTGTAGGTGCCAGTGATCAGCGTGCGTGGAGTGCAGCTTGCGGCTCTGTTCATGCATGGCGTCGAGCATGCGCTGTTTGTCAACGACGTTGCTGGCTCTCCACTGCCACTCAGCTTGTTCTGTCCGTGGATGTTCTTCGACGGCAAACTGTTCCAGTACAAACTGCTAAAGTCTACCACCGCAGCAGCCGGCTCACTCCGACAGCTCTGTGACAATGTAAGATCAGAGCAGATTTGCGTCCAAGTGCAACCATGAATTGTGTAGAGTCATGGAAATTAATGATTAATTGTACTGTTTTGTTGAAAAGCGTTAATTATTTAAAAATCTAATGATTAAGTTTTTGATTCAGAAAGTGAAGTTGTGAAATGAACAATATTAGTCACACTGTTAATTGTTGATAAGCGTTAATTATTTTAAAATTTAATGATTAAATTGTCGAGTCAGTTCGCATTGCAAATAAAGTGTTGTAAAGTAATGTCCCTGCAACATCTGTTACATGTAAATAACTGATCAGGTAGGCTGGAGGCTGGATGCATTGTCAGCAAAAAAAAATGATAATCTTTTTCTCAGTGCTTTTGTGATTGTCGTTGAATTTTTATTATCACATAACCTGATTTGATAAGTCGGTTTATCTCAATGACTTTTGCATTCTATTTTAGAAAGATAAGCTTAGGAGCATTGCCTGGCGTTTAAGCTAAACTAATTTTTTGTCATAAATCCAGCACAAATCTACAATGTGGTCAAAATATTTCACATTTTGGATGGATTCATAAATATCCTTGGATTTTGGCTGAAGCCAAATTACAGTAGAGTGCTAGAAGTCTGTACATCTGCAGTGCATTATGTATTATGTACTCTTATTATGATTATTATTAAAGACATTTATAAAGCGCAAGTTTTCGATTAGACAGTGCTGCAATTGCACTAGCAGCTCGCAACTGTATGCTGTGTGTAGGTAGAAGGAGTTATGTGTGCGGAGAGAATGAAGCTTGCGGTGCAGCAACGCATCTCTCCACTCAACGTATTCGCTAAGAATTCGGATTCTCTGCCACCAACTATTACAGATCTTCATCCACCTGACATGCAGCTTGTAACGAACAATGCACGCAGAAGAGGAGCGCTCGGTGGTTAGTGCTGCTGCGGTCTTTTACACATGGTCATACTTGGGTTGCAGAAGTTAATGATTAATCGATGGATTAATTGTTTTCGTATTCGCAGCCTTTCTTGACAACAAAAAGTTATCAAAATTAATCTGTTAATTTTGGTTAATTTTTGGAAATTAATTAATTAAAACATTTAATCGCTAGAAGCGCTATTTCATATAGTAATATGTCCAGGCAAGCCGCTAACAACATGTGTATGTAAATTTGAAGTCTTTCCCATGCTGCAAGCCCAATGGGGCAGTGCTGATCTCCATTTCCTTAGTCCTCAGCCAGACACTAGCTTACACTGTGGGACCATTTCCACTGCATCGCATACTGTGCCTGATTATGCTTTCTATCATCTTTGAAATGACTTATTCACTTTGTCCCCAAAAAAACATCCCAGACATTTTCGACTGTAACTTGAAAACTAATTACCAGATTTTGATAATTTTTGGTATGAGTATTCCTGACACAACTTGTGATCAAATGACCATTTAGTTTTACACCTCACCCAATGTTTGTTTCTGCACTACCTAGGAAAACACAGCCAGCGAAATATTACTTTTTTTATCCAAGGTGATATGATTGCTTAATTAACATGATGCGTTAAAACACATTTTGTTCACATTTCTGACACTTTGGCTGACAATTCATACAGTTGTTTATTTTTCTACTGCCTGCAGTAAAATTGCCTGAAATGGTGGCCCACTATGCAAACACAGGCAAGGAGACGCTTTCTCCATTCATTGACAGCAGTATCGATAATGTTTTGCTCCAGACCAATCCAGGCTGTACCAGTCGCTTCTTGGCTTCACAAACATTCCTAAACTTTATCTTGTAAACACACTGCTGCATGGCAGTCAAACCTTGTAATAGACCTGCTGTTGGGGTCCACAGATTAGGAAAGATGGAATTTATTGACGTTGTTTCATTCATTTTAATACGTATTATGCTTGGTCTGATTTTCCTAGGTAGTGCAAAGGCAGACGTTGGGTGAGGTGGAAACTAAAACACTTATTTAATAGCCAGTTGTGTCAGAAATACTTCTGCCGAAAATTATTGAAATCTGCTAATCTTTCTTTAATGTACGATCGATAATGTCGGGGATGTTTTTTCAGGTTTTCTGTTTATTTCAACACATATTTCACTTGATCTGCTTTTCCTAGGTAATGCAAAAGCATACATTGGGTAAGGTGGGAAACTGCATGGTCATTTGATGGCAAGTTGTGTCAGAAATATTTATACCAAAAATTATCAAAACCTGATAATTAGTTTTTAAGTTACAGTCGAAAATGTTGGGAATGTTTTTTGGGACACAGTATACTATGTTGAGTGCTGCTGTCAGTTATGTATACCACTCAACATGTTACTGTTGTGTATCTAAGGCACTGCCACTACAGGGTGTGTCAAAAAATGACCCAACTTGTTTTTGTCAGAACTTCGTCAAATCTCCACTAAATTTGATAATTTTTAGCATACAGATAGCCAAGATGATAGAAATATGTAGGGTACACTCATTGTCCACCACACATAATTTGTGTTAACGCATTACCATGTAAAACACGGATGCTGCAAATTGTTACATTACGTGGTGATTATCAGTATCAGATTGCTCTCTTGTGCATTATCACTTCCACAAAGGACACCATGGGATTTAATAATTTTGCGGTATTAAACATTTTACGCTGAAAACTGCAAACAACAAAATTATTGATTGATGAGCTTAAAACACATTTTATTCATGAATGAGTGTTGTGCATTTTGATTAGTTGGTTGTTGATGCCACTGTCAGCCGTGGCGTCATGTTAGGGGCATCATTTCAGTAAATTGTTGGGGTCTTGGTAATCCTTGGGGTCTAAGTCTGCATAATGTATCGTTTTTGCAGCAGTAACACTGTTTCAAAGGTACGATTTACGGAGAAAAAAACTAAAATCATAAATCCTTGGGGGTCTGTAAACTCTTCCAGCCCCTTCCCCTAAATGACGCCCCTGCATCACGTGTATGCCATTGTGTACACTTTGAGCATAAATTCTGATAATTTGGAAGCAAGTTGTTACAAAAGCTCATAATTCTGCTGATTTTGGTTTATTGTGTGCTTGATAAGTCGTTAGAACTTTTATGAAGACAACAACTGAGCATTATGCAACAATTTAGAGCATCTGCGTTTTACACAGTAGTGCATTTACATAAACAAGGTGATGTGGACAGTGAGTGTGCTTTACGTATTTCTATCGTTTTGGCTATCTGTGTGCCATTAATTATCAGATTTGGTAGAGATGTGAGAAAGTTCTGACAAAAACAAGTTGGGTCATTTTTTGGCACACCCTGTACAACTGCTACTGAGACTATGACAACTAATACTGCTGTTGCTACTACTACTACTACTGCTGCTGTTGGTACTGAGTTTACTCCGGTCTCTGCTGCTGCTACCATAGCTGTTGTTGCTGCTTTGCTACAGCACTACTAGTGCTACAAGATACTACTACTACTGTAGTTGTAGTTGTTGTTGTTTGTTTAGCCAAGGTGCCACAGCATGGTGGTGCATTGAAAGTGGCCGGTGTTGTCGTTGGTAACTGGAAGTCAAGTGGTGACGAGTTGTCATATGTGAAGGTTGTTGATCATCTGACAGCACGATCCGCTCCCCTCCAGTCGCCTCCTATGACTGCTGCAATCACGTCTGTACTAGTAGTAGTAGGGGTAGTCGTTGTTGTTGTCATCGTCGTTGTTTAGAAATATACATCCAAAAATTTGCAGCCCTGATTCATAAAATTAGTGGCTAAAAGCATCCAGCATTTGGCATAATTTCAGATAACCTTAGACTTTGATTGGAAATATTTCTGGAATGGAACTAAATATCAACAGTCGTTGATTAGCGTTGCAAGCTACAATCTCTACTATGTATGGAGATATAATTCAGTGAGTTTTTGTCCATAAGTGGCAAAAAATAGGACTGGGGTATAGACGTAAAATCGTGCCAATCTGGTTATTCTTATGGCTGTTGAGTGGCTTTCTTTTCTGTATTGTTTCGACTATGATAATCACTTTTTAACGTTAAAGTTCCGTTTTCCATTTCTGAGTGATGCGCCAAGGATTCATAGTGCACGCATCTCAGAAATTTTCTTTTCTCGTGAACCTCTTTTTTTTGTGTCAGTGACATCAGTATGATGGATCTGGATCCGCATCATCCTGTAAATGCTGTTTACATAAAGACCATGCATCATTTCTGCGCTGTGTTTTCACTTTGATCTCTGCAATTATAGCAGTATACTAATGGCAGCAGTAGTAATGTTCAGTGAGTTCGTCAGTCAGTCTGTGGTGTGTCAGTGTGATAGACAGCAAGCAGCCACGTGGTGGCAGGTCAAGTCATCATGGAAGTCGAGGTCATGGCCGTGGTCGTGGACAGCAGCAACATAAGGACACAAAGGTCGGTCATTGGCTTTTAAATATTCTATGAACAGTCTCAGTTATTCTCGCATCACGTCTTAGCCTCACAGTAGTGTCGTAGCAGGACGCAACTGACCCCTTTAAATTTTGGTCAGTCAGAAAATTTTCTTCTTGGCACAAAATGTTCGTTTTAAAATTCCACATTCTGGGGAAATATGGAAACCAGATTGAAATTTTGAGCACAAATAATGTCATCTGTCAGAAATTTGTAGTTCTCTGTCGGATAATTGCAACTTTCTGTTGTTCAAACTTTCTTAAACACACAATGCAGCTGTAGCCTTGCACAAGTTCTTTGCAAATTCTGGTCCTCAGTCACCACCTTAACCATTTTTAATGTTCTTTGTGTGGCTAACCTAGTATGCCACACGGCACGTGCTACCCATCTTTCTGTCCTGTACGGGTCCCTAACTCAAAGATGAAAAGATGTAGAAAAACCACAGAGTTGATTTGAACGTTTCTAGCGAATGAGTCACTGTTGTGCCAATTTCTAGCTCAAACATCAAAGGTTAGGCAGATGGCCACACAATATGTCCGTACTGGGCCAGCATAGTTCACTGGCTTAATTAGCAATTTCCAATTTTGTGCCACGCCAGTTCTGCAAGTTCATTTTTTTATCATGACATTATATATTCATTTTGGTAAGTAAGTAAAGTGTAAATTTATACAGCGCATACTCGAAAAGATCTCTAATGCGCTTAATACATTTTGTCATCAATATTTCGCAAAAATGTATGTCTTCAGCTGACGTTTGAA
>Ga0209454_1002740_pt1 | contig 12171 bp, 8 predicted proteins | sample WorMetHERISLAND1_2_FD_187400 | JGI IMG/M metagenome (GOLD analysis project Ga0209454, IMG submission 187400) | Marine gutless worms symbiont microbial communities from Max Planck institute for Marine Microbiology, Germany - Olavius geniculatus... | ecosystem: Host-associated > Annelida >...
GGGCACCCCTCTTCGACGCCCTCGTTCGAGGTGAACCCCTGCACCCAGTGGCACGAAATTTTGTCACGATAAACTAGAGACCTTGGGGCAGCCCACAGTAAAGATTTCGTGATCCTAGCTTGCACCGTTTTGATACAGGTCACGAGTGTGACGGACGGACGGACGGACAGACAGACGCCCAGACGATGGCTAAGACGCGCGAAGCATTCTGCTTTTGCGCATAAAAAGCAGTAATCAAGAACTATTATATAGCATCTGTGATTGTTATGAAATCAGAATGAATAAAAAATCAGTTAGTCATGAATGATGCAGATGAGAATGTTGAAATGATATCTGGAGAATGCAGTGAAAAAATATGGCTGAGATTGATCAGAATGGTGGTGCTGAAAGCAGGTTTATCTTATATCAAGGCACATCCGAGTTCCTTAACACATCACCGAAATGCATTCTTATCATGGTGTTGCATAATTATGATGTCTGGGAAATGGATGGATGATTAAAGTGAAGTGCTGTGTTTAGGTGTTTCCAAAGTTCCAGGACTTCACCGTGGTGCATGATTACCTTGTGACTCCGATTCAGAAGATGCAGGCAAGGATTGATCGCCGTGGCCAGAATGGTCAGTCATTCTTATGATAACCATAGTAACAATAATGACAATAAAATATTTAAAAATAATATGTTAAACAGAATGGTCCATAATACACACAATGGTCAGTAACTATTGACGTTTAACTTAGTGTCGTTTACTTTAACAAGATATCAATATTATAGGACTTTTCTTTTGGCTGTTTCACTGTTATGTAACTCTGGGCAAATTATTATGAAATTATTTAGTGCTTCTGTCACTAAGCAATAGTTTAATACTGGCTGAAGGTCCAATACCTCACTGCAGTTGGAAAGGTAATTACGGGCCTGGAGGAAGTTGTGGTAGCATAGTATATCATTTGCAGTACTGCATATCTGACTGACTGGAGACTGAGATAAGCTCCAACCTCGCTGCTCAAACTTGTCAAGAAACTTGATTCTGAGCTGTCAAAGACAGGCAGGAAACCAGACTTGAGTGTTATGGAGAATGTCGCATCAAAAACAGAAGAACAGAATATGGCACTACCTTCGCTTGCAATTTGCAACTTGTCTAGTTACTAATTTCTGCTAAGTTACATCTTTGAACTGAATGATTTTTTTTGTTTTTCTGCATCAAAATGTTTCAGTCAGCAGCTGACAAAGTGTCAACAGAAATGATGCTGTCAGCTGGTGAGCATCAAAAATATGAACAAATTTGAACAGGTCCGACTCTAGTTGCCATTTAATAAACAAGTTCTCTATGATTTTGCTTAAAAAAGAAATTCTACAGCATAGAGCACATTCTGCGGCTCAGCTCGAAATTTTGTGCCGTGTGAAAATATGTACGCCTTGCTTGATGATACTTGCTTTTCCTACAGGGTTTTGGTGCTGCTGGTTGGCAACTTTCTGTGAATGAAATAATAAAATGAAATGGAAAGCTTGTGTTATTGATAGATACGTACTTGTAACTGTGTATGTTGACAGATAACTGGACGTACACGCACACGATACGGTGTCAGGTGATTCATCGTGAGAGTCCTGAACTGAAGATGCAGGTCACTGAACGCAAATACCAGGTACTCTATATACCAGCACTCTTTCTCTTCTGCATTTCTGGCGTTAACTTTATTTTTGTCGCGTTGACTACATCAGTGGTGCCGAGACATTTTTAAGTTGAGGTTTGAAAGCTTCCGATGGCAAAGTAGCGTGATGGTTGTTTTCTATCAGCACTTGGCGAAAGTTGAAGGTTTAGATGATAAAACTATCAACAGCGTGTATATGGTAACGACGACTAGACTGTACTTTTGGTCAATGCTGGCAGTATGGCCACAGGTCTTTGCAATTTTTTTCCCATTTTTCCAGGACCTGGAAAGTTTTTGAAAACCAAAGAAGGTTCAAAAGGTTTCGAAATTTGATGGAAGAAGGCCTTGAAAGTCCTTGAATTTTATTTTTTCACGATCATCGTGATCACGATATGAGAATTTTTTGTATGATGTCAGAAACGTTTAACATGATGCGGTAATATCTCATAGTAATAGGTCTGGAAAAGGTACCTGAAATTTCTTGAGAAGTCATTCAAAATTCCTGATATTTTTCTCTAAAAACTGTGGTCACCTTGTAGCAGGGGTGGTATTGCCCGGTTCGCCTATACCTGGGTCCACCATTGATGGAGCTAAGCGGAGTATGCTCAGCATTATGCACAGCTGGTTGGCCATGGGGCTTGTAGTAGTACAGTAGTTATCACGGATGTTGTTGTTGCTGTGTAGCTGCTGTTGGCTCAGAAGGACTCCTCCCATCACACGGTGTGCACGACTCGTCGCTGCTTCCTCTGGAACAATCAGTACTTTCAGCTCGACGTCTACGAAGAGCCTTGTTCTGAGAGGTGAGTATATCGTCATGTTGAATATGTGTCATCATAGTATGTTCTCAGTGCTTTCTGTGGAACGGTCAATATTTCCAGCTCGATGTCCCCAAAAAGCCATGACCTCGTAGGTGAGTGAGTTCAGTCCTTGCAATTCAGCAAATCCCAGAGTCCTCGGTGTTCAGGATATGTCTTGTAACTTGTCATTGTTTACGTGTTTGGTGATATCAAACAATCGGGGTTTGACATGCTAGTGCTAGGTGTCAAGCGGAAAGGAATATTCAACTTACTTCAGATGCAGGGATGGATTTAGGCATGTTCACACTGTATCTTGGCAGCGCAACATTTTTTGGCTTGTGTGCTCTTTTACTCGTTGTGACATTAAAGGGTGCACGTGGTGCAGCATGACATCCTCTGGCCAGGGAGAGGGGTCTTTGTACGGTGTTTATAGAATTGCAAAACCTGAACTTTTGCACGTTACTTTGTTGTTTATTTTCTGAACCAAAGTTTATGTGAGACCCCACCTTTTTACCAAACAAGGCCTCATCAGCTTGTGCTATTTGTCTACTTGTCTACATCATAGGTAGTGTGATGATGGATTTAAGATGTGGTTGGGCATTTTATGGTACATAAGCTTTTGTGGAGGGTGCCAGTGAAAGAATTTTCAAAATGATTAATATTTAGCAAAGATATTCACAGAAGTTTGATGATCATGGTTTTTTGACTCGCACTGTACGTATTGTTATGATGTGTGTATTTCTGTGCAGATGCAAAAGTCTGATCCTGCTGGAGACGTACACAACGAACAAGTCGGAAGACTTCAAAGTGCCGCCGTTCCTTGAGGTCCAGTCTGAGGTGACTGGAGATCTGGACTACTCCATGTTTAACCTTTCCAAGAAACTTGACTCGGAGTCTTTCCTGGCATCTGCTCCACATGATGATCCGACAAAGGGCAAGTCAGAAATTGGTTCGGAAGTGTATGCTATTGCTTTGGAAGCAGAAACGAAAGATGGTGTTCCTTCGCTGCCAACCGGTTCAGTGCTTGATTCGACCAAGGATCATTCAGTCAAGAACGAGACTGCATTGGAACCAAGCACGAAGGTCGTCGTGGACAGTTTGCTGAATGGAAGAAAGAATGGCTACCACTGTAATGACATTTCAAGGGACCAACTGACGACCCTTCCCCTGAATAAACTGGATAGCTGCCACAGCTCAGCAGCCGTAATGAGTGGCATGCTGTCGGAAGACGGTGGCCACATCTTCCTCGGCGATGTTGCTGACTATGAAAGATTCGCGCAGCTTTGTCGCAGCGGCAAAACCGGAGCGGCTGTAAAGTGAGCCAGTCCATTAGAAAAAAATTGCAGTATTGTTACCGACGATCTCTTGTTGTGATTTTGTGCTAGTTTAGATGAGATTGGCATCGATGGCTTTTCATTTAAGTCACAGTGATATGCAACTACTGCACTGTGCACTAACGTGGTGACCACTCACTCTGAAAACCTAAAATGTCGGTTGATCTAGAGTTGTCAGTGAAGTGTCGAAAAATTGATCAAAAAATTATCATAATGTCAGAGCCAATAGCGGCATGGCAATGGAGTGACTGAATTTGCAGGACCTGGAATTTGAAGGACCAGAAAACTTCAAAGCCTGGAATTTGAAGGACTGGATTTTGACGGACCGTGAATGTGATAGGCCAAATTAGGATGAGGCCGAAATACAATTGCAAAACTTTTCGATCTGTGCATGTAACACAAACAGCAATTATTGTCAAACATCAATGAACAAGAAAATGTTTGTCTCACGAAACATGTGCGATGTATCAAATGTAAGCATAATCGAATGGTGCTGAATTTGACATAGGCCTATTGTCTAAATGCAATGAACAACAACAGTAGCAGTGCAGCCTAATTAAGTCGTGTGAGGTTCCCACGCTATTTCAACCGGCTACTTGTTCCCACATCAGTTAAATAGTCGAACAACCATGATGTCAATTCTGCTGTGACAAACTGGACATGCACTCCCCATGGCAACGAGCCTGTCTGTGCAAGAAGTGCAGAATCTTGCATGTCCACAAGGAACTAATGCGACTGGTGATTGATTCCTTTCCTTTTCACTTGCTTATACAGTTGGTTGTCATGCGCGTACAAAAATTCGTGGGATTTCTGTATTCTAGAAAACGTATGCCTACTTTCCATAGTTGAATGGTTATCCTTCATTTAATAACACCTAACAGTCTGACGGGCACGATCATCGAGCATGCACGGTCCTGCACAAAGTTTGATGCCCGTCACGTGAGTCGACATTTCAAACTTCCACCCGAGTCGGTTGCAGTCCGTCAAAATCCAGGTCCGTCAAAATCCACCCCCTGCGATTTGGTCCGTCAAAATCCAGGTCCGTCAAAATCCACCCCTGCAATATGGTCCGTCAAAATCCAGTCCTGCAAATTCAGCGCCCCCATGGCAATAGGGAGGATGCAGTTGTGTACTTGTTCCCCCTAAATTTCAACCTACGGGAAAATTTCCTTCCTGTCCGAAAATATATTTCCAAAAATAGAGAATTTGGGGCTAGTTTGACATTTTAAACATAGATATCTTTTCTGTCAGAAAAATTTAACTTGATGCCTCTCTCCCTTTTTTTAACCCTTGATACTCCTTGTCTTGGACATGTCTTGTCTGGAAATAAAAGACTTTTACATTGTTAACTAATAACTATGGAGAAACAGTAGTACTTAGCAATAACACTGTAATGTGTCATGACATAGGGAGAGATGTCATTAATAGTTGGGGATATTTAAGTGCCTAGTGAGTAGTCATCTCGAGAAAATGTATTTCAGGTTTTCGGTTTTGCACTTACTCGAAACTGTGGGCTGTTAGCGTTCAACCGTTGAGTTATTTTTAGTGTTAAACAACTTCTACTGTAACAAATACTATCATTGCGTCAGTTAACCAAATATTACTTCTACTGTTGTGTACTTTTGCTTCAGGTAGACCACATGGCTAAGGGATGTTGCTGCAGCATGTTTTGCAGGCTGGGTACCCTTACTTTTTGCAGATGAAAAATTTGTTGTTTGCAGGATCTTTTTAATGGATTGAAAGATGCAGTGTTTTCCCACTTGAAAGACGCCGCAGGTGTTTCTGTTAGTTTTCGATCCTCATCATTTCGTGCAGTTATAACGAGAAAATAGAAACTATCAGAAATCTTAAACTTCTGTTCAGGATAGTGCTGTTTATGCCGTATCTTCCAGCAGTAAAGATCCTGAGATTTTGTAATCTGCCTACTACAGAATCTTGATTGCATTTAGTTACTTTTTTCCTTGCTGTTGCCTGACTGCTACAAAAATATTATCAAAATTTGCTCATAACTGTAGTAGTTACTTTAGATCCAGTCAGGCTGTTGAAAATCAAAACTACAAAGTGTGCTTGAATAGGAAGGGAACGAGCGTCGAATCGAATTCTTCATGCTATTGGGATATATGCTCGATTTTTTAATGCATGAGACCACCGGGGAAGAAATTTTCTGTGTGATGAGTGCAATTGTCAGTCTGTAATATTAGCCTGTGTATTGGAAAATTTTGTGGCGTGGCCTATTATATATTTGCACATAATATTATATGTTATGCAGTTTAGACTACGTGTTCTTGCTGTCTGCCATTGTATTGTATTTGCTGTTAGTATTTGTGGTAACTTGCCTGCTTATAGAAAAAAATCCATTGAAACATTATCATACTGAACCAGCACTTTTGACCCCCTTTGTGATAAAAGATTCCTGAAGGCTCTATTTTCTGTTGCTCTAGTTATCTGCATACAAATTTGCATTATAATATACTGCAAATCTGAGTTGGTTTCCGGGTGAAGATGTGAGAATTTTTCTCATCATGAAATCATAATTTCCCAGTCCGCACTTACTGGACGTCAGAAATGAATGCAGATTATTTTTCTACCCAAAGCTGAATGTTGTATTTTTCAAAGTTTATTCCGTCTTGCTGTCATTTGGTAGATATTTTCTCCCTGACAGTTTGATTCAGGAATTTCCGGCCATGTAATTGTGTTTTTCATTTCAGATGCCTGTCATTATTTTTGTGCGTGCGTTTTCATCTAACTTGCAGTGAATTTGCGGTGTGTGCTGTCGAATGCTTAGTTTACTGTATGGAATTCTGGGGACATTACGGGTCCATTGCCCCATTCCCTGTATTTAGCATGTAAGGTGTGGCGCAGTGAATTTGACCCCCAAATTGCATAGTACACCGTCTCAAAAAACATCCCGAACATTTTCAATTGCAACTTGAAGAAGGATTATCAGATTTTAATAATTTTTGGTACGAATATTGCTTAGACAGCTTGCCATTAAATAAATGTTCAATTTCCCACCTCACCCAGTCTGTTTGTGCACTACCTGGGGAAACCAGAAATAATGAAATATTGCTTTTTTTATCCAACGCAGTATTATTGCTTAATGTAAATAACACAAAAAAAACGTATTTTTGTTAACTTTCTTGAGACTTTGGCTGACATTTCATCCAATTGTTTCGTTTTTCGACTGCCTAGAGCAAAATTGCTTGAAATATGGGTGCATTGTGCGAACACAGGGGTAGAGATGCTTTCTGCTTTCATTGACAGCAGTATTGATAATGTTCTGCTTTGGACTAATCCAGACTTACCAGTGACTTCTTGAATTCATAAACATTGTTGAACGTCATCTGGTAGACACACTGCTTCGTGACAGTCAAACCTTGTAATTGACTGGCTGTTGGGGCCGGAGATCTGGATAGATAGAACTTATTTAAGTTTTTCATTCATTCACACACACATGATTTGCTTGGTCAGTTTTCCCCAGCTAGTGCAAGAGCAGAAGTTGGGGTGGGAACTTAAACTATTATTCAATAACCAGTGATGTCAGAAATAGTTAGACCAAAAATTATTAAAATCTGATGATGTTTCCTCAACTTATGATTGATAATGTTGGGGATGTTTTTTCACGTTTTTTGCATATTTCAACGCATATTTCACTTGGTCTGCATTCCCTAGGTAGTGCAGAAGCAAACATTGGATGAGGTGGGAAGCTGAACGGTCATTTGATGGCAAGTTGTGTCGGGAATATTCACACCAGAAATTATTAGAATCTGATAACTTTCCTTGAAGTTACAACCGAAAATGCCGGGGATGTTTTTTTTCGAGACACTGTGTATATTCTTTTACCATGTGATGTAGAAGTCGATCTTTAAGACAATTTTTCGGTAGTGATGCTTTATTTTGTTTTTTCCAGCATCGAAGTTTGAACTGACAAGTGTTGATTGTTGATCTGTAAAAAAATACTATGATGTTGTGGGGTGCTATAGAAGACGCAGTTCTCTCCAGTGCCCCCAGTCATATAGACGTAGGACAGTGTATGCTTTACTGTACAGACTGTACAGAACTGATCTACATCGGTAGCATTAGACGCACAAGTTAATAACCATCGCTGCTTTAGTGCAAGTTGTTCAAGTTAGTGTTAGAAGCCTAAGCAGAAGCTTGTGTTACGTAATTGTTGATTTTGTTGTGACGTCATAACTTAGCTTTTGATTTACACTAGTAAAGGCCATTTTGTTCTGTTGCGGTGCTTTCGTGTGAGATTGTTTATTATGTATTTCATGAACTGGTGAACTGTACGAACGCCTTTGATGTCCGCCTGTTGGTCTGCATATTCTGTCCTGGTTCCTGTTTGTATGAGCCTATGGCTAACTCATTTGCAATTTTGAAAGTTTGCTTTGATGCCGTTTCTCCATTGTATCATTGTTCTTGGTCGTTCTGAGCAGAAATTAGCTAACATAGTGCTGATCTGTTTGGTCCAAGGGTACTTTTCTAGCAACTTTTCTAAGGTTTCTTTGCTAGCATTTCTATGTTCTTCATAATGCAGCCATTTGTTTTGCGTAAGTTTGACGTAACTTTTTGTTCCTGTAGTTTTTCCTCTCAAGATTGTTGTAAGACTGATTTTAATTTTTTTTGTACGTTGTGACTTATGAACTTTTTATAAATTAGGCCCAAGGTTCATGTGACAGTGTGTATACATGAATTGGATTTGTGACCAGGATCACTTTACAGTCTCTGTGTGAGTGATATATACTGCATTTCATTAATTAGCTGTTAGTGCAGCTGGCAGACATACCACCACCTCTGTTAGTCACACTGTGCCTGTATCTCACACTAGCTGAGCTATTAATTTTTATCCCATCCTGCTGAGGGTAGGAGGCTAAGTTGGCCTGAGCACACTGTAGGCTAGCAGTGCACACGGTGTTATTTGCGTTGTTTGTGACTACTGTACTCATCAACGACCCAAGCGGTTGAAGTTCAACCAATCGGTTCAGTTGTTGATCAAATGGTCATTACTGGCACCCGCTGTTTGTTGTAGTAACTGAACTGTCAATTGCCACATTCTGTTGATCCTTTGAAACATTGTCATACTTAATGAAACGTTGTGTTGTTGCACGTGATAAGTTCGCTTTTGCTTGTTTAATATCTTGTTATTGTCTAGTCTCCTTTAACATACTGGTTTCATCCTCATAGGTTGACATGGTACCTAATTGTTTCAGTATAAATTCATCGAATTACAACATTTTTCGTTAATTCGTTCAGTTTCAGCAGCCGCTGCTGCCTATGTCGGAACAACTGTCTAGTCCACCATGACGACACAACGACCTGGCAGACAGATCTTCCAGCAGTAGTCTTTCAGGCTGGCCACAAACCTGGAAAATGTGGAATACTCAAGAGATTAATCTAAACCTGAAAAACTCGAGGAATTATCAATTAATTCTGTGCAACTCCATGGAAAGATTGTAACTAGGGACAATAGAAAATCATGGCAAAAAAACACGGCAGACTTTTGTGAAAATCGCAAAAATCTCTGCACAGACACGACATCAAATCACTGGGATCCTCTGAAACACGTTTGCAGCTGGGGAAAACTGGGGGAGCTTCCTGATTACCATTATTACAAAATTATGCTTTGTTATAATAACTTTTGTAAAAGTAAGTCTATGGCTATAGAAAAGCCTGGAAAACTCTGGGGGGGGTTTCTCCTACTTTGTGGCCACCCTGTCTTTGCTCACCCTGATAACTAATAAACAAGAAAATCACACAAGCAAACACAGATAGGTTTACATTGACTTTAGTGATTCTGAACAGCAAACAAAAATATTTCCATCTCCATATTATCTCAAGCTGACAGCACAACTAGCAAAAACCTCAGGAAATGTAGGTCACGGCAAGGTTACCTGACCCATGTCTTGCTTTGAGCATACAAATTATCAAACAGACCATGACAATGAGATGATGACAAAGTACGCGTCAAGTGAATAACTAAAATACAATAATAATTGTATTGCTCGAGTTCGTAAATGCTTGAAAATACAGGTATATGAACGAAGGAACAAGAAATTTTCACCAAGAACAGCATTACTGGTGGCAGAATCTGGAATGAATCATTTGTACATTTTCACTGCCGTCAAATGACAGAAAATTCGCTATGCCAAATACACCGAAAAGTTATTCAATTAACATATGGAATGATATCTCGTTGTTCAGTTGGCAGTAAACATCAAAGCAGTACAGGCTACAGGGCCCACAGTTTTGGCTCACTACAAGACATGCGGACATTTCTGCAGCCAAAGACCATGCTATTCTTCAGGCTTTTCGCCTAACCATAATCTGCAATTGGATAGAACTGCATGTATCAGTATAGCTTCAACAAGCACGAGCGTGCGCATTAAGACAGAATTGCCATCTATAAGACAGTAGACACCAAAAAAAATAGTCAACAATTATATGTACAAACTGGGAATGAAATGTTACGAGATTAATGTCTAACAGCTCAGTAAGCCCTAACCACGTTGCTAAATGTGACAGATCTAATAATAGTGAAAAAAATATTGTTCACACAAAACATTTTCTCCAACTTGCAAAAGCGGTTGACTTCATCATACGAAAATAAGATTTCATGGAGTATCACAGCTGCCTTATTACTGAGATAACAGGATCTTATAACATGGTACCATGCTATGGTAACGAGCATCATTATTTAGTAAATTATGCTAAAAAAACTAACAACAGAAGTCGACTACACTCAAAACAGAACAAACTCTATGCAAGAGTAAAATTTTCACTCTATTTCTGACAAAATCATGTTGCCAATCAAAACAAAAACCATCGACGTTTTATGTCTTGAGAGAATTCGTCAGAAGCGGGGTCCTCATTATGCACAAATCAGCCAGCAGCCAGCAGCTAAGACTGCAAAAACGTCCCACTTTGTGATTGTCCATATCTTCGCCAAATATTAACCGATTTTAAAAATTCTTTCACCAACGCATTCTGTGGACAATTAGCAATAAAGTGATTATTAAATATCCCACCACACCTTAACTGTCGCCACACTACCTCGCAAAATGCAAATGCAAAGAAAACTAACAATAAGAAGCTGCAAGTGTGTTGGTGAACAAAACACACTTCCGACCAAAAATGAAGCGAATGATGTGTACGCTACTACATTTTGTTAGATCCCCTTCTTTAGATATCTGGCATGTTAAACGATATGTTTGCATCTGGCCTTTGTGGTTTAGCAAGCCTACCATTTAATCCACAATGACTACGTTCTCTTCACTACATGTATGCTTCAGTCTGCTGGTTTAGTTGGGGCTGCATGATTTCCAAATCTCTGTTAATAACATTCGCACTCTTTCCCTGTTGCAGTTTATCTTCACAATGTCTGCCAGTATTGTCTGAAAACTAAATTTTTTAACCAGTACAAGTTCTTAATCAGAGCCTTGTCTCCATTGCTAAATGGCACGTTACATCACAGGTATATCATCACTGCATTAAAAATTGTTATTTACGACGTCTGCTTTTGTTTACAAACATCAAAAATGCATGTAAAACTAGGGACACAATTTAATTTCTCTATTAAAATCAGTAAAAATTGTTTCAGTGTGGTGGGATATTTAACAACTACGTTATTGCTAATTGTCCACAGTAAGTGCCAGTGAAAGAATTTTGAAAATCGGTTAATATTTGGCCAAGATATGGAAAATGACAACATGGGACGTTTTTTTAGGACACAGTGTACACACAGAACAAACTCTACTGAACATTAATTAAGCATAGCATCCAGTCTGGATCCAGCTAAGCATGAAGTCAGCAGAAATAATGCGTGGTGGAATGAGAAGGTAGCTTTATCATCTCTAGGGACCAACTTAATTCACGATTTCACGGCCGAGACATTTTCCGTGAAATTGGCCTTCTTCCGTGAAAAACGCCGATTTCCGTGAAATCCGTGATTTTTCATGAATTTTAGCGCTTTTAGTTTAATTTATGACAATTCCAGAGTTTTATCAGCAGCTTTTGTACGGATGTTGCTGTTTACCACATGTCGCACTTTAGCACTAAGTAGTCGACATTGACTGTCTTGAGTCTTGACTTAGTGTAGCAAATATTCGTTGTTCTGAAATTTCTTCGTTTGCAATAGCGCAGCACCTCGAACTAACGTCTGTGGGGCCCGTGAATTTCCCGTGAATTTGCGAAACTCTTTCCGTGAATTTTCTGTGAAATTTGACACATTTTAAAAATTCTGCCGTGAAATCATGCATTTTTTTCCGTGAATTCGGTTGGTCCCTAATCATCTCTCTTCATCTCTCACTTAGTCACGATCGGTTTTCTTGGCGATCTCTAGCACACTGGAATACTGCAGGTCTCCGTGGTCGTTGGCTTGGATCGACTTTGCAA
>Ga0209454_1002742_pt1 | contig 12167 bp, 7 predicted proteins | sample WorMetHERISLAND1_2_FD_187400 | JGI IMG/M metagenome (GOLD analysis project Ga0209454, IMG submission 187400) | Marine gutless worms symbiont microbial communities from Max Planck institute for Marine Microbiology, Germany - Olavius geniculatus... | ecosystem: Host-associated > Annelida >...
ATATAATATATATACATCTGCTGCGGTTTGGCCGCAATTTTTAGTGTAAAGTTTTAAGTTATAAAAATGGCCATATTTCGGAAACGGTAAAAGATAGGCCTAGGTTACTACGCCGTGGGCCATAAATATCTTTGTCCATTATTAACCAATTTTCAAGAAAAAATTTACTGGCACACTCTGCAGACAATTTGCAATAATGTGATTATTATATATATCCCACCACACGGTAAATGCGTTTTTACATTACCTTGTAAAATATAAATGTAAGCAAAAACTAACGATAATAACAAAAATTTAGGTAAATAAAAAACACTTCAAACCAACGTTGCGATGAATGCTCTGTATGACACTAGACTGTATTAGACCTATGCAGACCATTTACTGCAATGTTGGTCTAAAGTGTTTTTTCAATTTTACCAAAATGTTTGTTATTATCGTTGTGTATGCACATTTCATTGATATTTCACAAGATAAAAATTTTAAACGTTTTTTTGCACTCCCAAATGTTAAGGGGGGCGGTGCTCGTTAAGAGTTGTATTTGCGTTATCAACCGCATCTAGCAGCACGTCACGTGGCAAAGTCTCATGAAGCTACTTCCCTTGGCTCCAAATTTCTCGCGGCTAATACGCTACATTTTAAGCCAATTTTTGACCACCCTTTGAAAAAAATTGTAAGGGGGGCTGCGTCCCCGGGGCGAAATGCGCTAGTAAAACTTGGTCATTCTCTAACGCGTGTAAAAATTTGGGGGTGCAGCACCCCCTACGGGCCGAAATATGGTCTTCTAAAAAACGCTTTAGGTGGGTACGATTTCACATCGAGATCTCTAAGGTTGCTGGACCAAACGTCACCGGACTTGTTTTGCCCAACGCGGGAAAAATCGCGGTAGATAAAATATTTGTCCGATTTTGAATATATTCATCCCTTTCGGAAATATTCGCCCGATATTGAGCCAAGTTTTGCATGTTTTTGGCTCTTAAAATTTTTTTGGTGAAGGCTTTTTAAAATTTTGGACCGGCATTATAAAACTGGGCTTAGTATTGACCACCGTGCAAAATTTCGCGCCAATCAACTTACGCATCTCGGAAATCTCGCGTTGAAAAAAAACTAGAAATTTGGGGCAAAGCCCAACGCGAGTCCGCCCGGCGCCCTAAGTCCGATTGGGAAAAAATTCAGGAAAAGGGTGAAATTCCTCCGGTAGCAAAGTCACATTAGCCGCGTAATCTCTGGTGTTGGTGGATTAAACTTAACCAAATTTCTTTTGTTTAATCGCGGAATTAACTGCGCTTGATAATGCCGTTTACCGCTTGTCGATATTTCTATTCAGTCTAGATATATTTGCGGTCAAACTCAAAAGTTGTCGTAAAAGTACTAAATTTTGAACGTTTTTTGCACTCCCAAATTTTAAGCGGGGGCGGTGCTCGTTAAGAGTTGTATTCGCGTTATCAACCCCATCTAGCAGCACGTCACGTGGCAAAGTCTCATGAAGCTACTCCCCTTGGCTCCAAAGTTCTTCCAAAGTTTTCTGGTACTGGTGGACTAAACTTTACCAATTTTTTTTTTGTTCAACGCGGACTGTACTTAATAACTCCGTTTACCGCTTGTCGATATTTCTATCCAGTTCAAAGCTATTTGCGGTCAAAGTCGAAAGTTGGCGTAAAACGTACTAAATTTTGGACGTTTTTTTGCCCTCCCAAATTTTAAGGGGGCGGTGTCCATTAAAACTTGTACACGGGTTATCATCCCCCTCCAGCAGCACGTCACGTGGCAAAGCTTCATAAAGCTACTCCCTTTGGCTCCAAAGTTCTCGCGGCTAATACGAGACATTTTAAGCCAATTTTTGGCCACCCTTTGAAAAAAAATTGTAAGGGGGGCCCTTCTTCCTGGTGCGGGGTGCGCCAGTAAGACTTGGACATTCTCTAGCGCGTGTAAAATTTTGGGGGTGCAGCACCCTCTAGAGGGGCCGAAATATGGTCTTCTGAAAAAGACGCTTTAGGTGGGTACGATTTCACATCGAGATCTTGAAGGTTACTGGCAAAATTCACCCGACTTGTCTTGCCTAACGCGGGAAGAATCGCGGTAGATAAAATATTTGTCTGATTTTTAATATCTTCATCCGTTTCGGAGATATTCGCCGCCGAACTTCGAAGTCGCCCGAAATCGGGCCAAATTTTGCATGTTTTTGGCCCCTAAAATTTTTTTCGGGGAAGGCCTTCCAAAGTTTTGGACCAGCATTATAAAACTGGGCCTAGTGCTGACCATCGTGCAAAATTTCGCGCCGGTCAGCCTACGCATCACGGAGATCTCGCGTTGAAAAAGGAAAAAAACTAGAAATATGGGGCAGAGCCCAACGTGAGGCCGCCCGGTGCCGTAAGTTTGATTGGGCTACAGTTGAAGGGTTGAAATTTCGTTCGCAGCAAAGTCACGTGGCCCGGACGCAACTGCATTATCATACCTGTGTAGCAAGCGCAATGTTAAACTTGGATGGTTTGAAATAAGACAACAGAACTTTATTGTTTGTAAACTCAAACTTACTATTTTTTGTTGCGTTCGACGTGTAATCGATTGTAGTTGTAAACGCCGTTTTCCGTTTATCGATATCTCTATCCGTTTTCCAGACATATGCGATCAAAGTCTAAAGTTTTTCGAAAACGCGCTAACTGTCGATGTTGGGTAGGTCGAAATGAGCAAACACAACTTTGTGGTTAGTAAACCCAAGACCACCAGTTTTACTGTCTTTAACGAGGAATCGATAGTAATTGAAAACGCCGTTAACCGCTTGTCGATGTCTTTATTCGTTTCAGAGATATTTGCAGTAAAAGGCGAAAGTTGTCGGAAAACGCGCACACTATCGATGTTGGGTAGGTCGAAATGAGCAAACACAACTTTGTGGTTAGTAAACCAAAGTTCATCAGGTTTTCTGTTCAACGCGGACGAAACGGTTGTTGATAACGCCGTTTACCGCTTGTTGATATCGTAATCCCTTCCAGAGATATTCGCGGTCAAAGTCAAAAGTTGTCTTAAATCGCGCCGAATTTTGGACGTTTTTTGCCTTCTCAAATTTTAAGGGGGCGATGCCCCAAAAATTTCGTAGACGGGTTAACACCCCCATTTAGCGCCACATAACGTGGTAAAGTTTTATTAGGCTAATTTTCTTAACGCCAAAGTTCTAGTGGATCATACGCTGAATTATAAGCCAATTTTTGACCCCCTTTAAAAAAATTGTTGGAAAAGGCGCCATCCCCGGTGAGGTGTAGGCTAGCAAAGCTTGGACATTTTATAGCGCGTGTAAAAATTTCGGGGCGCAGCACCCCCTAGGGGCCGAAATATGCTATTCCGAAAAATTCGATTTCGCAATACAATTGCACTTCTAAATCTCCGTGGTTAGTGGACCAAAGTTTATTGACCTTTATTCGTTGAACCCGGGAAGGAACGCTGTAGTACACCATTTTTCAGATTATGGATATCTCTATCCGTTTCCGAGATATTCGCGCTCAAAATGGGAAGGTGTCTGAAATTGCGTCAAATCTAGCGTGTTTTCGCTTTTTGGGGGGCAGACGCCAAACTTTTGGACCGGCGTTTATAAATTAAACATGCTTCCGAACATGTGGCAAAATTTCGCGGAGATCGGCCCACGGACCTCGGAGATCTCGCGTTGAAAAAAACAGCAGTAAAACATAAGGCCTTCCTGGAACTACCGTTCCGGACGGTTTAATGAAAAACATCTGCAGTAAAACTTAATCCGCTTCCGCAAGCTATCGCTTCCGGGCGGACTAAAAAACATTAAATTACAATAATCATCTCACGTAGATTATGCAGACTATATGAAACCGTCCACCAAATGTGAAATGAGAATTATGAAGGGGTTTTGGTTATCAACAGTACTTGAGTGTCTGTATGTAGAGATGACCTCTTTACATGTATTTGCCGACATATTCGTGCCATCCCATTAACAATATAGGCTTATGGTAGTGATAACGTCGACTCTTGAGTGAGTAATAAAGCTGTTTTATCGTCACGTCCACAATTTCTATGTCTAGCAGAATTATGGGAATACTGCAATTGCAGTAAACGGCAAACGACAGATGATCACGTTCGCTATGGGTCGTAGCTTTTATGGCTTTCACTAATGACCTCACGTTTGCTGCTGGAGCATAAAGCGACGTCAGCAATGACCTAACTTATCGGCAGCTCGACACACGTCGTCTTATTTTGTCCCAAATTGAGGCTATAGCGTTTTATTGCAGTTCTGTTTATCACTGGACCCTTAGTAGTCGTCTCACGCGGAAGTCGAAAGATTTTGCTGTGTGTTTTGAATATAAAAAAAGCACAATAAACATGTTCGTCATTTAGCCCTTGATAATTGATCATAAAAATAGTAAAATCTACCATAACGTAATTAAAAATTAAATGTTTTGATTACAGCGCGAATACCTAATAGGCCTATTGTGACAAACCCGACAACAGCGATCAGCTATTAATAAATGCAATAGAAAGGAACGACGAAGCCTCTTCTATAGGCCTACTGTAGACCTACGCGAGTTGACGTTTCTCCCACTTCTGCACCAAATGAATAGAGATCTTGATGATAGACAAAAGTACGCATAAGATAAGTTATCCGGTAAATATTTTGCTTGTATAGTATGAGTCGTAGCCTATAATAGATCTACTGCTTTGCACGGCACTAAGCCATTATATTACATGTTAGCTCGCGTCCCATTTGTGAGCTACCGGACATTATTATTTGCCGATTGGTCAATTTGCGGACAAACTATAAGCACACACAGCTAATGAAGTACCGTACGATAAATGCCCGTGTCGCCATTACCGTAGGACCGACCAACTCGCTGTGAGACGAAATGGCGAAATTATTGCATTTGCTCTCAAGTCGATCGTAATTGAATAATCATTAGTAGCCTAAATGTACTCGCTGTTTTTTGACGCGGTCAATCTTAGGCGGTCAGTCTTTTGTCTTAGCCTACTGAGTCTTTTTTCGACTTTTGCTTAGTTGTTGGTGTTTTTTTCAGAAGAGCTGAGGCTCTGTTTAGATGAATTGAGCCACAGTAACTGGTTGTGTGGGTTGTCTTAAGTGATGGTACTTTCATCGAGCATTATTTCAGAAAAAGCAAAACATCAGAAGTTGAAACTTTGCACACATGGGTCAGCTATCGTAAAAGATTGAAGCTAATCGTATATATCGTTTTTGACTGTGTGAGAAAATCAATAGGCCTAACATTTTTGGGCTAACCGCTAAGCTGTAAGCTTAAAAATATAAATCGATGACCTTGAATGACTTTGAAGGCCATTATGCGTTATTGCGGCTAAACTGTGCGACATAGGGCCTAGATTACTATTAATCACTAATAGGAAGTGGCATAAGCCCTTTCAGATGACATTAAAATTATCGACCTTAGATGACCTTCAATGTCAGTGACAACCAGTACGGTCGGCTCCACTTAGCGACAACTGGGATTCTTGTCTATTATTCCGTTTACCCTGCTGTGGTAAACGTCTGATCACCAGCATTTTTGTCTAATGTTTTCCAACATTTTTGTCGCTGAAACCACTACGCTCAGGTTATGCATTCATCCCAAAGACATAATGTGTCTCTGATTCGTTTGCGACATACTGTATGACGCTATACAATAGTGTTTTGATTGATTTTAATTGATTATCCACAACAAATACAATGACACACAGAGAAAAACGTCTATGTATAGTACCTAGGCCACAACAACAATACTAGAGAGCTTCAGAGAGGTAATAATGTCTGTAAGATCTATCGGCCTCTTAAGATAAAATAAAACACGCAAAGCTAAAGCGGAATAAGTAAGAAAACTTTTCTAAACTGCAAAAACCATTGAAACTGTTTTAAACTGTCGAAATGAAACTAGACAAAACACCACTAGTTTACCAACGTTAATTAATTGTAAAATATTCTAAACACATTCTGCATTTCATTGTGGAAAATGTGTAAAAAAAATAATGTGCAACGTTTATGTGCGTGTCTTTGAAAAAACCGCATTTTTGAAATTTTACCAAAACATAGTTTAATCAAATTAGTTTTCACTTTTGATGCGTCGAAAATATCCAAACATTTTTTACGGCTTATGTTAATGAATGCCAAGCAAACAAAAATACGTGATGGATGCCCCCTGAAAAAGTATCAAACAAGCAATAAAATAAGACGTTCACATTTACAATAAGCCTTATACAGAAATCTGCCACAGTCATATTGAAATCAGCCATAACTAAAGCATAGATTGAAAATTCCGGTTTTACTTTTTTTCAAAAAATAAAAATCCACAATTTTTTAAAAATTTTAAAGTTCTGGTTACTAAAATGTAAAAAAGCACGTTAATAAATTGTTTTAAAAAGTTAATCAAATTCGTAAACTTTTAAACATGAATTTTACAGTGGTAAATCACGCATTCTCAATTTATGAACTGAAATATCACTAGTATATTTAACATCCGATACGGCACGGTTACGGTATACAATATCGAACATTAACTTTGATCAGCAGATGAGACACGGTTTCTCGCGTAATTTTCTCGGTCGCTTTGCAACTGTAGATTTACAACGACATCATTATGGATTCACGTTCACATCAAATGCAGTTGCAGCCCGCATCGACTGCTAGAATAAAACGGACTGCAAAGACTGTTGCGCGGTGTTGCTGCAACAATGTAGTAACGTTCTCACGCAGTCACTGGACGGCTTGACCGGCGACGGGTCGTTGCACCCTCCAGACATCATCATCACCGGCTAAGTCCCAGCCAGCGTCTGCACTAAGCTTGACGTCGACGCCGGATCCACGTATGTCGAGGACGCTTCCAGTCCTGCCCATCATCGGGTCGGTCACCTGCACGGGTGTTGACCGTCAGACGAAGTGCTTAATGCACAGGAACCGATTCTTGCAGACGACGTACGTGTCCAACATTGTGATACGTCGTCTGTCGTAAACTGTGTCGCGGATGAGTCGCACGCGTACTCGGAAGTTTCAAAATAGGCCAATATCTGACGCAGCAGCTACGACGATAACTTCACGGTGTTCTTTCTGCTGTACCGTCACTTGCTCACTGACTAAAAGCGGTGGAGGTGTGTTTGTTGATGTCCGGTGTTGACAGTGCCAGACTGCCGCTACGTGCGGCACGACTCAACAGCTCGTCCAGTGACATCGTGTTCTGCTGTGGACTGGTGGTCAGTTGCAAGTTTCCAGTCGTGCTAGTCAGCGTGCTGCGACGACGATCAGCGTTCAGCGCCATACGACGAGATTTCACGCATCTACAACGAACCACCCACCGTACAGTCACTGCCGCCGTTAATGGCGTCGAGGCAAGAGCAAAAGTATTCCTAAATTTTAACCTGTTACAACACTTTTTTCTTGTCTAAAAATTCTCTTTCAAAAATACAACATTAAAAGCTAAAACTAACAATATGTTATTTTGGAAAAAAAGCAGAAACAAAAATTAAAATTTTCAGCACACACAAATTCTCCTCGGTCGGAAATTTAAAGACGTCATTCGCCTAACATTTTAATCCACGTCGTCGCTGGAGGCGTCAAAATAGAGATATAAAAGATATAGATATGGAGAGGTATAGGCCTATTACTGATGAATCTCGATGTCATGGGACAGAATATAACGTACCGTATCCTCGAAATAAAAACAGAGCATAAACGAAAAAAACCGCGGCGTGTTGTTGTACAGTGTCAACGTTTGCTAGCTGTTCGTTGTTTATAGCCGTTTATCAATCATCTATAGTTGCAACCTAGTGATAACTGCGCCAGAAATCATGAAGGTTATTAATTCGTAAATGAGCTAGATAAGCTAATAAAAAAACAAAAGTGTGAAAATTTGTTTAAAAGGCAAAAAGCAAATAATACAATATATTGCCTTTAAAATTCTAGAGGTACACTATCGCTTGAGTCACTGATGATATTGGATACATTAGACAATATGAAAACAAGCACTACACGGTGTTTCATAAAAGGACCCCTTTTTCTTTCTTTCATAATTTACTCAAATGATGATCAATTTGCACAAAATTTGTATTAGTTGTAGCTGAAAAAATAGTAATTCAAAATATTGCAGCAAAATATGGCAGGTGATTAAATATTTTTGCTAGTCGTGACGTAATGCTGACGTCATAATGTGTCATGGGTACAAGCTTGATAGTTTCAATTGGTGCTGTCAGTTGCTACCCTGTTTTGATGAACTTAATCTGGTTCGCTAATAAAAAATGTTTATCGCGTCAGCACTACGAAACATGGGGACAAGAAATCAAGCGTCTCGCGATTCAAAAATACAACCATTTTGAAAGCTTGGTGTGCTAGTGCACTGTCTTGCTCGAACATGTGAAAATCCAACTTTCTCCACAGACACGTAACTGCGATCGCTTTGCACGTTTTTGTGGCTGCAACTGTAAAACTTAAAAATGGTCATCAGCAAATCCAAATTTTTCAACAGTGGAGCATGGTAGCAACTGACATCACCAGTTGAGATTATCAAGCTTGTATCCGTGACACATTATAATGTCAGCGTTACGTCACAACTAGCAAAGAATATTGTATCAACTGCCACATTTTGTTGAATATTTTAAATTAAAATTTTTTCAGCTTCAACTTAAAAATATGTAAATTGATCGTCATTCAAGTGAATTATGAAGAAAAAAACAAAAAGGAGTCCTTTTATAAAACACCGTGTATATACACATTAATTCAACATAGGAAATAGCTTACAAAACAAACTGTCACACATTTATCAAAAAAACAGAAACACTATGATGCCATTGCATTACAATATTACGACGAAATCTATAGCAACGATGTTTATAGCCGTAAAGCAGTTACCGTAGCGTAGGCCTAATCTTACCTGCCGCAGAGATAGTGGTCGAAGAATCTGCGGAATTGGTCATTGATGACGTACAGCGCAAACGGATTGATGGCCGAATAGATGAATATGAGACATAGACCCGCAGCCTTGAAGACGTGCCAGTAGGCGTTATAGCAGATGTCAAAGTAATACCAGCTGATCAGGTAGATGTGACGAGGTGCCCAGCACATGACGAAAATCACGACAAACATCAACACGATGTTCGCCACCTACAGATACACGATCTTTACAACGCATCAGCATAGAGATGGCCTGCAAAGGCGTCCGTTTTTGACTGGCGAGGCTGCAAGCTAAAAGCGACCCTTATTCTAAGACAGCGTGTTTTGTGGCTCTCTGTCTCTGCGTCTGTCCGTCCACAGGACAGCTATTGCTAGTAGTTACGAGCCTACCAGCATGTCTGGCTGTCTATCTGTCTGTCTGTCTGATCGAATAACTCGTTGTGGGTCGAACCGGCGTAAATTATTGCATTTGCTCACAAGTGGATCGTAATTGAATAATCATTAGTAGTGTATTTATGATGGGGCCAAGGCGGTTAGTCTCTTGTGTTGCTAAATCTTTAGATGTTCAAAATACTGATACTGAACTGAACTAAACAGCTTATTTGAGCACCGGACCAAGGACGGTTTAAGGCCGCCAGAGGGAGTCCGATCAACACCTGACAGAGATGAACGCGCGCCACTTTAATGCTAGCCAGATAGAGCGGTTCTCGACTTGATTTACCTACCGCGGAGTGATGGAAGGCTGAGTTGACCCTGTGATTGGTTATATACCGAAATCGTTCACCTGTCTGCAGACAGTCACTCAGCGTGGTACTAACCAGACCCGACAAGTAAGCCTACGTCGATCAGACACACTGTGATCAGTTAGACCGCACCACCACTACCAACTGTTGTGTTGCTACCTTACCTTGCGTCGTGAGTTGAGCTGGCGCACGCCCGTGTCTCCGGTGGCAGTGATGGCACTGAACGCATCCTGAGTGGAGCGACGCAACAGCGTGAATGCGATTGCCGAGTAGAACGCCGTGATGACAACCAGAGGACAGGCGAACAGCACGACGAAGCGAAACATCGTACGGAACTTGTCGTACCAGTATCCCTCGTTCCAGTCAGGGTGGTACGGATCGCAGTACGGCACCTTGCCAGATTCGTTGACATGAGCGCCGAACATATCTGGCAAGGCTATCATCGTGGAGACGACCCACAGAGCCGCCGTCACGTAGATTGTCCTGCGCATTGATCCAGATCTGCGCATAGCACAGCAGTCTAACAGAGGTAAGCTCAATGTATGCCGACTTGTTTAGCCATCTACTTCTAATTAGTTTATTCTGATCAAATAGTTGCATTATTCAAACAAAATAATGTTCAAACAAGCACGGAGACTGTCCAATGCATTTTGATGGCTTACAGTATAGGTCCGTATACATAAAATCAGTCAGCAGTGTTGACTAGTGGTAAAAATTAACAAGAAATATTATTAGATTGTGACTAATCTAATGTGCTCCTCGCGCGCATCATTTTCTTTTGTATTCTTTTAAAAGCTTTCTTGTTCCTTTCGGCTTGTATTAGAAACCCGACATCTAATTGATACCCGTTTAATATTGTAGGCTACTAATAGTGACTGGCGTCGAGGTCGCTATTAAAAATTGACTCTTCGAAGTTCATAAAATATTGCCCGATTTTAGGAACTAAGAGGAAAAAATTTCAATAATGGCCGATGACGTTATAGTTGCCATTTGTCTTGTTATACTTCAACTCATGCGACTATCTATCACCGTTACGGAGATATGGCGTCTCAGAGATAGTGGCATCACGACCTTGACCTTTTGGGGTCACGTGACGTCATCAGTCACATGACCATTCGACTCGCGGTGGTTGACGTCCTATGGGTGGTCCATAGTGACCATGCGTCTATCTAGCACTGTTATGAAGATATGGCCGTTTGAAGTTCTTCCAGGAGGACTTTTCCAGGAACAGAAGTCGGTCATCGGTCGTCGGTCGGTCTTCAATATTACACTGATTTCATATACTCCTCTTCGCTACGCTAGGAACGTAGCGCGCGAGGAGTAAAAAGTTTGATTTCTAATTGTACGGCAGCAATGTTATCGTCAGCTTTCGCTACTATCATAACTAAACAATAATTAACATTGTCAGTCACGTGACCATTCGATTCGTCACCATGCGTCTATATTGCATAGTTTTGGAGATATGAAGCCTCAAACGTTGGACGGACGAACGCACGCACGGACGCTCAGATGATTTTATACTTTGACCAATGCTATGCATTGCAATGGACAGACAAAAGATCAACAACAACTCTTGCTTTAAATTTCAACCAAGCCGGCAGGCGACCTGGCTGGCGACTAGTAGCGACAACTGTTTTGCAAACACAGCCCGCTAGCGATAGTATGTCGCGCGTACGCAGAGTCGGATACAGACACGCTGCCGGACAATAAGGGTTGCTTACAGCGAGCCAATATTATGTCATTACAGTCCGTCATCTAGTGCAACGTGATGCACTGAAATGGAAGAAAATGAGAAAAGGGCGAGTAAGGTTAATGGGAACGAGGTAGTTCGCTAACCTCGCTTTCTTATGTTTTAGATGAAGGACGCCTTTGATCTGAAGCAGACGCAAATAGCAGAGAAAGACAGACAGACAGACACAAACAGAGACAGTCAAATACTCGCAGGCGAGTGAAATGTGTGCGTGCTTACTTGTAGACGTAGAGCGGAAATACGATGGCAATAAATCTATCTCCACTGAGCGCCGTCAGCGTGAGAATGGATACTGCAACAGACAGAGTCTCCAGGAAGACGAACAGCTGCAGAAACAACAATCAAAACGACACGTACATTATGTATCAAACGAAGCAACATTCCGTTATGCAATTCCAGTCGGATGAAGCAAAAAAAACCGTGAATTTACATAATTTCATATTTGAACGGTTACATGTCAAATACCAAAAAAGTTGCACACACATTTTACGCTCACTACTATCACGAACTTAATTCGACTTTTATTCTAAACTGTATATAGCTACATTAGAATTTACATTTTACAGAGCGAATCGGCCTACTCCGAAAAAGTTTGCCCTATTTAAACCGACAGATTAACGTAATTTTACGCAGAACTATATTGTTGAGAGTTTTGGGGGTAGGCTTACCACCCATGCACGAAGTGGTAATTTTGTGCCATATAATGATTTCTGACTAACAACCAAAAATATGATATGCATATTGCCTCCTTAGGCTTTGGAGTAACTTTGCCTTTTCTCTC
>Ga0209454_1002744_pt1 | contig 12165 bp, 6 predicted proteins | sample WorMetHERISLAND1_2_FD_187400 | JGI IMG/M metagenome (GOLD analysis project Ga0209454, IMG submission 187400) | Marine gutless worms symbiont microbial communities from Max Planck institute for Marine Microbiology, Germany - Olavius geniculatus... | ecosystem: Host-associated > Annelida >...
GAATTAGGTCTTTGTACTCGCCGTCTACTCGCCCGTTTGGCGACGCCGCGGCCGACGCTACCGCAGGAAACTCGCCGTATAACCATTGCCCGCCTCGGGAGCCTCGCCAGCATAGTTTAGCATAGCCGAACCTGAATCCCGGACAAAAGGCCTCTGGACAAAAGGCCACTCGAAATGTCACCCCCGGACAAAAGGCCAACGGACAAAATTCCACAGTTATAGATGTTTACTCAGTATAACTAAGTGCTGCCTGGAAGACTCTAGTTTCAGGAACTGTAAAGCATTTCCATAAATTCGAAAGGGGCCGACTGCCCTATTCGACAGTACCATCGCCACATTTACCATTTAGCCACATTTCCTCCGTAACTGACGGACGACAGACGACAACCATGCCAATAACTCGACCGTTGCTCCAGTACGATCGGCTAAAAACGTGCATTACCACACCATTTGGTGGTCTGTCTGCAAGCCGCATCACAGACCCAACTCCGCAAGCTGCATCACAGACCCAACTCCGATCACCCTATGTGTTAACTTACAGATAATTAATAATAAGTATTGGCCTAAATATGTATTCCACACACAGTTAACCATTTAGCCATTTGCACACTTTTCATTCAAGTTGGCACACACGGGCATGAAAGAACATTGCTAGGCCTAGTTGGCAATTGCTGCTATGTCCCATTTTCGGCTAGCTGCCATAACCGCTGAATTTTATAAAGCCCCATCTGCCAGAAAAAATAAGCCAGCTAGCTGCCTAAAATTTTAGTTAGCAGGCTGAGAGATCTGAAAGAAGTTGGCTTTGTGGTCTCTGTGTATATTAGAATGTCGAGTTGATATGCAGTGAAGTACGTGTGTCAGTTGTGTTGCGTGTCACAATCTGAATTTATCATCAAAATGCTATATTTTCAGATTGGCTATCTGAATGTATCAATCTCCAACAGAGGCTCAGTTATCAAATCGCCAATCTGAACATATCGGCACACTTGTTATTTTTTCTTCAGTGGTCTTTGAAAGAAAAGTCTAGTTTATATCACTGATTGTTGGTACTCTGATAACAGTTTGCTATGGTAAGATTAGCATCTACATACATGCTGCCTACATGGTATTTTACTGCTGTAAAGATCTTGTGTATTAATAAGTTATGTGAATTCATCATTTGTCTTCTGTGTGTGTTTGTAGTATTTGAAGTCACAAGAAAAATTCGTCATCTGCGTACATACTATGCCAAGCTGTTGCGAGAGGGTTCTAAAAATACCTCAAAACGTGGTAGAAAAATCTGGCACTTTTTCGACCAGATGGATTTCTTACATGATCATATTGTACAGAGGGCATTGAAGCCAGTGTGTAATGTAAGGATTTATTTTATGTTTCATTTGTTGTATTGCTACACGTATCTATAACTTTTGCTGTGATCTTGTCACTTTTTGTAACATAGCGGTTTGTCACCAATTGTTCAGCTGCTTGACATACTGGTGCCACGGTATATAAATATTCAACGCAATTTTGGACTACTTTGCAAGACTTTGACCATGAATATCTGTGGAATGGAACAAAATATTGACAATTAACAGCATTGCAAACTACGACCTCCATGTATGATTGTAGACTTGGACCAGTTGTGTTAAATGTGGTCTAAATATTGTTGTTAATTGGTTGATCTTCCAAAGTATTTTAAACTTGCATAGCGACAACAACAAACATTCAGTTGTCATTTTAAATTAATATATTGCAATAAACACAATATAACACACACAAAAATAGACAACATAAACAATCACCAATACGTTTATGCGTAACGGCTGGTAATTTAACTACTATACAGTTAGTTAATTGTTCTTTTAATGCGGCAAAGCAAGCAGCTTAGCAAGCTAGCGTACGCTCTGCTGTTGCCTGACTGTTCGTTTGTCCAAACTTCTCTTCGCTCGTTGATTGATGTCAGTGTTATCCGCTGATGTTGAACTCGACCAGAAATGCACATCATTCAACACTGTCACATATCAACCCAGATGATCATGCATACAATACCACCATCCGTCTTGCCCATCTTAGAAATGGCCTAGTTCATGTCCACACACACGCCAGTGTCAAAGTTCAACAATTCAGCTTCTTCTGTATTCTCCAACTCGTCTTCATCACTTACAGTGGCTTTATTACAACATTCATGTGCCTCAACATGAGCAAATTATGTCTTTTCTCTCAAAAATTCACTTATTCAATCTTCTCTTTTTGAGCGTTTACAGCCCAACTTGTAAACAAACTTGTAGTGATGTACAGACTGCTGATTTTCTGTCCATATAATTCTGGTGGTGTTCCAGCATTCTGTTGATGCATAGGATAGCAAGCAAGCATTACACTACTATCCTATGGCAGCTATACTAAGCAATATTAGTTATTAAATACTGTGTGCCACTGTGCCTAAATATGGTTGGGCATGAATACATTTTTACGCTGATGACAATTTGGTGAACTTTGGTCCACAAACTCTGAGAAATAGGACCAAAGTTTTGACCTAGACCATTGCACTTTCAACCACATTAGCTGGCTTGCAGTGCAGTGCAGTTGTTGGCATTTTCTATTAGACTTCCATATTGTTAATTTATTTGGACAGTAGTAATAAATCATTTTAGCAGCATGCCATATAAGACTGATTATTGCTAATTGGTTTATTAGTCTTTGGTGCTGTAAATGTATGATGAAGAATAAGATGAGTTCAAGTGTTAATTGTACTGTATTTTATGCCATTTGTTGTTTCTTGTTGTAAACTGTTTAGTAAACTGTTCACACCATGCTGAGGAGAAACAGTTGAGCTGATGCATAAGTAAAGAAAATTAATTTGCATGCTTAATAATATACGAATTTGGTGTGTTCATTTATCTCTATAGACTGTAGCTATAATTTGGTGTTTCCGTTATGCAGGATGATTCCATGATGGATAATGGCATGTCTGAATCACCTACGGGAGTGGAAGCGTCGGAGTCGTCCACAGATTCATCCATGTTGGTTCCGCAAGAGCATTCCACCAGTTCACTGGTCAGCCGTGTGAAAATTCGGCCGGTCAAGCGGCTCAAGTACTCAGCAAAGTCCGCTGGTGCAAAGTCCGCAGGCAGTGGTTCAAGCAGCGGCATCTCAGATGACATGGATGCAGACGAGGTATTTGGTCGACATGTAGCCAACGAGCTGAGGCTGATCCACGGAATGAGAGAGAAACAGTTTGCCAAGTTGCAGATTAATAACGTTCTGTTCAATGCACAGTTTGGTCTGGTCAAACTGCCTCCGCACATACTACAATCACTGTCAGAAATGGACCACCAGCAACAGTCACCCTAACCTCGTCTGTGTGTGTCTCCGCGACGAGACTGTGTTCTTTGAGTACATTTGACTCGTATATGAATATGTATATAATCTTTTCAGTTATTAATTAGCAAACGACTATCTGATTGGTTTAGAGATTTTCATATTTGCATTTGATCATATGTTTAGTGGGTGTGGCAAAAAGTAACCCTTTTCCCCAGCTTTCTCGTTATTTTATAAGTGGTGCTTGGAACTGCTTAGAATATTGATGAGAAATTTTCCACATTTATTATTTATGTACTCAACATTGCCTGGTGACATTTCATTATCTGCTAACTAACTAGGCAAATTATTCAACTCTGTCACTCTGGTGTTATGAACTAGCTGTTTTTTGGTAAGCTTTGCCGTATAAAAAACACTATCACTGGCAAGCTGCACAAGAAATAATAGCTGTGCACTACTTAAAGTTAAAAACCTCTTGGCACTTTTAGTGGGTATGAATAAAAGTATTAAGTGCATGAATGCTCTCAACAAAATTTCAAATCATTGCTTAGAAAGATGCAAAAAATTTGCTTTATTGTCAAACATTGTAAAGGCATCAAGTCCATTGAGTTTATTGAGTGCAAGATAATGCAGAAGAAATTGTGCTTGTGTCAGTTGAAGCATTTAGTTTGTTAACATTTCTTTTTTCTGCAATTTAATAGCAGAGATGTTCTATCCTTTATTTCAGAAGGTGAGTGGATATTCAATTGATCTCTAGAACAACTCACTTCCACTGTCCGTTGGATTACCATTGTGTAATCACCATTAACCACTGTGTTTAACCATTGTCTTTTTTTCATTTGGCATGAATTTTTGTTTTTTTTGTCGTTTCAAAGCAAGCACACATAGACATGCAAATGCGCTGTAAATATTGTGGTGACAGTACCGTTGTTGTTGCGACTATTTTGTTTTTGTAGCTGACCGTACGTCCGTAATGGTCGAGCTATTGGCATGGTTGTCATTCGTCTGTCTGTCAATCCATCTGTCTGTAATGGATGTACCCGTAAGGGAAAACTTTTTGCATGAATAATTAGCCATGTGTCTTAAACTCGGGCATGCAAAATTTTCGCCATCTAGTGCAAGGGGAACATTTTCAGATTGGGGGTTGAATCGAGGGGACAGGAAAAATGTGCGTTTTTAATGGAAAACTGGTTACATCTTGGAAACGGTGACTGAGAGATATGGCCAGGGTTACTATTAATCACTAATAGGAAGTGGCATACACCCTTTCAGATGAAATGAAAATCATCGACCTTGGATGACCTTGAAGGTCACTGACAACTAGTACAGTCGTCTATCCTAGTGACGGCTGGGCTTCCTGTTCATATGTTTCATGATGACCCTGATATGCTGACACAAGTATTGTAATCAAGTCCATCCCCCTCAGGGCCATAAAATAACCTTACCTAAAGTCATAGTCGCACTAACCCTACCAATAGATAAATGAAGACTTTGTGTTCAGTATCTTAAGTAACTTATTTGACCCTGGTTGGTAAACTGATTTTTCGCACGAAAGTGTTAAAATACTCAAACATCCTTGGCAAACAGGACAACGAATGTCTGGGCAGTTAGGGGGTCTGGGAAAGTGCTGTAGCTCTCCAGTAGGATACAGAATGGAGCCCTGGCCACAAACACCTTATGACGCGGGCGGCGCCAGGTTTTCAAAGCTGGGGGGGTCGGGATCGAGTGGTTGTCGATTTGCCGCCGCTGGCCCACCTCCCCCCATTCACCCATCCAAAAACGCCTGGATTTGCACAAATCCCCTAGGTCGTTCTGTTAGAGGCTGGGAGTCCAGATCCCTTAGACCCCTGCCCGGCGCCCCTGCATTTTGATTTTGATGCATTTAGTGCTCAAAGTGCACCTCATAACACCAAATTCCCAACATTTTTGGGAGGGTTTGAGTCAAATAGCCCCACCTTTTTTAAATGCGACCCTGTGGGGAGCACTTTAGGCTCTTCCAGCAAAGTCCAGGGCGATATGCTGGTTGCAAACTCATTTTGACACATTCACAATTCTGAAAATGCATATCTTGGCAATAGGTTCTCACCATTTCTGGGGTAGTTTGAACCAACAATCTGCTACCAGAAAAATTCCTATTTTGCTATTTTTCTCTCCCGAACTTTTTTCAGGAAGCATGCGGCTTCCAGCTGTCGATGTGGAGTGGACGCCCCTGATTATACGCCTATTCATCCACTGTTTCGTTGCAGCAATTGCTTTTTTATTTTGTTGTTGCAAAATTTATTATTATTTGCAGTTTATACTACCTTGAGGTGGCGCCTTTACGAATCATGAATGATGACATGCACTGTATAGTGTTATAGCGTGCACCTAACGGGAGTCAACTGATGGATTGCTGGCTGGCGCTGTTAACAATAATCTTTTAGGTCGCCATTTCTTTCAGGGTGCTCTTCCCCTATAACTTGAGCCCTCGGTATTGTTATAAGTTGTTAGTGGCCAATTATAGATTTAGAGAAACTGCTTGTGTTTTCCGAATAATGGCAACGGTTGCAGTGTGAATGCAAGCGTTTCATTTTGTTTCACTGAAGTTCTGTAAAATACTATTGTATAAATAAATAAGTACAGTGTATTTTGTGATAGAGAGAATATATAGCTGATTTTGCACAAGAAAGTAGAGTTTAGCTGTCTATAAATCAAGATTTAATTCAGTTATGACATTTATTTTATGACTTTTCAGGTTACCACTGCGATAACGCCTAGGTATGATATTAAATTTCACAGCTGTAACTTCAGTTAATTTTGCTCATTTTTCTTATAAACTGGTGACAGTATAATGTTAAAAGATGGTTAAAGATGGTGTTATAGCTCTTAATGAAATCCCATTTCAGAGCTACAGAGCGTCACCTGCTGTATGGGATCCCACAATGTTACCTGCCACCTGACACGAGTGAACATGCCTCGCCTTAACCCCAGCCAAATAGGCCGGTACTTGATTTAGCTACCCCAGAGGGATGGAAGGCTGAGTTGACTTAGGCAGTTGGTTACATACAGAGATGGTTTACCCACATATGTCACCCATCACTGTACTAACCCGGCCTGGCGTAGAGTAACTTCATTGATCGAATCAAACGCGTTACCACTAAGCCACGCCACCAACCCAAGCGGTGCATTATGTATACATATAATGCACCTCTTGGTTTCCAGGACCATGTCACTACTGTCCAGCAATGTTGTACCAAGTATCAAGCTAGAGTACGAGATTGAGATACAGAGTGTGAATGCCACTGCCAAAGAGAAGTAACAGCGCTGTTGAAGTTGACAGTTGTGTAGAAATGCCACTTTTGCTGCACTCCCAAAAATTAACTACCGGTAGTCAAATGCTCACTGTAAACAGTGAATTAAATACAACAAGATGTGGTTGCAGTGAAATTTTTACACAGAATTACAACAAACACGACACAATAATTTATTGTTGACTGAAAATAGCCTGGGCTTCAAGTACAATAACGGCATGGTTAGTGTCCAACTCAAACACGACATGATATAGAGTCTGCTGTGGTCAATCCTGTTCTTTGATAAACTTCCACACGACATTGGGACCCGTCTCGCCAACAAACACCGACTCACCGTCCGGACTGACAGCAAGGTCGTGCGGGTGTTCAAACCCCTGAGACAAAACAGCGTAATAACGACAATAAACATAGTGACAACAATAATGCGTTTTGTTGCAGTGTTCATATAACTTGAAGCAGCCTCGTCATTATTTGTTAAATGGACGAGAAGAATAAGAGGTGTAGCTTGACGCCAACGCTGGCAATGAGCAATTTCACATTCATCTGCAAAGGTGACAGAGACAAGTGGAGTAGCAGAAATACAAAAAGAAACTGACAGCGAGTCTGGTAGACTTCTCTGATGATGCCGGCCTTCACGTTTGCAGTATTCTCAGAGATTTTTTTAGGAATTTCACTGTGACTGGTATTTTTGATGCATCTTTTCTTCATTTTCTTTTTTTCCCTTTTTTAGCTAAGCGTTTCTGTGCTTTGTGTATGTATAGGTGTTCTTGTGTTTTATGGGCTACCTGAGTCAAATAAGTGAATGAATGAATTTTATAATCAGTCCACTGGTTACAGGAGGCCTCCTACGTACTGATAGCGAATGACCTGTGTCTCGAGACTATTTATTTAGGCCCAAACTCCACTACTTACATTTGTTGTGGGTTGAACAAGAAGTCGTACAACCAGCTGTACATTATCTTGACATGTCAAGATGTGCACTTGTTCCAGACCTTCGATTTGACATGGACATGTGGGCCGTACAACTTGTTGATTTGCTATTTGATTTGTTGTGGAGTTGTACAGTATGTTATACAACAAATCGAAGCAAGTGGATTTTGGGCCTTACTTGGCGGCAAATTTATGCTAAAATGAATCTGTCGTGTTAAAAGCAGAGAGACCTTATCATCGGGAGACCAGGTTGCAATGAGATCGACGCTGTAGCGCTCATCCTCCACTAGGTCGATGGTGAAGCCTTGTGGCAGCAGAACCCCAGTTGGTCCAGTCACGCCGTACAACATTCCGTCTACACGTGGACACACGAATAGGCTACAAAAAAAACTAGAAACTACAGACGTTATGTTGAAAAACCTGGAATGGATTCCAATTTTCCCACGGCATACAGCTGCTGGGACTTAACAGTGTAGTTATGGGCTGTTGCAGCTAAAACACTGCAGTCCACGTGTAGGACTAGCCTATGTATAGCCTACGTTTCATCACAATATATAGACTGTATTACATGCTTAAACTCTAGAGAGTGTTGAAATATGCTTATTTCACGGCTGTGATAACGATGTGTTCTGCATAAGACGTGCGTGCGATAAACAGATGCAAGAGGTTTCAAGCGTCACACATGTAGTTGACTTGAATGAGATTATGGGCGGTTATTAAGACCCCAGGCACTGTGATGAGAGAACAGGACGAAGTAGGTCGTGAAATACCAACAAATACTGCGTATTATGCATTTCTGCATTTCTACAAGAGTATATAATAATAAGTGAACATTTATATAGCGCACTATCATTTCGAAGAAATCTCTAGTGTATATGCATGAGAGGTAGCGACTAGCATCTATCAATAGTCAATAGGCTTACCTTTAGGACTGTATTCGATGGCGAAGATGCGGCCGAGTATTTCGTCAATGTATTCTCGTTCTGGTTCTCCGAGCTTTGATGGATCTTCCAGACCGGCGTTGTAACACAGAATTCTGCAAATGATCCACAGCTGCTACTTCATTTTCGACTATTTCATATTTTACTAGTAAGCTACACTCGGGAGCAATTTTGCAATAGGCCTACAGCAGTAGAGCAAGCGCGACCAATAAAGATCCCGCTGTAGGCTATGCAGTACCATTTACTAACTTGAAATTACGTCATCACACGACGCACATGTGGTAGATCGGAACATTTAAAAAAATGCGCGCCTTCTATCACATTCACATGATTATCTCCGTTAACTCTGCATGAAAAGATCACAGATCTTTTTAGCTTCTGTGCTATGCAAAATACCTCATGTTTTCTCTGTCAGCCAAGCAGATGAGGTCGAGATCTTCTGCCAGCGTGAGACTGTGAGGAACCTGAGAGTCGCCGACGCCGAACTGACCAATCAGCTCGCCAGCCTTGTTATACTTCAGCACTCTGCTGGCGCAATAGCTGCACGCACATTACGCGATTGACATTGTTACTTTTATTAGGACGATGCATCCAAGAATGCGACGCCACTGACCAATGGCGCGATTAACCAAATGCTGCGGCAGTTTGCCTCACTCAGTGACGCTGCTTCAGCTGGTTGACTGTCGTGAATTGTCAAAATTGATAGGCCATCTGTTGAAAAACATCCCAAACCGCATAACTGACTGGATTTAAGTTCGGGCTGTTAGGGTGCCACATGGAAGGCTCGATCAACGTTGATCACGCAACTGGTCAGTGGCGTCGCCGGCTTGAGTGCGTCGTCTGATATTTCACAAGGTAGTGTAGCGACATACTTGAGAAGTGGTGAGATCTATAATAATAGTTTTATTACAAATTGTCTTCTGATTCTGACAGTGAAAAATTTTTGAAAATCGGTTAATATTTGATGAGATTATAAAATGTACAAAAATGGTGCTATTTCTTTGGCCCACCCTGTAGTGCAACGTCGTATTATTGATTGATAATCACTAGCAACTTAAATCTCGCTTCGCTGCAGAGATATTGCGGGCTTTCTGGTCTGATCAGTTGCCTCACGACAAACTTAAGAATGCTGCTTATGGGCTAAATCGCGGTTCGTGCGGATTAAAGTGTCTACAGCCAATTTATTCGTGCAAATACTTTCGACATTGGCCCAACCCATACGTCAGGCGACATCGACGTCACATCACATGCAGACAGACGGACGAACGGGCATCAGCGACGCCGGCTATATCGATAGGTGTTTTCAAAGCGTTGTCTGTCCGTGTGTCTGTCTGCTATACTCTCGTGCTATCGTCATGCGATTTGGTAGGTACATTCATGCGCATAACCGCAGACAAAACCCGTAGGCCTAACGTTGAGCCGGTCTGAGATTTTGAATCACCGATCAAAGTCTGCATTGCAAGTTCCCACAAAACTGATTTGCCAGCAGTAGCGAGACGCCTATGCCTACTGTTAAATGACGTGGTCTGTTTTGCCTTTAAAACGAATCGATCCTACACAGTATATACAGCACATTTACCCGTCAGCGACGAAGAAGTCTTCATTGGATGCCACAGCGACGTCAGTCGGTTTACAGAATCGTTCTGTGTCTTCGTTGCTCGCGGCTGGCTCAAACCTCTTGCCCAGAACCAGAGACGGCTCGACTTGTTTACTCGACTCGAACTTGAATACCTGCAGCCACGCGCCATTTTATCGACCAATTGCGAAGGCGCAGTTAATGATCGCATCGAGCTAGAGCAACGGACTGTAGTTGATGAATTTCGTAATAGTAAGCATGGTACTGGGTATAAACATTGTGTCCACTTAGAAGGTTAACGCAACGAATTCTTATACAGGTGCAGGGACGTGGAGCAGGAGTGACAAGTGCCAAACCCTGGATCTGAAAATTCTGAATCCTGGGGCCTAGTTTATTTTTTACATTTTCAAAAGTTACAGCCGGCAGCTGACCAATCTCTCTGTCGAGCACATTTCTGTTTTTCTTTTGCGCGAAATTAAAATTAAGTTAAATTAAATTAAGTTAAAATTGCATCGTATTCCAACAACGATCCGCGAGCAAACTTCAAAATGTCGCGTAGCGGTTAACTTGTCAACTCATCTCAGCTGCTATTAATATTGCTGAGCTGAGACTTGATGGGTCAAATCAGAAAGACTGTTGCACATTCAGGAACAAAGCTGTATTTAGTTTGATGAGCACATTTAATAACCTGGTGCATAGCAACGTCAGTCATCCAGAAGTTTCCAAGTTTGTCGATCGTCAAACCGTGCGGCAGGTAAAAGCTGAACACAACACCCCCACAACAGGCTCTTAGACGAGGTCTTAAAACATCGCAGATGCAGTAAAACAAAAACAGTAGGCCTACTGCAAGTTGTTTCTAACAAAACTGATACAATATTTTAATAATTTCATAAACGGTAGGCCTACAGCTTAAGGTCTATCATCGAGTATAGGCCTATCGAGCAACGCGCAATGAGCACCGAAAGCAACATGTGATCAACAGATGCACAGACCTCACATTGTATTGAGAACTTGAGATTACAGTTTTTCATTGTTTTAGTGATTCTTCCTGTGTGTGTAGTTTAGGCCTATGATGTGTACCATTTTGTACCAAAAATAAATTCGGATATCGACAGTATCTACGACAGAGCTGAAATGAAAGTACAGTAGGCATAGTTTTCAGTTTATCAATGAAAGAAAAGAAAAGCTACACTAACAATTGCCGAAAATTAGACAGACGCGTCAGATGCGCATGTGCAGAAAGATCACAACGCTATGTCGACATGGACGCTATATCAGTAGGCCTAACTTACAAGTTTTCTGCCCACTTGTTAAGCACAATTCCGTTACTGGCGTTGACCTGGAAGACTGTCGGCAGTTTGATCGGTCCATGATCACGTGCTTGGAATGAATTGTTTGAGTCAAACGAACTACAGAACACAAGCCGCAGCAGTTAGATACTAGATCGATCATTACATTATGCATCAATTAGGCCTACCCAATCCACGATTAAACACGGCGAAGCGGTGTGCAAGTGTTCTTAATTTAAATTTTGTGAATACAGATGTGTACAATAATCAGTTATAAAATAGTGCAACTAAAATCCGTATAAACCAGCTCAGCCCTTGAGAAAACTGGGCCAATGTGAAAGGTAGAGTTTCGCAGCAACTTAAGAGGGAGACGGAAATTTTGTCAGACGGATTCGCATCTTTAATAGGCATGCCATTCTGAGTCGGAAACGTAATTGAACAATCTAAGTGAGTGACCGAAGTCAGATCTGTTTCTATTCCTTACACAAATCCTGCCGTTTCCTTCATTCTGTCAATGCAGTTCATAATGATCTAAGCACATCGCAGTGCAACTTTTAAGCCGAAATTAGTGGGTGGGCAGTTGCGACGCTGCCGGAAAAAAGGGAGGCGAAAGAAAAGGCAATTAATGCCCCTCACCCGTAAATTTTAGACTCACTCTAAATTTTTGTCTGTCGAAAAATTGTCGGCAAATCTTTGTCCCAAAATTTCCTCTAAAAATGCATAATTTAAAGCTAAAAACTCCCATTTCTGGTAAATTTAGGGGAAGAATTGACATTTTCAGCTCCCATATTTTTTTGCTGTTGAAAATTTGCAACTAGACTACGCCCTATATGTCAATATTC
>Ga0209454_1002745_pt1 | contig 12165 bp, 8 predicted proteins | sample WorMetHERISLAND1_2_FD_187400 | JGI IMG/M metagenome (GOLD analysis project Ga0209454, IMG submission 187400) | Marine gutless worms symbiont microbial communities from Max Planck institute for Marine Microbiology, Germany - Olavius geniculatus... | ecosystem: Host-associated > Annelida >...
CGCAGCGGCCGGCTAGGCAACCCCAGTCAGCTGTACCAAGGTCCCCACCTTCTGTAACCCATGTAAATGAGTTACTACTCATTTTACCGTCCCACGGAGCGTAGAAGGCTGAGTCGACTTAGCCGGCAGGCTTCGCACCGAGACGGTTTACCTGCCCGCAGGCAGTCACCCATCGCAGTACTAACCGGGTCCGGCGTAGAGTAACTTCGTTTCAGCCGAAACGCGTTACGAACTACACCACGCCACCAACCAAGCAGTAAAGTGTGGTTTTAATCCAACGCAGTGCACGCAAGTAAAGTACTCTACGGAGGCAGCTGACGCCAGTGACACACAAAGGCGTCATTTAGTGGAACTGGAGGGGTCTACGGACTCCCAAGGATTTACGATTTTAGTTTTTTCCTCTGTAAATCGTACCTTTGAAACAGTGTTACTGCTGCAGAAACAATAAGTTACGTAGACCTAGACTCCAAGGATCACCGAGACCGCTCCCCAACGATTTACAGAGATGACGCCAATGTTGACGCAACGGCCAAAACGCAAGGACAGATTGAAGAGGTATCTATTCCTGCGTTGCATCCGTTGCGTTTGTTGCGTGCGCTGTGTTGGGTGCGTTGTGTTAGATAAAAACCAGCTGATGCTCTGATGACGTGTAAAACTAAAAGCGACCACAGACTAAACTTTCACCAAAATACGAATACAAGGTACAGTTACTATCAACTATTGGTAACGAATTCAGACAATGATTCAGAATCAATAAAAGAATCCAAATCGCCACAAAAATCCATTCACTTCTTTGCAAAAAACCCATCAAAATCCCCCATTTATATTTTTTGGAGTAATCTAGCTGACAAATTGACAATAACTGGCTTATTTGCTTTGGCTAAAGTAAAATCATAAAATGTTGCCAAAAGTTTGGCGCATTTTCCCGTGCAATTTTTGGCTCAATTTTTCGATCACTGGAACGATAGCGATGGGGAAAATGCATAAAACCTGTATACGAGCGTTTCCCCAGTCCGCGACAAGAATGTTGCCCGCTCTATCAACAGCGACACCTGTCGGACCGTTGAACTGTCCGTTGCCTTCTCCGTACGAACCGAAAATGAACCGCAACTGACCATCGTCCACTCCGAACACCTGTACACACGGTACAGATAACAACATCGTTGTACTCTTTATATTTCAAGTTTTAAACCAAAATACAATGACGAAATTTGCCCATCTTAGTATAAATAGATTTTGCATTAACGTATTGACTTTTCTGACACATGTATAGTGTACCGGTAATCAACAAGAAATTTGAGCTAATGTCACGAGACGCGCGAAAGCCTAGAGCAGTTCCGGTTCAGTAGTTTAGCTGAAAATTGTTCACGCTAAGTTAATATACAAATACCAAATTCTCTTTCTGGATCGCATAACGATAGTTCCCTGGCGCTACCTTCTGAATGACATAGACTTGTGTCGCAGCCCGAAATTGCCAAAAAATCCATAAAAACCCCCTATTTTGGCGTTCAAGGTCATTCAAGGTCATCGAATTCGGCGCCAATTGAGAGCCAGTGTACTACTTCCCATTAGTGATTAATACTAACCTAGGCCCTATCTCGCACCATTACTAAGGCCTATCTTCTCATGGGGACTATTTGGTGTGTCAACTTGTTTTTATGAGCTGTTGCGTAATATTACGTGACATATGTCACATATAATGATACAGAAAATGCCTTTCCGTCACTATTCTTCGCCGTCTGCTACCAGAGACACAGTTTTTAGGCCTAATACAGTTGACAACTCAGCCTGGCCATCCCTCCTTGGGTAGGCGCAAAGAGTAGCAGCGAAAGCTGGTACGTAAACAGGCACACCGCGCGATGCACTAGGCTCGTATCCGTGGTCTCGCAGTGTAAAAACTGGTGTCTGGCAGAGGGCCTTAAGAAACGGAGATCAGCGCCGCTCTATAGGTCTTATGGCTCGGGAAGGACTTGACGTTTTATGTTTACGTTATAAAGATAGTCTGTGTGCGTAGTCGACCTTGACTGTATGATTGTGAAAGTCGGTGACGACGATGGCGGGTGATTTTTCAGCAGTGAGCCGTGCCGGTATGAAGGCGCAGAACTGAGGACCTGACAGATGATTGACATGACTGATGCCACGAGTGCCTATCCTACTGACCAGACGACCCTCCGCCGTGTACACCACGATACTGCAGCCCTTGTTAACCACCACGATAACGATAATTTTATCGGTATGCTCTCAAACCGTGCAAAAATACAAATATAAAAACAAATCAAAATACAAATTCGAAATTCAGTAGAAAAAATAAATTATAACAATAAACTAAAACTAAATAAATCAGCAAATGACAAAACATCGAACATTACTTAATAAATTATGTTTTGAAGAATTACTCATATTTGCACTGTTGTAATGCACACTTTTGCTGTTTCGCAAAGAGCAACCCAGTGTCTTATAGTGTTTTGACAAACAGCAAAAAACCGTGTGTAGGCGATGTTGAGGGCTGCAAATTTTACTGAAAAGACAGGTGGCTAAACTACCCGTGTATTTTTCTCAACTGTTCAAGTTCAACTAAACTGTAAACAACTCTCCCGTAAATGCAGAATTATATGCGCGTTTGAGGACAGCATCAGGTCTATATGACTGTCCCACACATTTACATCAGTTCCCTACGCTGGCATAGCATACAGTAAGCGTGCCACGACAATACCATGCAAAGAAGATAGTGTGTAATTTCTCATGCGGAGAAATACCTTGTTGTCAACGAGCGCCACTCGACCGAGTCCATCAGACTCTACACTGACGCCCTTTGGTCCTACCAACTTTGCGCCGTTCAGCCGTGACAAGTACCGACCCTCAGCGCTAATCAGTCACAGGCAATCAATCAGTAATGGGGTGTTTACACGATCCAGCAAACGTCCAGCAAACTTCCCGCAAATGTATTCAAAATACACGTGCTAATGCTGGACGTTTGCTGAAAGTTTTCTGGAAGTTTGCTGGATGTTTGCTGGACGTTTGCTGGACGTTTGTTAGAAGTTTGCGAGACGTTTGCTGGATCGTGTAAACACCCTATAAGGTTTATTCAGACAGCACAAATGACAAGCAACTAAGCTATATCTTAACTAAAAAATAACTTAGCTATCTTAACTAAGCTAACAAACTGACCAACAAACACAAGACAAAGTGTAAACAATCAGTGAAAGAATTAACAAATGCTGATGATATAATGTGACGCGAGTTTCCTTGAAAGCTGAAGCTTGCTACGGAGACTGAAAAGCACAAAATGCTAAAGAGGCCAAAATATGGGAAGAACAAACGGTGATGTGACTTTGAGGCCGAGAACGAGACCGAGACAAACAATGCGAAACCGAGAACGAGACCAACATTAATATGAGAACCAGAACAAAACTAGAAGGCTTAGAAGCTAAAGAGCTTTTCTGCAATTTCGGCAGTGAGGATAGATAGCTGTCTGAACACTCTTAATAAAATGTTTCACCGGTGCCAGAACAACAGTAATATTTCGATAGTCTGCGTTCTGACCATAGTCATCAGTGATGACAGCTTGTATTGCACGAGGGAACACGGCCCACTGTCATAGATCCGCTACTTTTCTTTGACGCCCGACCTTTATCTAGAACAACGCCATTGCCTGACCACTTTCGAACATTGGATCCCTGTGGATTTATAGGCGCACGCCACGTAGGTTTTTATCAACATGTTTTATTACCTGCTGCACGTATTAAAACACACCTGAAAACGTTCAGTGAACCGTTCTCGTAGTCGGCGACCAGGTAGCTGCCCAACGACGTCACGGCGATACCTGTAGGACGCATCAGCTGACCGGGCAGGTGGCCTTTCCGGCCGAACCGAAACCGAAACTCGCCTGTCACCGCGCTAAACGCCTACGGTAAATAAGCAACTGGTATTCAACCGTTCAACGAGATCGTGATATACCACATTAATGCTAAAGTTTAGTTTCTATCTAAGTAAGGCAAAGCAACTGTGCACTTTTTTGACGAAAACAATGCAATCATATCACGGAAATGTTAACGTTTTTGACATTCTTTACAACGACTAAAATTATCTTTGAGTAAGGCATAGACTAAAACAGTAAATAATCAGTGAATATGTAATTTAATTAAATTACGAAAATCGTTCAATAAATAAGTTTCATAACAGCGTCATTATGTTAGTTTTTCAAGTATAATATAGCTTTATCAAGTAGTTTGTTGACGTTTCGGCCGTCAGGGCTGCCTTTTGTGGAACGACTGCTCACGATGAAGCCAGCCAGCGGCAGTTGACAAATGTCAGCACTGAAAAAAAACTATAGTCAATATAAATGTAACTTGATAGAAATATACAGTAAAATGCACTCGGTGCTGGTGATTTACTGTCAGCAGTTTTAGAGTTTGTTTGTACACGGGCGAACGAGCAACACGGAAGTAACCTGGACGCATGCGCTGTTGCTGTCTGCGACCAACACGAAACAAGCGTCACTGTAGCAGACACCCTGAGGGTTGACGAATTCACCTCGCTCACGGCCTTGCCTGCCCACCTTCAGCACCAGAGCTGATCCAGAGCCAACCGGATGCATCATTGAAACTTCCAGGTCCATTGCTTGGACGTCTTTGCCTGTTCTAGTTTCTTGAGTATATGCTGGATTTGCAAAGTTTATTGCGCGGACTTCCTTGGTGGTCCTGGCTTCAGTTTTCCATGCTGAAACCACCACATCCATCGCAGAGACTTCACCGGCTGTTCTCGCTTCTTTACTAATATTGGGACACTCCATGTCTATTATAGCGACTTCAGTGCTTGTCGTCACTTTGTTATTTGCTGTAAGACCTGCAAATTCCGCTGACCGAACTTTGACTTCTTTGCCTGTCCTATACCCACTGTTATATCCGGAACCCTGCGCATCCATTACACGAACTTCCCCAGATGTCCTGACTTTGCTGCTATTTACGGGATCCGCCAGGCTGGCCGCAGTCCTGAGTACTTCCGGCGGCAAAGCGTTCTCCACGTCCTTTTCGGTGACGTCCATTGCCGAGGACATCATCCTAGAAGTGGAGCGGGTGACTCGTCTGATGGGAGACGGTATCCGCGACGCTTGCGATGACCCGACAGCAACCGTCTCGACGGAGTTCTTCCCCCGGCGTCGAACGACTCCTGCCGGTGTGGCGCCCGACGACTGCTGGGGCAGGGTGAGAACGGAACACCGCGGCAAGGTTGATGTGTTGGTGGTGGTGGGAGGTTCTCTCGATGCCGAGGGGCGAAGTCGCGACTGGAGGCAGGACCGGTTGCTGGGAGGACTGGACGCGGGGCGCTTCGTGCCGACGGCGGGCACCTGTCCGGGCGTTGCCTGGACAACCAAAGGCGCCTTATCTGGAGCTCTTTGTCGCCGGGCGGTCACCAGTTTTGATCTGCGCGCATTGGGGGCTAAGACGGGCACTCGGCGCGTGGCCTGCACCACCGGCGGAGTTTTCTGACCAGCCGCCGACGGTCTTGCGGCATTTGAAGTACAATTGCCTTGACCTTGACCATGTTCTCGACTTGATTGATTACGCTCGCGCCGAACCCTCAACTTATTTCTACCGGGAGCAGGTGCGGGGGCGGTGACACAGACGACAGCGTAGGGTGATCCGTGAACATGCTGGCCGTGTAGGCGTATGTGGAGCTGGTACCGGCCCGGGGTTGGGATGACGTACGTCAGCTTGTACTGTCCCTCGATGTCGTCGGCTGAGTGAAGAAACTCCGGAAAGCAGACCACATCAAGCTCATAGTCACAGGGAATACCGACGTTTTGCCCATCTTCTTCTGACACACCTGCACAGACAGTAATATCAACCTAATCTGTTTAGGATATTCTACTACGTAAACTTTACATAAACATCATACGTGTTTTTGGCTTTGATGATTGGGTGAAGAGAAGGTTATTTGACGTGTTAAATACTGTGTGACAATTAAAACATTCCCATTTGAATAAAACAGAATATAACAAAATACCAAAAATCCACAGTAATAGCTCAAAGAATTAATTTGTGCAAAGCTCACGTGTCGTGCGACAGCATCGGTACTGCCACCACGAAAATCAAATCAAAACTCAAACGGTTAAAATCTTACGCCCCCACTTACAAAAGCATTTTAAAATTTGTCTTAAAGTTGCTTTAAGTTTTGTCACAAAATTGGCACGGCAAGATCTGTCTTCATAAGACGTTTAGTAAATCGGGCAGCATGAGGAACACGGCAAACGCACCGTTGACGGCGGTGACTCTGGTTGAGAATGCCGTGTGTCCGACACTGACCAACCGTCCAGTGGCTGAGTCACGAGTGGTCAGTCTGATGACCGTCGGCTGCAGTGCAGTACACCGCGACAGTCCTTTACCTTGCGCTACAGCCGTCACTGTTTGCCCTCCCACAGACCCTCTGCTAGTACCAGTACTAGGTCCACTCACGTCACCCATCGTGCGCAGATACCTAAATCAAACAACGACGTCTGCATGTAAAGGCGCATACAAAGCGACGCAACTGAACTGAACTGAACTGACACGGTTTAGTTCTTGACGAACTGACTAACGAACTGACGAACTGACGAACGAGCAGGGCGACATTTAACCGACGGCGTTAAACGGTGCCTACTGTAATGCATTACTGCTTAAGCATCGGTCAGTTCGTCAAAAACCAAACCCTGTCGGTTTAGTTCAGTTTAGTTACGTCGCTCTGTACGCGCCTCAAGTGAGTTCAAGTTTTGATGAGGTCAAAGACCATAAAAGTCTTAGACAAAACTGGTCTAAGACTATAAAAGTCTCAGCGAAACTTGACCTCACGCAATGTAATAACAGCACTAGTTTAGTTTCTGTTGTAATTCGTGTCATGTTAAACGAAAACAAAATTCATAGGCATACTTCCAGATATTCAGCGATGATGATGATGATGACGATGATTAGGGCATACATTTATGAAGAGTCAATGTGACAACACTGTTCTGCGGTCTGTCGCTGGCAGAACAAGTATGTCTTCAGCCGGCGTCTGAATTTGTTGCAGCTAAGTAGTTGAGATAACAGTCTGTTCAACACATGTGGTACTGCGACAGAAAAACTGTCGCACTGGCGAAACTTCAAAATGGTAGCGAAAATCAATCAAATACGAAAAACAGAAATAATCTTGTACAGCTGTACCTTGCTAAACCAGTTAGAGTTGAGTTGTCGAAGGCAAACGAAACCTGCTGCGAGCCTGTAGTGATCGGAAGTTCTGGTGTCTTCAGTTCTTTTAAGCGAGCCAGTTTCTCCGTCATCTCTTTGCGCACTAGCAGCACCTATTTTTGTCAGAAAAAACGCTGAAACTCACAGAACAGTCCTTTGTGTTCAAAGAAAGTGTTTTCTTTTTTTGGAAGAGGGGAGAGAAAAAAAGACTTCTAGCCATTTAGCTTATTATGGCTATAGGCCTAATAATTACTGCCGTTTACGGCTCAGAATAATCTAGTCAATTCTTGAACCTGGTTTCCACCCAAAGAAACAAATGGGCATACTTTTTTGACGGAGATGACACAGGGAAAGTACACAAGCGAGTACGTAATGAACGCAATGAATTTTTCGAAATTTATCAAGTCGAAGTGATGAAAAAACTGTAAAAGGTAGAAATATAGGAGACCTACAAAAGTCTTCATTCGTTTTCAAACCATTCAAGCCACATAAACCAGTTTAATCGAATCGACGCAGAAAAGGGATAATTCAGAATAAATAACGCAGGCATAAGGTCATTCAAGGTTACGTATTTAAGATGACTGGAAAGCCGACAGTAGGCCTATTATGCCAGCCTATTTCCTTTCAAATTGATGAAATAAGCTCCCAGAGACGATTTTTTTTAATTCCTAGAAGTTTTGGAAATTAGACGGGCCCTGAAATTCAAAACCGTATTTACGCACTTTACCTCGGTTTCAGTGCCATGTTTCAGCGCACTGCGTGTCAGCTGGCAGCAGTTTGTGACGTCAAGCAGCTGGTTCTCGAGACAGTCTGCTTGGCGCGCAAGAGTCGTCTGCTGGTCGGCGTGATACTTCTCCAGCTCGGTCAGCAATGTATCCTTCCGCTTCCGAACAACTTCCACCAGACTGTCGAACGCCGCTGTTATCTGTCCCGCAATTTCGCTACAAAACCATCAGACAAGCAGAAACAAGTGATCGAAGTCATTCGATAAGAGGCGAATTCGTTGGTCGCAGTACGCCTAATCGGTGCTGTCCCTGGTAAATCTTAAGTAGAACTGAGTGCAATTTTTGGTTGTAGGGTTTAACCCCCCAATTATCCCCTTATACTTGGGGTCAGGGACATTCAACACAATAATTCACTTAACTCCACACGCGTAGGCCTACCTGCTGAATGACATCTAAAGCTGTCGAATGGTTTAACCAATTGAGGTGCACCAAGGGCCTACAGACAGACAGACCGCGCTACGGAAAAATTTGTAGAAATAGGGGCAATAGCGGTTCAGCGTAAAGGGGCCAAAAATAGCACGCACTGCAAGAAAACTACAATTCGGTTGATAATGACATTCCAAGGTCAAATCATCGTAATGCATAGAAAACCTGTAGCCAGAGCGCACGTCGTCGGCAAATTGTCGTACATTCACCAGGTGTCGCTGCAGTGTGTCGAGGTGATCGTCAGCACCTGCCAATACCGAGGAGAGCATCTCTCGCTGACTGTCCATAGCTTCACGCAGTGCTACCGTCGCATGCGACCAATGCTCCCACTCAGTGCATACCTACACGCAGGCATTTCGCGTCTATCATCAGGTGGAGTTCACACTTTTATTCCACTAGAGTACATTGTAATTCAGTTATTATTTCTTACGCCAAGTAGACAGCACGTATAGAAAGTAAAAGTAAAGCGACTAAAGCTCGCAAACCTCCTACGAAAATTTTCTGCCCCGTTGCGCATATTTTACGTTCCATCTCTCGAAGAATACGAAATGCCATCAAAATCTAGGCTAATCACTTCCTTTTGGCCATGCCTACAGTGCCCACTCTCTAGTCTATTCAACAAATTTTACAAAAATTGACAAAATTTCGAGTTATCTTACATACACGCATCGGAAAACACTGTCATATTTTGGCTACTTAGGCCTATTGCTTGCGATAACGTAGTAGCAAGCAGAGCAAACTTCCTAAACATTCACTGCACGTTTAACGTTAAATTTTCCAATAAAACTCAGCCGGTACTGAAATTCGTCACACACTGACAGATAATGAAATTAACTTTCTGAAATATCTACGCAATTGTTTTCCGTAATTTCTTTACAGAAAGCAAAGCGGTTGTGGCAGGACAGAAAATTTTAGCAGCGGGAAATTTTAACATGTGGCATTAGTTTCTGCTTGTCAGAAAATTTTTTTTCAAAAATAAACTTTGCGGCTGAAAACGCCGCATTTTAGGAACATTTACGTGCAAAATTAACATTCTGACTACCCATGTTGAAAACTTGCAGTGGTCTGTGAAAAAAATTGCAACTTCCTAAAACCAGACGCTAATACCCCATTTATACGATCAAGAAATCATCAAGCAAACATCGAGCAATTAGAGCACACGTCATGCACGTGTATTTTGAATGCTTTTGCTGGATGTTTGCTCGATGATTGCTCAATGTCTCCTTGATCGTGTAAACGGGGTATGACAGAACGCAGAACGCGGTACCTCACAGATGGCTGTTTCGCAGTCGGAGCAGTAGAACGCCAGCGTTCGTCCGTCATGACTGGCGCACCTCAAGCCTCCTCCACTCTCCAGACATCCGTCGCCGGCGCCACCGCCAACACGTGTTTCTCGGGTCTCGGTGACGTCACTGAATGACATCACGCGATGCGGGATGGAGGGGGCGGAGCTAGCGTGTGTTGGGATGCACGAATCACAGACGAGAACGTCGCAGTCGCTGCAGCGAGACAGCGCTAGCGCCTGCACGCATATGCGCGCACACACACCTGATATTACGTCATCAGGCTACGTCTGCATATCCGCGGTAAATAAAAACAGCGTGACAACGTGACGCTGAAAAAAAACTCAACGGAAAAAATATATCTTTTGCATGTCATTTACCGGACACACTGAAAGCGATCGCGATAAACATAATCTTAGCGACGTGCCATTTAAATGCATTGGCTGTTAACGAAACCCGACATCCGTCTGACTTTAAGGTGTATTCATCAAAGAAAGAGAAATAAACAAACTTAAATTAAATTAACTAAAACGAAAGCCGCGTCATTTCATTTCGGTTTATTTTATTTCGTTTCGTATCATCTCAGTTCAGTTCAGTTCTGTGGTTTTGTACATTACTTTTGATTCCACTCTCGCTTGCTGAAAGCGCCGTCAATGGGGCAAGCTCCTTCGCAGTAGCATTTCAATTCATACGGGAAATCTTATCACGATTACACCCGTATAAGCAGCGTTGTATACGGTTGCACGCAGGAAAAAGTCAGCGCTGCCGCCTATTATGTGTGAAAAACGAAAATTCTTAGCAGAAAGGAAGTAAGCACACGGCGCCAGCATAAACATTAAATACGCTGTAATGCAATTTGCACGGCGAAGCACACATCACCCACCTTCTCACACCAGGCGCACAGCGTCAGTTTGTCGATGGCGTTCATGAGACTGATGATGAACGCGTTGTCCTGTAGACCGGCGACTGCGTCATCACGAGGTAAGATTGAAGGACGCCGACACACAGGACAAGTCGCCGATAGACTCTCCGCCGGAATGTAGTCCCTGTAGCACAGAATGTTGACCAGCAATAAAAAGTAATAACAGTAAAAACGGAAAAGTGGCTTAAGTCCAAATTCCAAAATGGACCTAATTGACTGGACTAGTGGACTACAGTAGGCCTAACTATTTATCCGTTGTAGCTTGTAGCCTGCCCTTCGGTTATGCTAGTATTGTTACCATACTTTTAAAGGATACATCCAACAACGTAAAAATTTGTTTGTGTGCAATTTTATTTTTACAACAACGCTCATTGTAACGTACGCCACGGTACATGATTGTAAAATATCAAGTTTTTACGTAGATAATGCGAGTTAACTACGACAATATCGCATTCGGACAAAGTTGTTGGGCAGTTGAGTTTCTATTAATCGCGTTTAATCTTTGTGAGCTCAAGCGGCTCAAACAAGGCGATTATTTTCGCACAGCAACTAAGTTCAAAACGTCGGCTTGAGCGAAAACTGCAGTATTTCGTATTGCTGCGAATTTGCAATTGCACATTTTTGCTGGGATTTCAAGTCAAATCTTTCTTTCACTGCGGCGGGAACCCCGTCTAACACAACGTGGCATTAGAGACCGCAAGCGTACCTGCCAAATGGCACGTTAGTTTGTCTAACGGTTCAAGCGGAGTGCACGAATGTGACAGACAGACGACAGACCACGCCACGAAGAAATGTGTAAAAATAGGCGGAATCGATTGCGCTGATAATATAGCCGGATGCTTACCGGAGACAAGCCTCGCAGAATGTGTGGAGACACGGCAGGAGTTTGGGTGCTCTGTAGCGATTGAGACACAGCGGACAAGTAAGTAAGCGACGATGAAGCTGTTTGGTGACTGGGATGCTGAGTGCCAGCTTACACACGTTCTCTGACGTCATCGCTACTTACAGCTGCTGAAACAACACAGAAAACGGCCATTATAAAGTGAGACAAACATGCAATAATGTTGTCTTGTGCCGACGTATGCGGTCGTCCGTTCAGCTATAACACCGCGCCTAGTGTGCAGACGATCGTGTTTTAATAAACTGTTAAAACAACAGAATGGGTGTACACTGTACTGCTAAAAAGTTTATCGCGGAATTTCCCAGCAAGCCATGGCACACAGTTAGGCTGTTGTAACTATTGTTTGCGTTAGCAGATTTAACTGAAATCTGGCACTTTCATTGCTAATAGATGATACATTGTTGACGTAGAACTTTACTGGAATCAAATGTTGTTTGTTGGAGTTACGCAAACAAAGGCGTCTACTTACGCAACGCCATATTGGTAACAAAGATATTTTGTTATCGATATTCAACATAATATCTCCGCTAAAAATAATCTTTTCAACGAAATTTAGTGATCGCTTCAGCAGTTTATTGAAAAATAAATGTACAAAATTTTATTCAGATTTGTTTAGATTTGACATTTGTATTATACATGTCTAGTG
>Ga0209454_1002748_pt1 | contig 12161 bp, 6 predicted proteins | sample WorMetHERISLAND1_2_FD_187400 | JGI IMG/M metagenome (GOLD analysis project Ga0209454, IMG submission 187400) | Marine gutless worms symbiont microbial communities from Max Planck institute for Marine Microbiology, Germany - Olavius geniculatus... | ecosystem: Host-associated > Annelida >...
AGTTACTTTAGCATTAGGCCTAGGTTAACTCTAAATTAAGTTTAGCGGTAGGCCTAGGATCAAACCCACCAAGACAACCTCACACTACATATTTTTTTCTAGTTTGCTGGTGAAACAGTAACGAAATCGCTGTCGCTAAACACGTGAACACACTGTGTTGTTTGTGCACAAAGACTGCTGTTTTAGCTGCTGAATTAGTTGAGTAACTATATTTATTTACTCACTCGTGCAGGTAATCAAGGCACGTAGCCAACGCGAATGCCTGCACGGAGGTTCACACAAATACCGTCAGCGACGTCCGTCACAAGAGGGCAGCACACGACTCACCGTCATGCTGTTGACCATCTCATAACCACACGAGCTTCAGAACAACTCGATCTGATCATAACTGGCGCGCGTGGGAGAGGCGAGGCTTGTCACATTCACTTCACCCAGTACATTCATTCGTTTGTACGCTGACTGTGACGCTGTTGTTGACCATCTCATTTACGTTCCTTGTCACAACTCTGCCTCTGACGCTCGTCTCTATTGCCGCCGCATTCGTCGGTGGTACCAGCGGTCCTGACCCGCTGACGGCGGGTTTTGACCCGCTGACGACGGGTCCTGACCCGCTGACGGCGTCTCGCTTCGAGCTGGCAAGGACGATCGCCGAGCTTCTAATGTACGCCAACCACGCCATCAACTTCTACCTCTACTGCGCCACCGGACAGAAGTTCCGCCTTGACTTCGTCGAGTACGCCTGCTGATAGATGCTGGAATTTGTTTTTATTGTTGCACACTCGGAGAAATTTGCAGCGAAGCGAAAACGTGATATGAGTTTTATCACTTCAATTTTTTAAAGCTAGATTTCTGACGTTGATGACTTACAAGATTTGGTACCAGCGGCCAGAAGTTCCGTCACCAGCTTATCTGGATGGTGTGCTACAGTAGAAGATCGTACTGGTTGCCGGGCGATGCGGAGAGACGCAGCCCGGCGCCGTCAGCCGCTGGACCCGGCGCCCGCCTGCCCACCGATACACCGTCGAGGTACGCGACCGGCGGACGTCTGACGATGCGCGCCGGTGACGCCGCAATTCTGCGTCGTCTGGCGCACCACTCGGGAGCCGGCAACAGCGGCGGCAGTGGAGGCAGCGCCGGCGGCGGCGGCAGCGGCACGAACAACCAGCCGGCCGACGCCATGCCCCTCACACAGCAGAGGTCACAGATGAACGTTGTATAAAGCCGTGGCTACACGCACCGATTTCCTCGTCCGACTTTTGGCTGACAGGCTGAAAACCTCGTGTGAGAAAATCGGTGCGTGTGGCCATGGCATAATAAGTGTATAATTGTATATCATGCATCCACATCACAAATTTAGAAGATCACAGATGAACGTCGTCGTAGTGGACACGGTCTGTACGCCGGGGGGCATCGGTTCACGGCAGGAGAGCGTCGAACATGGGTCGCTTAACGATATCACCACCACCGCCCCATATACCGACAACAGCGTACTGTGACGTCACGCGACCGCACACCCGGGTACGCACACCACGGTGACGTCATCAGTCGTCACACACGCGCGCTCGCGCCTCTCGACTCACAGCGTCGCGCTGTGTGCGATCTGTATATCGTTTCCAACATCATCGCCGTCGTCATCGCGGGCATGCTCCCGGACTGGAGTGCGGCCGTTTCAACTACGAGATGCTTCCACCGTCCTCAGTCTTGGACGTGTCGCCACGCTGAGTTCAGTCTGTGGTTGAGTGGCTGAATGTCGGCTTCCAGAGTTCGTAGCCAGATGTGGTGTGGGCGTTCTGGGCAACCCGCAGATTGACGTTTCGAGGGCTCTGGATAAGTCGTGCGAGTCGCTTATCCTTGCCGCATGCCAGAGGAAACGGGACCGTCTGACTTGGATGAGAGGTTCTGGGATTTTCAAATTCCGCTGAAATATTTCGACACACTGTGTGAGCGTCACGGATTCCTCATAAATCTGTCATTCCGTATCTCACTTCTATCAGATACTTAAGTTGGGACAACGTTCCAACAATTTCTGACAAACCAGTCGAACAGTAGCGTAAAAGCGGCATATATTTATACCGGAAGTGACGTCACACTGCCGAAGCACGTGACCGACGCCGAGAACTTCCGGTCGTTGATCGGCCAGCGGAAACGTGACTTGTGCACGCGACGTGTTTGACAAGGCGGGAGCTGGGCGGTTTGCGATTTAAATTTGATTTGATTTTTTCTACTTTACGAATTTTATTTTGTTTTCGGGAGCTTTTCGTAATGCCGTTTATTTAGTGACCGCGCTACTCATTTTATTGCGTCGAGTGTGGTGTAGCGCTACACCCACCCTTTTGTTGTACCTTTATGAAACGTTGACAGACTTTCGATTTGTTAGCACACTCAAAACAATGCAGTAAAGCAAAAAATGTGACTTGACAAGTTTTATTGATTAATCACTTCCGGCATTAACGTTCAGGCTCGGCGAGATTTTTAGTATCATTTTATTGCGCATTACGTGGAAATTGACACTAACAGCATCTGGTAAATCTGGAAATCGGTCATTATTTCGCACAGATGCAACATGTTTTTGACGCACGGCGTGGTTGTTTGTAATATTTGTAATACATTATAATGACACGTGATATTGGTTATGGATCACCGTGCCGATAAGAAATCGAATAATTGTTCTAAATTGTGATGTGTTCAATCGAATCGATTTTTTGTTGTCAAACCGCCCAGCTGTACTAGACCTACAAGACGAACGCCGAAAACTTTGTGGCGGACTGCGGATGACAAATCTCGTTCAAACCTCTTGACTCCAAACTGCAGAATTAACTGTATTGTGTACACACTTTCTTGCTGGCTGTTGTATTATTCGTCGTACTTTGTGATTCGGTCCACTTATGCTTACTGTCGCTCGCATCTGTTTGACTGGACGACGACGAAACCGTATTCTGACACGTACGGTTTCAGTCTCAACGTGCTGGCAATAAAGACTCGTTCGGAAAATTTCTAGAACGTAAAAAATGTTTAAACAACGGAAAAAAGAGATGGACAAAGGGGGAAAGAAAACGGGGCAGGAGAAAGAATAGAAGAGGATTTATGGACAAAAGAGGAGAGGGAAGGAGGGAAGGTATAAAGAAGGAGGGAAGGTATAAAGAGAAGTGTAATAAAAACCGCAGTGTCGCAATTGCGACTTCCTGTGCAAGCTAACGTTTGTTATCATTACCACTATGTGCTTAGCCTTGTTCCGTAATAAACACAGATGTACTTTATATAACACGAGTAGTATATGGCCAATAAAAGTCAATACACGTCAAGCACAAAGCGAGACTAAAATAGTGAGATGCCATCAGTTATTTACTAACGTGTAACTGTGCGAAAATGTTTGCATGTTTCGCTACACAGTTGTATACGCATCTGTTAACTGTGGTAAAAAGAATTCTGGTAAAATACTTATAATGATTCGTAAAATCAGACGTGTAAACTGGCGCGCGGTGTTCGCGAACATAGGGCGCATCGCATGTCGCTATAAAGGCTTCTGTTCTAAAGCGCGTCTGCTAGCTGGGAAGTCGAGCGCTGTAACAGTGCTCTGAAAGCAACACGATGCTGGTCAAACAAGCAGCCCACGACTGGCACGACATCCAGTTTTTAATGTCACAATTCTATCAGACATCAACCGACCTTCGCCTTTTAAAATTTGCAGTATAGCGATCATTGAAAATTCTATACCACGTATCAAATTCTTCGCTTAATTTTCAAATACGGATGTCAGAAAAACCATTGTATTTCGCGTTTTGCAGTGGCAAATCCAGGATTTTGGAAAGGAGGAAGCGAAAAAGTAGAGGGGGTCGAAAATGTTTTAAAATTGCATGCAAAATAATGCATTTTCGTGCAAAATTTTCACTTGTTTTAAGATGCATCCAGTCAATAGGGAGCGCCCCCTTTGAATCCGCCACTGGTGCTGTGGCAGTCTTAATTGCGGAAAGACAAACTTGCCAGCATTTTAAACGGCAAGCGTCCGCTGTACTGCAGACTGCAGTTGAGTTTAGCATAAAAAGAAGGTCTACTTCTTGTAACTAATGTTGCTAATGTATTGTATCAGTTCCGCGTATAGTTTTAGCAGACTATTTTCTTGTAAACTTGTTGTGAATAGGGCCTATGTACTGGCCTTTTTACTCGTAAAATAATAGGGTGTCCACCGCTTTCAGCCTCGCATAATCGACTGTAGTATTAAACTAACGCATCAGAGGTTAATTTTCTAACGGCATGCGCTAAATTATAAGAAAACCCAGCTATCGCTGGGAAAGACGCCCTACAGCCTATACAGTTTTTGTTGCCGTGCTAATCTTCACGGTTATCCAAGGTCAATGAATTTCATGTTATTGAAAGCCAATATGCCACTCCCTATTAGTGATCAATAGCAACCTCCCTATCTCTCACCCTTTTTAGATATATCTACTTATAGCTTGAAACCTTCCATTAAAAATTGCGGCAAAACCGCTGCAGATGGAGACTTGATTACTGTCGACAGCCTACAGGAAGTTGCCAAATATTTAGCCTACAATTTACTTACTTACTTATTTACTTACCTACAAAACGGCTTTTGGTTCGGTTTTATGAATCGAATGTCGTTGCGCCGACACTGTGTGACTGTGATCGGTGTAGAAATGAAAGATAATGACCCGGGCAATCAGAAGGCAGGAGAGTTGCGGGGGCTGACCTAAGGGGAAGGAGCGAATAAAAAGTCAGCGATCGGCGCAGTATTCAATGATAGATTCACAGTGCTTCCTGTCACGTGACATCATGGCGGTACTGCACTCTGGTGGGTAGTTTCCGTGACAGAACGACCGCGACGATCTATAGCATCGCTCAACCATCAAATGTCTGTTCACGCACTCTGTGCCTCGTAAGACCGACCGTTCTGACAGCTGGGGCGGGGTGAGAACGAAGAGGGAAAGGAAGGGAAGGGATGGCGAAAAGAGCGGGAAAAGTGATGCCAAATCCATCGTGTGTGATCTGCAGTTGCACACATTCAGTGGTTTCACAGTCTTCAGTTTTAGCTTTTTACTTCCTTTTTACTTTGTTTGACTGTCGCGCACTGGCGTTATGCAGTCACTCTTTCCACTCAGACGCTGCAGATCGAGTCTGTCTGTCTGTTTGCAGTTTGCAGTTTGTCCGGCCGAATTGGACGGACGGACGGAACGCGTGCTTGCAGTTTTTTTCGTTTTGCGCTCGCCGCCGCTCCAAAGATAATAGAGCGACCGTCGTCGTTAAGTCGTCGTGAATTTGTCACGAGGCAACGCGCAGGCACGAAGCTCGCTCGCTCTATTATCTTTGGCCGCTCGTCGCTTTGATCAACCCGTGCGGTCAAATAGTCATATATGTATGACATAATCACCATCTCTAACACTCAGCAGGAGCGCTGCTGCTGTACTCAATCGCCGTGCAATGTATTGCATACTGCATACCGTAAAACTTCTATTTATTTTTTGCCACATAATGTCAGAAATCGCTCCGCCTATCGACGTGATATTTTGCAAGGTGATAAGAACTATGCTACATTTTAAAAATTGGATCCAAAAATTAGGGGCCTCATCCCCATAGGGTTTCTTCAAACGCTGTCCGTCTCTCTCTCTGTCTTTGAATATTATTGACGCGCTACAGCAATGCTGTAGGCATCTTACATGGTTGTCGTCCGTCGTCGTCCGTCGTCCTCTCTAACGGGTGTATTGTGGCTAAACGGTGCAAGATGGGACCTAGGTTGCAACGTCGTTCGTTTTAGTCGCATTATTGTGACGTTTTCGTCTTCTTTATTTCTCCTTCTGCGTGTCGCCATTCAGTCTGACGGTTTTTTTGCTGCGACTCGCGCGTATTTTTCTAACCGAAATATCTGTTCTCGTTAACTAGAACAAAAAACGCACTTGGCACTGCAGGCGTGTCGGGTTGCTGACAAATAGACGGGTCGTAGGTAGGAATTGGTCGGACTGTATAGCGACTAAAGACCGTCGTCGATAAGTCGTCGTGAACTTGTCGCGAGGTAACGCGCAGGCACGACCGACCGACCGGCCCACGATAGACGTACGACCCACGTACGACGCGTGAATTATGCGTCGACACGCCCCTCGACTATACAGCGGCGTGACCGTCACCTCAAAGTACCTATCGTATTTTTATGTCTTTTTGCAGTGCCACATTTACTGCCCCGCAAAATTTTCTTTCGGACTGCGGCCGTTTATAGTCTTATATTATAAACACGGCACGGCACGTTATAGCCATTTCACAACTACGACGCAACTGAACTTAACTGTTGTGACTGTGTGCAACAATGCAATGACGTCATTAACATTGTGACGTCACGCTGCGGTGCACAGTTTGCTAGCAGTTGAGTTGAGTTGAGTCACGTCGGCGTCGTAGGTGTGAAGTGGCCATTAGCGACTCCCTGTAATAGAGTGTTCACACGATCGAGCAAACATCGGGCAGCTAGCACGACGTTCTATGGTAATTAGCATATTAATTATGAGGGCTGGCGGGTTGTAATTGGAAGGCCTATATAACACGTGATGAGCTGTGGGCTAAGAGCCTAAGCCTAGGCCTACATATGAGCCAGGGGCGGGGTTCCAATAGGCCTGCTTGAGCCAGCTCGACGTTTGCTCGATGTTTGCTCGATCGTGTAAACACCCTGTGAAATCCGTCTCCTAAAATATATGGCGCTTGAGCGTAGACGTATAACTATCCAATCTCTGGGCCCTACGCATGATTACGATTACAGGAACATCTTCCAAATGCAGAATAATGTTAGTGTCGCAGATCCTGCCAAGAACAATTTGACTGCGTTTCGACGAAGAATTATTAAGAAAAGTATCGTTCGCTGAGTAAACACGTGCACCAAAGTTACGCATCAGCTAGCGTGAAACATCGATTGGATTTTTTTTTCAAATGACGTGTCAGTACACGTAAGATAAGTCCATTGTAGATAAAAAAAATTAATTTGTCATAAATCATGACGTCGTAGACGAGGTGGGTGGTCTTTTACGGCTTGCAGCGCATTTCTTTAATTATAATGATAATGGATTGAACGCTGGTTCCAGTGCACCCCTGCTGCGGTGGCGTACCCGGTAAACAACCAGACACATTACGTGAACGGAAGTTAGCTCGCCGTTTTACCTGCCTTACCAGAGACTTTGATTTAGCCAATCAGGAACGGCGGACAACTGACGTTAAGTCATTGCTCTTAGTTACGTCACACGGTGCAGAAAAAAAATTCCGATGCTGCAGCAGCTCTGTGGCACAATTCAATTATGTGCGCTAATGGAAAAGCGAATGAAATGGAACTAGGTTAGCTATGTTTCATATGTGATTTCGGTGGTGGATGTGCTGCATTGCATACATCCAACTATAATGAACTCATACAAGAAAAGCCCACCTAACGCAAAGGGGAACGCGCGACAGCGGTGCATGTTTGAAGGCCCACTGAAAACAATCTAAGCTCATCGATCCAGCAACTGACATTAGGTACGATGTATTTACATACGCCAGATGGTGCTACCGTCTCGCGTGAATGCTGCCGCTCTTGAAATGTGTGTCGCAGCCCAAAATCGCCGAAAAATCCACAAAAACCCCTATTCTTGCGTTCAAGGTCATCCAAAGTCATTGATCTCGGTGGCAATCGAGAGCCAGTGTACGACTTCCTATTAGTGATTAATAGTAGCCTAGGTCCTATCTCGCACCGTTATTGAGATACAGCGACTTATTTGCTAAAAATCGCAAATTTTGTCCACCCCCTATCATTTAGCGCCCTCGTTCGGGGTGACTCCCTTCGAATTTATGGAAAAGCGTTACGGTTCCTGAAACTAGAGTCTTCACGCAGCCGATGGCGAAAATTTGGTGATTGTAGCTTGCACCATTTGACCGATCCACCCGTGTGACAGACGGACAGACGGACGAACAGACAGAATTGCGATGGCTAATACGCGCTACCAGCAGTACCTGCTGTCGCGCGTAAAAATAGACGCAAAATAGTCTGCGATAGGGCCAACTCCAGGCCACAACTCACCCGCCCGTTTTAGCGCAGTGACATTTTGCGTACAATAATTCTAGCGGTAGATCGGCGATCTTGCTGTTAGCACTGGAAAATTGCTAGAGGTAGATCGGGTAGACACATCATTGGGAAGATGGAAGAATTTATATGCCTGGAAGACGTAGAAGGTTTACAAACCATGCCACGACACTGTCACGTATTTAAATCAGGCTTATTCAGTATTATATCAGAGTCCATCTCGAGCCGAAGCTGTTTTGCGTAACACGGACTTAGAACTATAGTGCTTTTGAATGAATTTTATTTAAAGCTTGATAATTGATAACATTTCAGTTCTAACCACAGTCTTAGCGATGCAGTGAAGAAGAAATGTGGCTGCATTCTTACATTAATAACGAGATAAATGTAATTAGATAAATGGCGATCTACCGCTAGTAATGTTCTGCTCTTCAGTGCGAGATCGCCGATCTACCGCTAGCACTGACCATTTGCGTAACGTAGGCCTAACATGGCCAGAAACCGCTGAAACATGTTTCTTTTACATCGGCTGACACTCGCTGGGAACGATCATTTTTAAACTTACACAAAAATTAATGATTAATTAATCATTAGTTTTTGTTGCGAAACACCTTAAACAAGAAATATTATTTTTCTCATTCCCGATTCGCAACATATTATATGCCCGAAACAGAAAACAGAAAACAAGCATAACTTAACATGCCTTGAGCTATTATCTTCGACAGAAATATAATTCTCAGTGGATGGTTGTGAGTGTTTGAACTTTCCAGATCTGTCTCTGCGTACGTTACTGCAATAGGAAACTGTTCATAATCTGAAGCTATTAGATAATAGACCTATCAAGCCGACAAACCGTCAATTGCGTTGTAATAATTAAGTAATTAAATATTAAATATTAAATTTACTGAGATTAGTAGTGCATGCTGCTAACGATTTTTACGCGCGAAAGCATACTGCTTTCAGCGCCTCTTAGCCGTCGCAATTATGTCCGTCCGTCTGTCCCTCCGTCACATGGGTGGATCAGTCAAAACGGTGCAAGTATAGAATCATCAAATCTTCACCGTCGGCTGCCCGAAAGACTTTAGTTTCAGGAACCGTAAAGTTTTTCATAAATTCGAAAGGGGTCACTAAACGAGGGCGCTAAATGAGAGGGAGGTGGGAAAAATTTGCGATTTTAGCCAATAAGTCGCTGTATCTCAATAATGGTGCGAGATAGGGCCTAGGTTACTATTAATCACTAATAGAAAGTCCTACACTGGCTCTCGATTGCCACCGAATTTAATGACCTTGGATGACCTTGAACGCTAAATAGAGGCTTTTATGGATTTTTTGGCGATTTCGAACTGCGAGCGAATTGCACCGAAACCAATCGAGATAGACACGGACAAGCTGCGCATAAAATTTTCAGCATTGAACGCGAATTTTGATGGTCCAAGTCTCGATTTTCTAGGTTCAAGGAAACCTGTGCACGAGGGCATCAAAGAGCGGTACTTCCGTAAAAGTCGCGACGAAATGGCTGGAGATAGACTGACAGTTTGCGAACAAGAACTGTGATAGGCTTTCGCGCGTCTGGTGAGCATTAGTTCAAATTTCTTGTCGTTTTTGCTGTCAGAGATGGAACTCGGCATTTTATATGGACTCGTTATTGGTCGCTGTTTTCTTTTAGATGCAAGTCCAATCTATTATTTAATGCAACTAGGCTAATCTACTGCTAAATAGGTCCTTATTTCGATGATTTACGATGCATGCCGGCGATTTCGACAGATGCTTAACACTATGTCACTGACAGAGATAATCATTATGCTGTCTGCGATGTTGACGTTTTGGACGACCGTTAAAACGAGTCTTAAGTATGATATGTCGTCTGTCTGTCTGTAACGCATGCATTGTGGCTAAACGGTACATCGTAAAGGGTCAACGATGGTGCCGATAAATAGGGCAATGGCGATTTTATATAGGCTGTCAATAATAACCTGCTAAGTCCAGCAGCGGTTTGGCCGCAATTATGAATGCCTGTAACCATCACCCTCGTGCGCCGTATCGCATCTTAGCATTGATTGTAGCGTTCAATATAGCAGCGTTACCATCGCGTGTATGGGACTGCAGTTATTCTGGGAAATCACTTTCTGCGATCGGAAGTCGGACGCTAGTCTTCGGATATGGGCGGTACGGTCGGCCACCCTAGCGACACCTTGGCTACGAACCGCAGCTCGCACAGTCATGTTTCAGACTTCTGCTACACTGTAGTTTTAAAGCTGTAAGAAAATTGCCCTAAGAAGAGTTGATTTATTAAATCGCGTTGCGTCATACTTCTGTGGCGGACTATTTTCTGCTAAGTTCGTTGCATACAATCGGCTATAACTGTGCATTAATCGTGCACGAATGTTTATTACCCAATACCTAGCAAAGTCAGCGTTTGATCTGAACCGCACAGTAATTGCTTAAGCCGCGCAAATAGCGAGTTTCTGGCACCAAAAAAAGTTGCACGCAGGTTTGCTTAACTATGACCGTGGTCTTGAAAAAAACGTCAGCGCCAGAAAGTCTTTTTGTAACTGGCAAGCGCGCCGTCGCAAGAAGACAACAGTCTCAACAGATACGATAATACAAAAACAAACCGGTAGGTGGCGTCACTGACATGGCTTTTTTGCGACTACTAGGAATCGCAGTATTGCGGACAGACTGGGAACGGACGGACTACGGACACAGAGACGCAGACATACATGTACACCCACAGACACACTGTCTGACAACAACGGTCGCAATGCAAGACAAGTGACATTTGGTAAGGTCAAATTTTGATAAAACTGATTGAAGGCCATGTGACGTGACCAATAGACTTGACATTGTGTGCTTTCCACACCCGAAGTAGATCCGATGCACCGTTACTGAGGTATATCCATCTAAAGATGCCGAACTCTGAACGCCGCCATACGCCGCACGCCTCAATGCATTTCTGACAGCCGTCAGCTGAATAACTTACAAAAGTGCACACTACATTAAAACTTGCATTTTGTCGTGTAAACCTACAACACGTACGGTTCTGGTAGATTGCAGACACTGGTGAGGAAATCAGTAACAGTAACTGAGTTCGCTGAGGTAGGCCTAAACGCGCCGTTGTTTACGTGCGCTATATCCGTGGACGCTAATTTTCTTCATCGACGACTTCAACTTGGCTGCCGCCGCACTGTATAGTGTGCGATGCACGTATACGGTTCATTAGGTAGGCTGTGTCCATGTTTATTACGTCTTTTTCCCTCCATCAAGCTGTAGGGACCTACGTTATTATATAATTATGGTCCTTGATGTTACACCAACTCGCTCGGCGGTGCAACAACGCCTTTCATCATTGCTCAGCGAATACGCCTGTGTTAGCAAAAACCGCGCTCGTCAAAAATTAATAAAATCTACTGAGTAGAAAATACGTTCACGCGATTTAGCGTAGGCCTGCATTGTGGGTGGTGTTCGAAAACGTTCAAAAGCGCTGAAGATTTCACATGGCTGCACTAGCTTGAACAGATCGAGATGATTAGCACCAGACTGCCATTTGACACAGCCGTCTAATCAGCCGAAATGTCGAGTTTCCAACTTTCCATTGATGAAAAAAACACAGTAAAATATGGCTACGTTTCTCGGCACTATAAAGTATATTCTTATTTCTTTCTACACATACGACAGTTCATCAACCTATACACCAAAAATTTTTGGATTATAGCTTTCGCGTCGAAAAAATTACCAGTACAAAAATTGCAGAAGAAATATTTGCCTGTGCGGACGTTTTCCCGTATGAACTATGGCCTGCTAGCGCAAAGATGGACGCCACGTATATTACGTGGCCTATAGTAAGGTCTTTAACGTTATACAGGATGGTCCAGCTAAAGTGAAGCCAACTTACATTTTGCTGGTAACATTTGAATGCATAGGTAAAATTCAATGATTTTTTTTTGCAAATGTGATAACAGTTCAGACACACACATTGGGAATCATAAAAATGTAATATTGTTGGTCACATGGCGTAACCAGGTTAGGTAGGCCTATTTTCTCCCATGTTACATCTCTCATTTTACTGACTTACTCGCATAGGCCGATAATTTTACGTTTTGACGAACTTAATAAAATTCTATGG
>Ga0209454_1002750_pt1 | contig 12159 bp, 10 predicted proteins | sample WorMetHERISLAND1_2_FD_187400 | JGI IMG/M metagenome (GOLD analysis project Ga0209454, IMG submission 187400) | Marine gutless worms symbiont microbial communities from Max Planck institute for Marine Microbiology, Germany - Olavius geniculatus... | ecosystem: Host-associated > Annelida >...
ACTTTACATCGAACAGAATTTTGCTAAATTATACATGACGTCACATTGGCTATCGAAATTCATAATGCCATGTCTACACCAGTTCTTGCTGTTTTACTGTAAAAAATGTCTTTCAACAGAAAAATAACAAAAAAGCAACAATTTTATTACAGTATATAGTTGTAAAACATAACAATTTGCAAAAACGCTTTTAAAATTATTAAAATTTGAGGACAGGTTGATAACTTTTTACCCTTAAATAATGGATGCGGGTAAAGAAGAAGCATGTACGACATTGCTCGCAAGAGGATCTGTACATTACGGAAAGAAGAAGAAGGTAAAATGTGTCTAGTGTGTCTAAGTGCGTCTGCGTCTATCAGCAGAATTATGGAACGTTCCCACAGTCAGCGTAACGTGGTTTCACTCCCGAACACAGATTTTGATTATTTAATTGATAAACTAATGGTATTAAGGCGTTATAGCTTGTTCGTGTCTTTGTACAGCTTCATTGTAGTAAAGGATCTAGCAAATTATTTTATTAATTTATTTATCTTAAATTTATTAAGTTCTCCAAATTCTTCCTCAAATTATATTTGTTTACAAATTTTTCCTTAAATTATATTTTTTGTCAAGTTCTTACCATTATTTTAAATTCTAGTCTCTTCTTTAAACCCATCTTTCGGAAAGCCTTTATAGGCTAGGTAGCACGTTCCCTAACGACAGCTGGGCTTTCTTGTTTTGGACGTTGCGCATTTACATCGCATGCTGGCATCCTTTGATTTCATCTGCTTCTATTATATGTGTAGGTCTATAATGTTAACTCTGAGTGAGGAGCGAAAGTTCCACCTCATTTTCGCTTAGGGGAGTGAAAGTTCCAGGGAATGAAAGTACCAGGGAGCGAAAGTTCCATGTATGGAAGTATGTGGGAACAAAAGTTCCTGTTACCCTAGTAACATGCGTAATTCTTACCAAATCAAACCCTTAATGTCAGTCTAAGTCCTATCCCTATCTTTCACCCTATTCACATCATCCTTTCCTTACCCCAAACCAAACAATACCTGCCTTAAAAATAACAGATGAGGCTCCATTGTGTCTGTTGTTTTTGCATAATAGCATTACTGACCCTGACCTTCACCAACCCATACCTTAGCCCTGGTGCAGATCTTGACCTTAACCTTATCCCTGATCCTCATTTTAACGTTTATCCCAACCTTAATTGAATGAGATGCACCTAGACGCACCAGACGCATTTTACGCACACTCTTAAATAATAGGCAAAACAGTTGCTGTTGTCTGTACCATATGACAACTGTAATGTCACTTCAAGTTAAGTCAGCCTTGATGATGGATGCACGCTCAACTTCTGTCTTATAATGTCTGTCATATTTATGCTTTGCTTGGTTTTTAATGTAATTTGAAGTAGCATTACTTATCGGTCTATAATTTCAGTTGAATCGGGGTGTAATTGGCCATGGACAAAATGCAGATTTGCATATTAGTGGATGGGTTAACTGCTGTCTAGAAGCTTGTGGATCAACTGTTAAATGAAGACCTTAAATTTTCAGACCTATCGTCTTTGAATCAAACATTATCAAGTGTATTTTATTCAATTTTGTAATCGTTCTGTAGTTGTTTTTTTACATAGGTGGTGGTGGGGTGATACAGCTTTACATGTACTATTGCTGTAATGCTTTGTAATCATATTGTTATAGTAATTTTTTGTTATACTGTCATCAGAACTGGTGTCATTTTTTGGCGTTGAATAATTTTAAATTATTATTTAGCACTTTAATGCATATGAAAAATCTACAGTTTTTTTACTGAATTTTATATATCCCACGTTGAAATGTTCATGTTAAATGAACTTAGTTAGTGGTACGAATAATAGCAAATGCTCATCATGAGTTGGCTGTTATCATGTGTGTTACACAGTGCTGTTTGATCGTTATTTGCTGTACTGCTTGACTCTGTGCAAACAGTCAGTTAGTTGTGATAAAGGCCATGGTTCAAGACCATCGTTAATTTGTTATGTTTGCCAGCCAACTTACTTTGCTGTCAGGTAAGCAGGTAGTCTGCCTAGCACTAAGGCCATATGAGTTATCCAGTTACTGATTACTGTACACTACCAGTCATTGGTCATCAGCAAAATAGTGTCCATAAAATGATCCTTGTACTGTGATCTTTATAAATATTTGTCCAACTGAAGGTACTGTGTTTCAAACCTCCAGTGTTACAGTCACTCTAAGAACAGTTGCACTGTTCTTGTTTCTGGTATATTGGTCTACTGTGTATTATTTGTGCTTGTGTGCATTTGAGGTAGTTTTTGTCTGAAGAGGGTCTGGCTACAGTTTGTGCAATTAATCAGTAAGTTGTTTAGCACATTAGCTCACAATGCTTGAGGCATGTCTAAAACAGCCTAGTCTGTTTACATTTGTACAGTCTGAGTGGCAGAGGATTCTGCATCTGCTTTTTGTTACTGAAAGCTGCTGTGACTAGACCTTGATTGTGAACTAATGCTGTTAAGAGTGTTGGACTTGCTTTTCTTCGTTCTTCATTTAGTTTTTGTTAAGCCTTGAACTCTCTCTTGCTGTGGCTAGCAAATGGCTTTTTAGGATGTGCATAAAGTGAGTAAATGTGTCTACAGATAACCAGTTAACGAATCTTAACAATTTTGGATTAACCAGTACATTTTTGATGCACATCACTGTAAAACTTGAGTGCTGATACCCCAAAAGGGCCAGCAAAGAAACCTCCCAGTGCTTTTTGTGAGGTATCAGCTTCAGTGAACTGGATTTTTAACTGCAAGAATAAATAACTGGAATAACTGCAGCGTCACTGACTCTAGCAGGTACTTTTCGTTCTGTTTTAGCCCTGTCACTGAGTTGCTTTCAGACAGACTATATTGAGTTGGAAGCAAGGTGGGAATGGTTTGTGTCTGGTTAAGATCATAGTTTTATCACTCAGGTGATTACTGGTCCTGAATCATCATCTGAAACGTGACTGCGAACCAGCTTGCTGTATGTGTGCCATTGTGACTATTAAGAGCCATTATATATATTTATTATTTAATCGTACACGAGGTACAGAAAAAAAGAAAAAAGAAAAGGAATGACAATAAAAACGCAAAAAGCAACACAAACTGAGCAGCAAATAAACTACAAAGTATGGCTAGATGCTAAATATAAAATGAGACTGTCCAATTCAGAATCTAACAATGGCTTGCACTGCTGCTTTTTACACTGTGCTGCTGAAGGGACTTAACTTTCTGTAGCGTCACATTCCCAACGGCTTGGCCATCTATGGCCCAGTTGGTATAGGACACTGTTTAGCCAGCTATCTAGTAGTGACCAGGCATGGCACTAAGTTTAAGCTGTTGGTTTAGCTTCCAAACTTACTCTTGAGGATCAACTGAATGTTGCTATGGAAACTAAGTAGTGATCTTACCACCGATCGTTTTACCACCAGCTATTGCAGGTAGTATTTGTGACATCATTTAGTGAATGTGGTCAAACTACCAGGAAGTGCAGTATAATAAAGCAAATTCTTTTATCTTGTTTTATTGTAATCACTCGTTTTATTCCACGCTCTGTTACGTTCGAAGGCAATCATGTGAGATGGTCTTATGGCTCTAGTTTTTTTTCAAAATTTTATTTTATGTTTGCACATGTGCGAGGGCCCTGAAAGCGGTGGACGTTTAACAGCGCTTATAAGTTTTACATACCGGTATATTTCATCGGAGTAAAACCTTTATTTTAATATCTATGTTTACGTTTCGGCAATCCGTGCTTACTTGTAATAAAAGTTGTATTCTGATGAAATTTGCACCATAACTCAAGTCAGTATGTACAATTTCAGCCTATGAGTCTATTCACAGACATTTAACAGGACCGTTTGACAGCACTGCTCTTGATGACGTGACGCCGGGCGCGCCGACAGTCCACGTGACTCAGTCGCTGAAGTCAATCGGTGGGCTGAATGGCTGTGTGGTGTGCCTGTATACTGTACTATAGGCGTCTGTAGTGACTGTGCTGGTCGCCGTCAGCCCGTGTCGCAGGCTCAGTCGCGCCCTCGCCGCCGCAGCGGCAGATTATCGTAACAGCAGTCACCAGTCAGCAGTCGAGTGCTGAGGCGGCTAGAAATGCAGTACGGTTAACGATAAAGTGAAGTCGCTTATTGCTGCAGCACCTGTCTGGGATGTATAGGCCTACTACTGCATGATTCTCGGCCGCCTCTGCATAGGCCGTCGGTCCGATATTTACGTGCTTCTGGATAAGTAAGTTGCAAATTTCCGTCAACCGCTGCTTGTATGTTTGATAGATAATGTTTGATAAAATTTTTGACTTAATGTCAGGCTGCAGTTCGAGCATGCCTGCGGGAAATCTAAAACTTGAAGCGAAAGCAAAGCTAAGTTTAAGTTTTTCATTTTAAGTTTTATATTTGCCGCATGCGGTCTTGCTTTAGTTTGTGTCGCACATGCCGTCGCCGCCTCAGCACCTGTAATCGTTGAGCTATACAACTGTAAAACGTAATTCTTAAAAAGGTGCTGTAGTGCTTGATTTGTGTTGTTTACCAATTGTGACTAGCGCAGTAGTATACGGTAGTTGTAAAGCCAAGGTTATATTCGGGGTAATATTCAGTAATATTCGGGTAGACTTACGGTTACTCTGAGCACTGTAGCAATGCAACACTGTTAATAACACGTGCAGAACCTGCAGCCGCCGTGTGCTTCATTTGCATGGAAATCGCGTCTAGGGGAATCGAAACGAAGCTGCCTTCGTCGATCGTTTCTGTTGCAAATGTGTTCGGATTCTAAGGATTTTTCTGTCTTCTTCAGTCTTCACCACCGTTGGCACGTACAGAGCAACGTAACTGAACTGAACTCACACGGTTTAGTTTTTGACGAACTGATCAGTGGGCGAGCATGACGAGCCCATTGATCATTGGTTGACGCGTACGTGCACGTAGGCACCGACGCCGTTAGATGCTGATTACTGTGATGCATTTCTGCTTGCCCATTGGTCAGTTCGTCAACAAGAAATCTGAGCTAATGCTCATGAGATGCGCGAGAGCCTATAGCAGTTTCTGTTCGCAGGTAATCTTTGTCTGTCTCCATCCATTTCGTCGCAGTTCACTTTTTTCAGCCAAAAATTGCCAAAAAATTTCTAAAATCCCTTATTAGGGTTCAAGGACAATCAAGGTCATCAATGTTGACTCCTAAGAAGCCCATCGCTAGTGCTTGTTATGTTAAGCAGCATGTCTGTGCCTATCTGCAACCATTTTCTCGTTAGACAAGCCAGCAGTGGATAATTGACCACTTTTTAAGAGGGGAACCTCTATTTACACCCGCGTGCGCAGGCCTCCTTGAACCTAGAAGATCCGGACTTAAATTGCTAAAATCTACATTCAATGCTGAAAATTTCACATGCAGGTTGTCTTGGTCTATCTCCAGCCATTTTGGTGCAGTTCACTCTTGAAATGTGTGTCGCAGCCCGAAATCGCGAAAAATTTATTAAAACCCCCTATTTTGGGGGTTCAAGGTCATTGAGGGTCATCGATGTTCACATTTCTAAGAAGCTCGTTGCCAGTGCTTGTTATGTTAAGCAGCATGTCTGTGCCCATCTGCAACCATTTTCACGTTAGACGAGTAGAATAACGCTTTTTAAGGGGGTGCCCCTCTTTCTCCCTTCGTGGGGACCCCTTTTACCCAGTGGCATGCAATTTTGTCACAAAATACTAGAGACTCTAAGCTGTCATATGGTGAAAACCAGAAGTCTCTATCTCACCAGGGCTCCGATCGGTACCGGGTTGTGACAGACACCAAGACAGAATTACCATAGCTAATACGCGCGCGCCGATAGCTAGCTATGCTAGCTCTCGCACGTAAAAATTAAGTCATGTCACTTCGGTTCAGTTTAGTTTAGTTACGTCGCTCTGTACGCGCCTTTAGGCGACGCCCCAGACATTTGCAAGATGTATACCGTCCAACGTGCGAGGTGCAGCAATTCTGCCTAGTGCAAAATTACTTTGGCTTTTTTTTACACATTTATCAGTTTATCAGTAGAGTGACGAGTACAGATATGAGTGACTGTGGCGTAACGGTTAGGAAATTGGACTTGCGATAAAGAGGTTGTGGCCCACCCGACTGGGTTTGACTTCCAGTCGGGTGGCTATCAACTCAGTCTTCCATCCCTTCGGGGTAGGTGAATCAAGTACCGATCTGTCTGGCTATAGGGTTAAGAGGAGGCGCTTTAACCTGTGTCGGGTGGCAGAACATACTGTGCGATCCCATATGGCAGGTGACGCTCAGTAGCTCTGAGATGGGTTTCCGTGAAGAGCTGTGCACACGTCTTCAACCTTTCAAGCTCTAGATACTAAAATAGAGGATAGGTTTGTTCTAGTGAGGTCCGTGATTCGTGGCACTTACATGAAGCCCTACAATAGAACTGCGATGCGAGAAGCACTGAAAACTGTGGAAAGTCTTCACGAACGAAAATACATTGGCGGAAATTAACATCTCATGCACTGGCCTGGCTTCAGTTACTCCGCGACCATAGCCATTGATCGGTTTTGGAGTGTTTTCTGCCTTTCCCGGTGCTTAATGAAACACAGCTCACTGACACCGATGGTTAATGCTTCTGTGTCGCTGCGAAGACGAAAAATAAAGTGTAGAAATATGCTATTTTTCGTTCTTAATGCGGTGGCTATCGCTAATCCTAACTGTCCCTGTCCAAAATAACATCGAGGGTATCTGAAGTGCTATAGTCTAGATGGTGGCTGTATAGAACGTCAAAAACATTTTAGGGAAGAAGACTGGCAAAGTATTATTTCTTTGGCTATTTTTTTGCTGAAACCAGTAGTGCACTCTGTTTACCATGTGTATATTCGTTTAATCGTCGTATATGCTGATTGTTTTCTGGCGGCGATGGTTGGATATATACAGAGGAAGGAAGCACTGCATGAGCACTGTCCAAGTGGGATGCCTTTCCGGCTATAGTCAATATATGTCTAGGCACCACTTCCGCTTTCCGACTTCGGCTTTCTCTGCATTCTTCCTGCGACCAAACACAAGTAAAACTCATTCACGTGTGTTTTTGTGGTCGCTAAAACTCACATGGAGTTGCGTGGTTATTGCATCAGTTGATGATGACCTTTTGCACAGAACATAGCCATTTGAGTTTTGTTTGCGTCGTTCGTGGTCGGTTACGTGTAAAACTATAGCGAAATATGTCAGCCCGTTGCCAACCTATTATGCGGCTCTCCGTCCAGAGCTGTGCGGTCCTGAGCCTGATTTTTTGAACGGGGAATCTGCACGCCGGCTACTCTATATACCTGCAGGGGAACGCTCTCGCCGAGTTAGGTTTTTACGTCCCCTTTTTGAGTTAGGAGCTTTTATCGCGTATGGAACAGACAGATGTACACATGGACGGACGGGCACGACCCGTAATGCTTCCTGTTATGACGGTCGCATAATGAAAATGTGGTGAAACACTTACTGCTATCTTGCGCAACATTTTCAGTGTCTTGTACACGTGTTGATGACAGGAGGCAAGCGATTTTTACCTGTAAAATGAAAGTTATGAAACATCGATAAAGCAATGGTTTCTTCATGTGCCTGTATGTTGTGATAGGCCTATAGGCCTCCACTGCAATTTCCGGCTTATCCTGGTATTGTAATGTTGCTTGTTGAATCGTCAGTCAAGTGTCTCATCCTTGCATTAAAGTCCAGACTACACTTCTCACCTGGGCGTATTGTGGATCTATTGTACAACATGTCCGGCGTCCGCTGTATATTGAAAGCGTGCATTGCAGCAGATCCGAAGCAAGTTGCGCCTCGGATTCAGCGAGATTTTCCCCTCTGACATTGGCGCGCTGTACAGCTTTACTTCTTACACACTTGCATACAATAAGTCTTCGTCAAATGGATGACCTATAACAGATATAGTCATCATGACATTACGATACTGAACGATACGACTTGTGGTGTAAAATCACCTGTGTCGTATATCAATTCAGGAAGTACCGTAGTGGAGTTATAGGTCGCCTAAAGCAGCCGTCGTTGTCGTATTCTTTTAGCGATTAATATACTCGTTTTAGTGCAGTTTTGATGTCACGGCCGGCGTCTTCAAGTGGTTGACATATTCACTGTGTGTTGGTGGGTAGCCTGTCAACTCATGACGCACTTGCCCGGTCCGGTCTGCCCGTAGTGAAAGACGCCGCCATGCCACGCCAAGTTTATGGACCACTATTCACCGCCACAGTGTGATGTAAATATGCCCATACTTATGATGAGAGCGTCATCAAGTCATAAACTATCTGCGGCATAGACTTAGAGTTGTATCACCTGTACTGCTGCAGGTAGCATGTTTTGCGTTGCCTATATAGGCCTGCTCATCGTTTTGTTCGTACCTGGAGGCTTAGGAACCACGATGTCTGTCTGTCTCTGTCTGTTTGTTGCGTTTGTGGAGTCGTCGTTACTTATATTTTGGCTGAGGAATGTGCATAAATTTCTAAAAGAGAAATAAAGTCATGGTTTGCCTGTCTCAGTCCGTTTTAAGCGTGTTCGGAGCCAAGTTCAGTTAAGAGTACTGGTTTCATCCCTTGAAATACAAGAAATTTGAGCTAATGCTCACTAGATGCGCGAAAGCTTATAGCAGTTCTGGTTCAGTAGTTTAGCTGAAAATTGGGGTGTTCACGCCAAGTTAATATATACAAATACCAAATTCTCTATCGGGATCGCATAACGATAGTTTCGTGGCGCCACCTGGTGAATGATATAGACTTGTGTCGCAGCCCGAAGTCGCCCCAAAAAATCTATAAAACCCCCTATTTTGGCGTTCAAGGTCATTCAAGGTCATTGAATTCGGCACCAATCGAGAGCCAGTGTACGACTTCATATTAAAATAATAGTAACCTAGACCCTATCTCACACCGTTATTGAGATACAGCGACTTTTTGGCTAAAATCGCAAATTTTTCCCACCCCCTCTCATTCATTGCCCTCGTTCGGGATGACCCTCTTCGAATTTATGAACAGCTTTACGGTTCCTGAAACTGGAGTCTTCCAGGCAGCCTTCCAGTGAAGATTTGGTGAGTCTAGCTTGCACCGTTTTTGACTGATCCACCCGTGTGACAGACGGACGGACAGAATTGCGATGGCTAAGACGCGCTGAAAGCAGTAGCTGAATTGAAGTCACAAACATGGTCCACTTTTCGATCTTAATATCTGGCTGTGGTATGTTTCGGTCACAGCAGGTGACCCACAGTGCACTGGTCACTCAACTAAGGCTGCTGACACACTTGGCGTAACGTTTTTTTTCTCCGCAACTATTTACATTTCTCTTGATGGCTTATCAGCCTGTATATAGTTCATGGAAAATCGCGTGTAGTTTACGTGGAATTTTAATTGTCTGTGGTCGCTGCTTGAGCTGTTAATCGGATGCGAACTCTATACTAGCGTCCGTCAGTCTGCTGGTGCTATTTGTCAAAAGTGTCACTCAAGAGTCAATCATCATGTGCGTTAAGCACTGCCCAGAGTTCCTAGTTCGCTGTAGCCGATAAAACAGCAAGTTAACGGTCGACGACGGACGGGACACATGCGTCCCATCCGGTGTTTAGTTTGATCGCTCTTGTCGTTGTAAACACACTGTTAGAGCGCGCCCGGCGTTCGTTTAGTGTGCTCTGGGCGATGGGACGCGCTCGCAGTCGCACAGTGCACGCCATGGAGACCGGTCTAATGAACTGTACTGTCTGCCGCGCCATCTCTGACGCTGCTACTGCAGCTGTATCCATGGCAACGTTGTCTGTCAAAGACCACCCAGCCTGACTGACAGGATGGTCGACCAGCCATGACAAAACCCCCTAGCTAATTACTCGACACAGTTAACAGTAATTAAAGCTGTTGAAAGTACCACATTTGTTTACAACCACACGTCATAAAATAAGGTGCATAGAGGAAAGGGGTTTTGTCGTCTGACAGACCGTCTCGTCTGTCTGTTAGTGGCTAATGCATGCAGCACGACACTGATGTTTTTATCTTGTCTATCAAATTCTCCGCTCACCTGGCTAGTGGCTATCACATTCTCTGCTGCTGTTCAGTCGTTCCGGCTTTGTTAACACGACTTCATTCCCTCAACGTTGCACCTGCCGTGTGGCCACTAGCTGCGAATATATTAGGCAGGCCGTGCATAGTTATTATACTTATAGATGTCAAATAAAACGTTGGCAAAATGTTTCTCTTTCAAAAGTTGTGTGATTTCTTTTGTTGTACAAATAGCCCCTTTTAACTTATAGCAGTGTGCACTGTGCAGTTTTGTTAAAAACATGTTTTAAGACGATGCAAATGTTCCGAATTTAGGTTGGATATAAATGAAACACAAAATATTAGCATAACATTTTCGAAAATGGCTAATGCCTGTATTGCTTTCGTGGTCGTATATAGTGTATTGATTATCGTAAAATTTTGAGTTTTTGGTTTTGGTAATGAGAAAAGTCAAATAGCATGTCATATGGCATTATATATTTATTATTGGCAGCTTATCTGCACATTGGACTTGGGTCGCTCTGCAGATTATCGACTGTGACGTCACATGCAGACACCATGTGCATTAAATTGGATGTCGATTCTGCTTACTCTCAGAAACTAATGGGTGTAGTTGGCGTCTTGTAGTAGATAAACTGTCCGTTATTTATGATGCTAAAAACGCTCACCGCGTCGGGATATTTTTTATCATGCCGGGCCGTTCTCGCAGCGGAATGCTTTTCGCCTTTGGCCCCGCCATGGGCTTGATAAAGTTAAGGTCATTGGTATTATAAAAAGCACCAACCAGATGGCCGGCGTTGACTGAGTATAGCAATCAGGTTTCTGCGGGACGTGAACTTGAACTGCATGATGATGCTGCACTGCAGCAAGACGCGTCAGTAGTTAAATACTTTACATTTTTTTAAAAATTAGACTCGTGAAGTTACCGTAGGGGCGTGCGTGATCTGCAGAAAATCATCATCGTCGTGACGCGTATAGGCAGCTGAGGTCCGTTGCGACGACTCCACACGATGTCCACGATCCTTTGCACTCTGCCGCATTTGTCTCCAGCTGGCCGTTGTTCCTTTGCCGATCTGCTGTGTCCATGTTTTTCGAGGACGCCCAGGAGGTCTACGCCAGTTTGTTCCCGGACTCTGACCGCCTTTCGTCGCAATGACTTGATTTAGCCCTTGGGTGCAGACAGGTGAGTTGATGTCGGGCCCAAATCCGTGGTTCAGTTTTGATTGCATTTCATTCTTCCATAGAAACATGCCCGGTTACAGTTCTGTATACGCAGGCCTCCGTCGTTTATAAACTCAGTACATGCATGCTTGACCACCTAAATGACATTCGCTTATTTACGCGTGTAAGCTGTGCGACATTATGCCGTATTTCAGTTTAATTCATATTGAAGGTGTTGTGAATTGCTCTGCAGGCAGCTATTTATCCGTGCATACCGAGGCCCCACTCCTAAGCTTAGGGATCTGCGGTAACGCTGAGGACGTGATTCTTGCTCAGCGCCATGGCCCACTGTTTTTTTGCATGGCGTCTTTGGGTCGGCTCCGCTTGCCTGTCTATGCTGAATGGTGAATGATGTGTACAGATTAACTGCAGCGGTGAATAGTGACTGACGGAGCGTGTTGCCTGGTTGCAGAGACTGAGCCTGGCATCAGCCTACAGCATCAACCCGGCGACTGATGGTGCAGATCTCTAAATTACATCAGTCAATCACATACGTCACTCACTTACCTACCTGCCGCCTGCACCCACAGTGTCACCTGGGTAAGTGCCTCACACATTCTGCTATATAATAAAAAAATACAAGAAATTTTAGCTAATGCTCACGAAATGCGCGAAAGCCTATAGCAGTTCCGGTTTAGTAGTTTAGCTGAAAATTGGGGTGTTTACACTAAGTTAATATACAAATACTAAATTCTAAATCTGGATCGCATAACGATAGTTCCGTGGCGCCACCTTGTGAATGATGTAGACTTGTGTTGCAGCCCGAAATCACCAAAAAAATCCATAAAACCCCCTATTTTGGCTTTCAAGGTCTTTCAAGGTCATTGAATTCGGCGCCAATCGAGAGCCAGTGTACTACTTCCTATTAGTGATTAATAGTAACCTAGGCCCTATCTCGCACAGTTACTGAGATACAGCAAC
>Ga0209454_1002752_pt1 | contig 12158 bp, 8 predicted proteins | sample WorMetHERISLAND1_2_FD_187400 | JGI IMG/M metagenome (GOLD analysis project Ga0209454, IMG submission 187400) | Marine gutless worms symbiont microbial communities from Max Planck institute for Marine Microbiology, Germany - Olavius geniculatus... | ecosystem: Host-associated > Annelida >...
ACTACAAGTTGCATGCAATGACAGCACACTAAAATGAGTGACAGTTGACTCACAACCATTTGACAACTCAATTTAGTTTTTCTTGTGGCAGACTTACACGTGACATCAAAAGCGAGTGAGAAAGTGAGTAGGGCTTAACGTCCCGCCCGATGTAGTATAGGTCATTCTGGGGACAGCTTTTCCAGGCAAAATTGCACATACACATAATAACAGAACAAGAAGTTTAACCTTTACAGAAAGTTTAACCTTTATGAAACACAAAACACAAAAACGTACATACATAAGTAATTTAAAAGCGTTTTAAAAACGAGAAATTATTCACTGTATTTTTATGTATGATTCTACGAATGTTACAGGCTCGTCCGACAAAAACTTAGTGACAATATACAGTAAAGCAAAATTGTAACAACTAGATAAAAGTTATGACGACTATTTTTAGAATATTCACAGCTCAGCAAGGTAGTGTTTACAACCCACTTCAGTGTTTCGTGTGGCAGACGACTGCTGGAGAAATTGACGGTTTTCAGAGCGCTGGCAGAACTGAAGAAATCAGAGCAAGAAGATGAACAGTCTTTAGCAGGACGTTTGACGCTGAGAGGATTGCGTGAGAGGTCCAAGTGTATAAGTGATTCAACACAACCCATCAACAGTGCACCGAATAACTGCACCAGAACAACACTGACATTCAGTCATGATCAGAAATGTGTGGATACTGAACTTTTTGAGTCCACGTCAGTCTGCAGATTTTGACCAAGGATCCGCTGTCAGTCCGCATCCGCAACAGGACAGAAATATTGGGTCTGCAACCGCACTGAATAGGCCTAGCCCTAGGCCTCTATTCATTAGTACATAAGGCAGGCCACTAAGCTTAGGCCTATAGCAAATTACAATTTACCAGTTCTGGTGCTACCGTGCTACGCACATCTCAACACACATCACTTCTTTCTGTTTTGAACTTTTATTACTTATTAGTAAAAAATACACTTGACACGGAACAAAATCCATGTCAATCCATGGCCGCAAATTTTGTCACGTAAGAGGATCTGTATCAGTCCGCATCTGCAAAAAATCCTGCAGATCTGGGTCTACGGACTAAAGCATCTGCAGTCCACACATCTCTGGTCATGATATAGCAAACAATGATGCAGCTGACAATGCTCCCCAGGCCCTTAGCTGAATTTTAGGGGTCTGACTTCTGAAGTAGAGATGGGGAAGGAAAAGAAAATGGAAAGTGAGGAAAAGAGATATGGGAAAGAGAGAAAAGGATAAAGAGAAGAACTGAAGAAAAGGGAGAGGAGCCCCCCAAATTCACATTTTTGGCTATGCCACAGCAAGCATAATGCAACCTAAGACTCATGAGTAAAGACTAATGAACACTCAACACAAAGTAAAAAAATATGTGCACACATTAAAACAAGACATCAATCAATCCAAGATTTTAATTGAAACAACAAAGTGAAGACTAAGAATAACTATTGTCACATCTAACAGTGCAGCTGACAATATACGTTCAATGTTATCAAACATTATAGCATAGAACAGAGATAATGGCCAGCAGTACATCACTGATCTTCACTTTACAAAAAAGCAAAACTGTCCAAAATTTAAGTGTGCATCAAATTAGCCAAAATGTATAATTCAAAATCACAAAGAAAACAAAACATTATCTAACATACCAATTCAAAATGGTAATCAGTAGCGGCCAGATTCAGATGAGTCAGAACGTTCGGCTTTCTAAGAAAGTCGTACAGATTCTAAATTATCAATCACAGAGGACCAGTAATTAGCAAAATACAAGCTAAACATTTTTGCAAATCAAAGAGTTATAAACTTAAAAGTGCATCAAATCTCGGAAATATATGTCTGTTTGCTTATGATAACCTTAATCTCTGATCTACAACCGACTGCTGAAAATAACTTGTAACTAGCAATAATTCGAGCAAATTTAATAACCAATTACGGACCTATGATCCCGCTACATCCGAGCATAATTCCACATTTAACTTTCAAGAATGATATGTAATCTACGCATTTTAATAGTAAAACAATGATATTCATTACACAACACGAGCTCTTATACACAACACAAAGCCTTGAAATTTCTTTGCTTAGTAACATGGTCAACCCTCACCCTGGTCAGCCACCTTGTCGTGGTGGTGGGACTTTGCACCGATGACCCAAAAGATTTCTAAAATCTGGAGGTGAGGAGCTAACTAAGAGCTAACCAAACCCGTGAGAGCAGATTTGCTACACATTACCAGTGCTTTTGTGCTGGTTTCGGCTTTACAGTCAACTACGGCTTTATAGCCGTCTATTTATGACTTCACAGCCGTCTACGGCTTTATAGCCGCTACCTGTAACCTTGTGGTTACATTCAGGGATGCATATTGGGCCGAACTGATATGGCCTCAGTGCTGGGTAGGTGTAAGAGCCTGCCCACCCCGGAGGTAAGGTAAGATAACATGGTCAACATCATATATCAAGACAAAAAGAAAAATGCCTTTTAGATTATGATTTTAATCCAGACATTAGCTTCAAAACACCACAAATATGTTTCATTATTTTCATTCAGAAACACTAACAGCAACATCTTCGCCTTTCAAGCAGTTGTCTGAAAGGTCGAGCAGCTGCGACACATCCGACGTTGTTTCACATTTCAACCGAATGACGTCCATGAGCCGATTCGCTCCCCGTGAAGTGATTCCAGTATGACTGAGGACCAGCTTTGTTGGACTAGATGACATGCACTGAACAGCAGGGAGAAAACAGAGCAAACCTACACACAGCAGGGTTGTATGCACAATACAACTGTGCCTTACAGAATAAAGATAAAAAATTATAAACAGGGTTCCTACAGGTTTTCTGTAGCAAAATTCCCTGACTTTTCCAGTCATGGAATGACAATTTCCCTGACATTATCGAAACAATAACCCTATTGCACAAATGTCATAAATGAGATTAAGTAATGAAACGGTATTAATAGAGCAATATGCAAATGACAGAGGCCCTGGTCGGGGGTCAGCGGGGCAAAGCCCCCCCCTGAAGCTGAAACACTTCTAGCTTTTAGACGTTCAATGAAAGCCACAAATGTGCCTGCTTTTTAATATTTGCAGATGCAAAAAATCACACTTATCTGCAGTCTGCATGATCCAAGATCATTTTCCCTGACTTTTCAAAAAAAATATTTTTCCCTGACATTTCCCTAACAACACAAATTCCCTGACATTTTCCAGTTTTCCATATGTGTAGGAACATTGTATAAAATAATACTAACAATAAATAACACTAACAACAACAATAATATATCAGAAGCACAGAAACAGCAGCAGTAATGACGAAAATGACGAATGACAAGAACGACAAATAATTGTGATTATGCACAATAAACAATAACAGCAAATAGTTAACATGTTAAAGCTTGCCAAATAAAAAAACAAAAAATCTATTAACCTCGATCTTCTATTGAATTACGACTGAAATCCAGCGCCGACAACTTGGTATGTGGATTGGCAACCACCGCCGCTGCTAAGCGTTGCACCACATCCCTGAGATCAGAACACAATTACACACTCACACAGTAACACAAAAAACTACCAAAAAATACCAATAGTCGAAAAAAATACGAACAGTACGAATCTTACAAGTTCGGAAAAATTTTTAATTAATATCCATACGGCAACCTTACCATAGTAATGAGGTTTAACAATCATTGAGAGACACAGTGAACGCAGCAAGCACAGTGAAACATAACAACAAAATGACAAAAAATGCATTAATAAATGACAGAAATTAGACATAACTGTAAAAGCTCCCATAATAAAAGACTTGCCAAATTGTAGCTGCCCAAATTAACTACAATACATGCTTAAATATATCAAAAAATGGCTTACAAACCACTTAAGGCCGACATTGCTGAGAACCAGTTCTGAGATGGTAGTATTGGTCTTCAACAATTGCACCAAAGCATTCAGCATCTCACCACTCTACAACAGTACAAATAAAAACTTTAAAACATCAAACACATCAAAAAATGAACAAATCATAAAAACACATTTAAAGCAATTACTTAAATTTGCCATTACAACAATTTTTGCATTTATATTTACTACTTAGTTAAATATAATATATTTCAGTAGCCTGATGTTGCTGGGCAAACTGCAGGGTAAGACTGGCTATGCGAAAGTGCTTCTAAAATTACATTAAATCAAATTTAAACAACCTAATCAGTACTAATCACCCATTCTATTACTTATAATCTTGTGTCAAATATATCTTGTGGGATCTACATAATGAATTATGACCAAAATTAGTAAAATACTCATTTTCAACATGGTTTTATGCCCAATGCATCTCCTACATTTCTTTTACTATTTATGTATAGAATTGTGCATTTTATGCACTGTGTGGATAATACCTAAATAACTGACGGTCAATGGCTGACTGTTACACTTTTGCATGTATTGTTCAACCGTTGAATGTATTATCTTAGCAGTACCAGCCAAATGCTGTTGCAGCCACCAAACTAACAATGTCAACTGGATTTTAATGTCACTTTCAAGTTTCAACACCATCATAGTTCCATGTAATTAACAGTGTGAATTTTCAAATGCTATGGTTAAAATTACTTGACTCGACAAAAACATACAACAAGATTATCTTACTAGTTTAATATTGGCAACAGAAAGTTTCGTGAACCAATCGTTGTATTCCAAAGCTGTTAGTATTGGCAGAAGTACCCTGCAACAGACATCATATCAAACAGATCTGCTTAGCCGAAACAATCCAACCCTGCAGAAATGCCGTCAAGTTCAGTACTGAACAAGTGCCTGCACTGGACAAGCAGAGGGCTGAGATGAACAATCCACTCATAGAGTTGCGATATTACACGCAAAAATATTATCGGACACCTAATTTTACAAACCAATGGACCAAAAACTGTCCAAACTGGTGGCTAGGATGGTCCAAATTGATCCAAATCTACATTTAAAAATATTTTCCAAGTTCACACAAAATGAGCATTTTAACCAAAAAGAATGGTCTTTTAATCATTTAGACATAACATTAGTTTGATTCGTAAACCAAAGATCAGCTGTAAGATTCTTAATTTTTTAAAAACTGTAATAAAATCCAGCAACTTTTATTATTAAAAACAGCGCTTGTTTATTCAGATCAGTGGATAATTACACGCTGCAGCAAACAAATGCTGTACCTCGAGTCGAGATGATCAAAGTCATTTATGCTAAACTCTCTCGAATTCTGTGATGAATATATTGCATCTACATCCTGGCGGCAAACAACAACTCAATTAATGCAACTAAGATTTCAACACACTAAATAATTGTTTGATTTCAATTAATATTACAATTCCTATAGATATGTTACATGTTCAATTGTTCACGCATTTAGAGTAAAATGTTAAAAATAACACTGAGCCTTAAAAATAACGCTGAGCCTCAATTAAAAACATCTGTTTACAAAAAATATTATTATATGTGACCAATCTAAAGTACTCCTCGCGCACATCATATTCTTTTGTATTCTTTTAAGAGCTTTTTCATTCCTTTCGATTGGGATTAAAGACCCAGCGTCTAATTGAGACCTGTTTAATAATATACTAATAGTGACTGGTGTCGAGGTCGTTATCAGAAATTGTCTCCCCGAAGTTCATAAAATATTGCCTGATTTTAGGAACTGAGAGGAAAAACTTTCCAATAATGGTCAATGACGCTTGTTGTTATTTGTGTTGCTATACCTCAATGCATGCATTTATCTGGCACCATTGTGGAGATATGGCGCCTCAATCATAATGGAGTCACAACCTTGACCTTTTGGAGTCACGTGACGTCATCGGTCACGTGACCATTCGACTCCTGGGGGTGGACTTCTTATGGGTGGTCTATAGTGGCCATGTGTCTATTTAGCACCGTTATGGAGATAAGGCCGTTTGGAGTTCTTCCAGGAAGGCTCTTCCTGGAACAGAGGTCGGTCGTCGGTCAGTCGGTCCTCAATATTACACTGATCTCATATACTCCTCTTCGCTACGTTAAAAACGTAGTGCACGAGGAGTACAAATTATCCCTGCACTGGACTGCGGTTGGCTCCTATTTACCAGTTTCAGAACACCTCATACCAGTGAACTTGAGCAAATATCAAAAACCTAGCCTCAACAATGCACACAATAATGTATCACCTTGGTATACTATTTATCCAACCACCAACTCAGGTCAACTCAGCATTCCACTAGACAAGAAAAATCGAGCACCAGCCTGTCTGGCTGGGGTTAATGCAAAATATGTTCATCTGTGTCAAGTGACAGGTGACCAAGTGATCTCATATGGCAGGTGATGCTACATAGCTTTAAGACGGGTTCCCACGAAGAGCCATACACATTGTAAACCCTTCTATATTTTATGTTCCATATTGACAAGACATACCCAGGCTACTTCGTCAATGAACTGAATGGCATGGTAGTCGGAAGCACATCTGTAAGCTGCTGTGAATCCACCACAAGGACCAACGGTATGTGGCTGGATGGACAACAGACGAGCCTCCAACTCAGTGTGACGTGAATCCGGGCACAGACTCATTCTGCCCATCAGCGCACTGTATACATAACAACCACAGTCACACTCAGTCAGTGGTGCTGTGGGGGTCAAGTAAAATTTTGGCACTCTGAAAACTGTAGGAAAATCTGCTTCCTATCCGAAAATTTTTGTCCAAAAATGCAAAATTTGGGGCTGAATTAAACCCCCATTTTGGGGAAAGATAGCATCAAAATTGAAATTTTGACCATCATAATCTCCTCTGTCTGAAAATTGCAACTTCCTGCTCCAATTACTTTTTGTCACCCACAACGCAGCTGCATGCAGTTATTGTGTGTCCTTCTGGCTTACCTTTTTATCGGTCGTGCATCGGCTCGATCCTATCTCAAATACCAAAAAGCGCAGAAAAACTTAAATTAGCATACAAATGTTCCCCATGGTAGGAATAACTGTCGTCCTGCTTACGGTTATAGAATGTAACATCAGGTCTCCAAAAAATCCTGTTGCAATAAGTCCCGTAAGCTAGCACGTGCAAAAACCAGTCTGACTAGAAGCACGTCTAGAATATTATCCAATAAAACATCCAAATCAATCAGAGCAGTAGTCTAAGCGTAATTCTTTATCTTCACGTATTGCATAACATCGTACAACAATTTAGTAAATTACATATAAGAAATATTGTATATATGGCACCTAATACATATGCTATATACTGTGGCAGCTTACAAATACAGTAGTAGTCTGCATTATAGTGATGAAACAGTGAATAGGTTTCTGGCACCAGAAAACTGTCCAGTGGGTCACCACTATTGCTATTCAAGTGGAAGCACCTGACGGATGCAGGAAAGACATGAAGATATGTGGCAGCAAAGCAGTGAATAAGCTCGTCAATGTCACTAGCAGCTCCATCATCATCATCGACATCAGCAGCAGCAGCAGCAGCAGCACTGCTTAGTGATAACGTCTTGCTGTCTGTGATGAAATGCACCTGACAACACACGGCAAATTGCACGTAGCGAAACTAACCTGCTATTAATCGATCAAATGTATTGCTGGCTGATAAAAAAATCCAGCAGACGCTGTTTGATTTTATGACAAATGATTGTAACTGAAACTGACATGACATAACAGAATAAAACAAGTAATTTGAGCTAAAACTCATGAGATGCGTGACAGCCTATAGCAGTTCCTTTCCTGTTCCAAAGTTGTCTTGGTCTATCTCCAGCTATATTGTTGCAATTCACTCTCAAAGTATAAGCTGCAGACAGATGGACAGACAGACTGACAGATGAAATTTTGATGGCATATATGCACTACAGCATTACATGCTGTCACACGTAAAAAATAGAATAAGTTAAACTCACATCACAATATTGTACAAATAGATATGAATTAGACACACATGTATATACCTCATTTGAACAAGAACTCTCCACAGCCGATATCTCCAGAAAATTTATGCTCTGTTCCAACTAAAAAAATACAGACACATGAAATCAACAATCAATGCACATAAAAAACTAACTGAAAAATTTAGGAAAACAGCAAGCTGAATGCACAATTAAAAATAGCAGTAGCAGCAGAATTAGTATAATATTAATACAAACTAAATATGACACAGCCCTGGTACACAAATAAGTCGTATAACAATCACCGAAAACTCAAGTTACTCAGCAGCCAACAGAATTATAAAGCAATATTGCTGTATTACAGCTAAAGCGAAACATAGGTTAAAATCAATGGTTTAAAGATCAATGGTTTACATGATCTGAACCATGACACTATCTCAACAAACATCCATTTTTGCACATTTAGTAATCTACTAATCTTTGAACTTCACGGTGCTACAAAAATGCCATATTATATATGATTATCACTTCATACACACATTTGCATTAATTTTAGTTTCACTCCAAATGACTACTTGATTGCAAAAATAAAATGCAGAGAAAGCATAAACCCAATGCCATAGTCAAAATGAAAAAATGCCACTGACTGCACCATAAACTGAGCATTTAACCTTATACTATTAATTTAAGAACAGCGTAACAGAAGTAGCAAAGGTAAAAAAGGTAAAGGTTGTCAATTTGCATCATCACGTCGTAATCATTAATCAATTACATTTCATTATAACTAAGCAGAAAGCATATTGCACATACCTTTATAGGCAATTTTGTGCTTGCAACATGAATACAATGTTCACAAAGCACCTGTGATTTAATTACACAAACTGCATTTAACACTGAACAGGAACAGTTTGAATGTCAATAGATTTTATGCACTTAAATGTAAATATTCCATAAAAATCGATTGATAAATGTAGAAAAAGCATCATCAGTGATCACTGTTGCTTAAAAGCAACAACAAACAATTCATTACCAAGAATACATGCCAAAACTGGATAAGAAATCACTCAGTTTACGTAAACCTCTGTCAGTGTCCTCTATGTGGCCAAGATGATGTTTAACATAATAAAGTTAGTACAAGAAGCCCAGTTGTTGCTAGTATAGTCAGTGACCATCAAAGACATCCAAAATTGATGACTTTTATTTCATCTGAAAGAGCATATGCACCTTCCTATTAGTGATTAATAGTAACCTTGGCCTTATCTCTCACCATTTCCGAGATATGAACAGTTTTCCGTTGAAAATGCACATTTTTCCTACCCCCCTTCAACTTTTCATTCAACCCCAAATTTGAAAATGTTTCCTTGAAGTAGATCGCTGAAAATCTGCATGCCCAAGTTTCACACACATAGCTAATTATTTGTGCAAAAAGTTTTCACCTACGACCTACCCTACCTGTTAGCCAGAGTACATCTGTTACAGACGGAGAGACAGACACACAGCCCCCATGACAACCATGCCCATAGCTCAACCACTACTTGAGTACAATCGGCTAAAAAAACACACGCAGTATCAAAAGAACATACAAATTTGACATAACATACAACAATTCTCGCTTCACGTCGATTAGGTTTGACTTCAGTCTGCAGCACTTTCAACAGCTGAATGTCAGTTTTGCACCCAACAGCATCAAGTACAGCATCTGACAACAGATCAAAGCTCAACGTAAAATACTCAATATCATTATCAGACAGCTGTTTCAGTATTGTAATCATGATCTGCTAACAATATGGCCAAAACCAGCCACAGGGTTTGGTTTGTGACAATTTAAAAGCATTCATAAGTATTTAAATAAACTGTTAGTGTTAGCACAGGTCAACATAGCCGATGCGTTAACATTATTTTCGGTATGCAGATGGATAAGTCAGCAAATCTGACACTATTTGCCATCCACCATGATCAGATAGAAAAGAAGCCTGCATGTGTACCATTTTCCATTCAGTGTGCATCCACGCCCGTATGACCTGTCGGTTCAATGAGTAACATATCATCGATCAGTAACACCGTGCATTAATTAAGCATTAAAAAAGTAAACTTTATTATGTCTATTATTAATTATCAATAACTTAGTTGCACACTTAGCGTCAAAGCACTTGCATGCATTAAAAAGACAATATATTTGCTAGGAAATATATGTAGATGGAAAACAGTATCAGGTTTGATGTTACTCATCAATGTTCAGGCAGTTCAGTTATATCCATGTGAATGAAAAGTACTGTCAGATGCGCTTGCATTTACGTCCATCTGGACAGAAAATAACACTGAGGCAGCCAATGTGTTAAGTCTCTAACATTGAATCGTGGTCGTGATTGCTCTCTGATGTCCTCGGCAGTTGTTAGTAGGGATTGCAATCCCGGGATCCCAGCCGTTTTTGCTAATCCCTAATCCCGGGGTCCCAATCCTGGATTTTGGGATAACAAAAATTAGTTAAAATTATACTTTTCCGCATGTTAATTAGAAAAAATATAAATTTTAGCCACTTGGTGAATAAAATATTTTATGTGCACTAGATTACTACTCTGTGCAGTCAGTGTAATTTATGTTTTTACAATCAATGTCATTCTCTACAGTTTGGATCTTATACCTTCCGCAGAGATCTTTAGGCCTTAGTACATCCTATGCATGAAATAAGTCAATTGGGGATACCAAAATGACGACCAATCTGTAAGCCTAATCCCGAAATGGGATCCCGAGATTACAAATTTCTCAATCCCAGATCCCGGAATTGAGAATTTAATCCCGGGATTGAATTCTCAATCCCGGGATTGCAATCACTAGTTGTTAGCCATCGTACTGAACATGCCACAAATAACTGAAACAAATGTGCAAAGAGCCTTTGCTACTGCCGCACCTTTGTCTGAATCAGCCCACCAACTGTCTGGAACAGCCTGCTCAGTGTATTCAGCTGTAAGTTTGTTAAATAAATGACGGTTACAGTAAATACAATATGCACAATGCTAGCCAAACTAGGTACGGCTGTCATCATATTACCCTCTGGACGGCATTGATGCTAGGCTAGCACAATGCTAGCCTAGTTCTTAGCCGTCCGTATAGCTCTAGGCTAACATTTAGGTCGAATTTCTTTGTCTAGCACAATGCACGTCTACCAGGCTCGACTTGCAGAGACTGTTATGCTTACGAGTGTAGAGATCTAATCTAAAGGGCGCTAGCCAAAGTAGAATACCTCGATTTAAGCAACATATTAGCAATGCTGCTACGTACCAGTTAATTTATCTAAATCCAGAATTCCCATATCGCACACCAAAATATTTACACAGCTAATATATAAACAAATATAAACAAACACATCAACATTGAATGGCAATTGCAAATAAAGTAAGTAACTGTGATGGCACTGGTGTGGTGTGGTCACAGCATACCGCGCGCCTGTGACTGACTATGATGTCCTCAACAAACAGAATTGTTTTTGTTATAACTTTGTAAAATATCTACCAACTGTGATAATTTTTGGCACAAAAATGGCCAAGACAAAAAGTTATGTAATGTGCACTTTTTTCTGCCTCTTCTAATTTATGTCAACGTACTATTTTGTGAAACATATAGATGCTTCAAATTGTTACATAACACCAAGTTGTTGTCTCCAGTAAACGTTGTAACGACTTTAATCAAGCGCACGATAAACGGAAATGTGAATTATTTACAAGAATTATAAGTTTGTATAACAACTCACTTGCAAACTATCATGTCCAAAGTGTGCCCCGCATACATGGACACAATTTCTTAGACGCAACGCCACTAACTGATAGCGGAATCAACGATCGACTGACCAAACGGCACTCACTCATTGATTAGGCCTACCATACCGTAGGCGTGTTTTAAACTCATCAGTAAGCTCTTTAATTGTCTGCTATTTTCGCCCTATAAGACGTTGCGTTTTATGCCTATGTTGAATTGATGACGCAAAGATGAGCAATCTAATACAAATATATACAGGGTGGTCCAAAAAACGGACCCCCAGTTTTATTTTAGTGATAACTTCGGTAATTCAGCACCAATTTTAACCATTCTTTCACTGTTACAAGCAGAAATTTATGCAGCGTAAACGTGAAATTCTTCCGCCCACCGAACCTTTATTGTGTGACCACATTACCTAGCAAAACAAACACTACTGCTAATATCGGTGTTCAAACAGCGATCATCCTTTGTTATTCTGCCCATATCAAACGATTTATTCTAAAAATTATTACTG
>Ga0209454_1002754_pt1 | contig 12153 bp, 5 predicted proteins | sample WorMetHERISLAND1_2_FD_187400 | JGI IMG/M metagenome (GOLD analysis project Ga0209454, IMG submission 187400) | Marine gutless worms symbiont microbial communities from Max Planck institute for Marine Microbiology, Germany - Olavius geniculatus... | ecosystem: Host-associated > Annelida >...
CTTTTATGGCCACCCATGATTTTTTGGCAAGGATAACATTAGGAAAAAGGTATTTTGGTATTTGATTATTTTGCGTTTCTAAATTTTAGAAAAGTGGGCAAATTTGCGGCTTCCATTGAACGTCTAAAAACCAAAAGTGTTTCAGCTTCAGGGGGGCTTCGCCACCTGAGCCCCTGACCAGGGGCTCTGCCCCTGGACGCCGCTGGGGGCTCTGCCCCAGACCCTCGTTATAGGCTCGTGTTACCGCGCTCGCCATGGGGCCGTGCCCCCCCCCCCGAGATGTTGCGGGCTATAACCGCCACTGGTCTTGGGTTATGACGATGCAGGGATTAGTGCAGTTACGTCATAGTGAGAAGATAACACAGTAAACGTGCCACAATGGCTTATTATAGCCAATAATATAGCAGCCAATTAAATTTGTGTTATAATTTATTAGGGCGTACAAACTTAACGAGACGGTCTCATTCGCCAGTCCGCCATTTCTATTCTTTTAGCCTTTTTGGTCAAAATAAACCACTATTTTCTCTTATTGAAAAGGGGACTAAAATGCAGGCTGGCAATTGATTTAAATTGAGACATTTTCTTGTTGAAAACACCGGCAAGTAGCATACCATAAAAATTATTGGAATCGACCATTCTTGACGCCTGCGCGTCTTTTTAGCAGTTTGTTTTATTACAGTTTACCTGCGTTGTTATAATTATTATATGCATCAGTAGTTAGTAGTATTTTCACTGCATAACATTAACAGTATAATTAAGTTTCAGTTGACAGCATTAGCAAGCGGAAACGGACGGAGCGCTTGCCTTGACATTAGAGGTGTGCACGACTCCAGTTAACCGCTTACGGAATCAGATCTGATAGCCTATAACACCTTATTGGCAGCAAACAGTAAAAACATGAAATCTAAAAAAACACAGCAGTAAAGTGGCAAGTGCTCCGAACAGTTACACGAATAAAGAAAAAACGCTCCAAACATGCACACACTTAATTCACATTGTAAGATAATGACAGGTTCATTGAGAAATCAAGTTACACAGTATAGGCCTATAGGCCTGATGCCGTCTTTTGCACTGAAGTTTGTGCATAGGCCTATCGCTGACGATACACACAAATGTAGAATTTAGAGATTTGGACCCCTCTTTTCTGCACAGCCACTTCTATTATTTGTGCAGAAATGACAGTAAATTTGTTTCTTACTACCTTACCTTATGCCTATCAACTTAATTTTAGAGTGCCGTGCATTGCTAGAATGAAATAGGGCCTATTTCCAAAAATCTTTCCGGAAAAGACATGTTTGGGGAAGAAAAAATATCTCTTCACATTTACCCTTATCGATGCCGACACTCAAACGGAATAAAAGTTAAAAAAGTAAAATAAAAAAGTAAAATATTATTTGTATCAGTGTGCATGATCGACTAATTAAGCTACCACAATATATTAAGGCGCTATAAACTTATGCTATTTGACGGATTTCGGATATGTGGAGAACCGGCGGACAGGAATTTTAACATCCCATCATGCAGACCTATAGGTTTGACATTCGGTGAGTGGCGACAGTAGCCTATAATTATGCAGTGCAGGCAGCTGAAAATGTCAATTAAAGTCGACCGTACTTCAGTTTGGCAGTCAATCAGCCACCGCACGCACAACTCCGATGATTTAATTGAGTAATCAAAACGAGTGCTTGGCCCGTCGACTGACGACAGCTTTAGTAGGCCTACACCAAGTTTGATAGATGGGAGGCCTGTGTGGATCCTATAGAGTGGCGTATCGAGGGTAGGAGACCCCTGCGCGAGCTCCTAAACTCTCCACAGATCATGATATTAAGCCCTTTATATGTGGCTTAGTCATGTGTATATTGCTTGTGGCTGTTTGTCGTGTAATAACCGTTCTATTGAGCTATTCGTCAGTTTATATCTGACATTAGATAGGTCGATGTGATATCTCTGTTTAAACGGTGAAACTCATCATCATCGTCATCATCATATATTCGTTTAATGTAAAGTTGACAAGCGCAACCCTCAACAACGCAAGCACAAGATACACAGTAAGTCCAAAAGCGTGCAAGCGGAAACGTCTCATAGTTTGTCCGAAAGCTAAAAACAATTTTAACGAAAACTACTTTCAAAAACTGAACAGTCTGATGATTTGATTGAGGTATTTTTATTAGCAGCTGCGACTGCTTGATTGTTTGACTGTCTATTTGTATTTCTGCTCTTGTTTCGTTTATTGGCATTGCACCTACATGATAATTCGCACGCTGTAGCCTAAATATTCCTCTTATTAAATCACATTATCGTTTTATTTTCAATTTTGTGTCTAGTTATTTTAGCATTAGGCTAAAGTTGCTAAACCTTAACTCTAAATTAATTTTAGCGGTAGGCCTAGGATCAAACCCACCAAGACAACCTCACAGCCGTATAATATAGTGGATAATAAATAAAATTCAGCAATAAAAACGTCAGAAGTATTTTCGTTATTTTCGTGACGGTCAACATCGCTCAACCAGTTGGGCATAGCTGTCTGTCAATGGTTTTTCTCAGCAAATGTTAGCGACAGTTTTATCACCGTTATTGTTTTTTTGCTGCATGTAATATTATCGTTTGAAAAATAATAGCTTTATTTTTTACGCTGTGTACTAATAGTGCGATGAAGTGCTTTATTAGACGTTAATTTGACATCAATAGTTTGTGTTTGGTTAACTGCTTCATGCGATAAAAAGAAACGATATACACACGTATAGCCTACGTAGGCCTAATACTTACTTAGTTTCCTCGTAACTTACGATACGAAATAAAAAGCGAATACAGAGTATTTTACGAAGCATTTATTATTTTCCCCAAAGCAGTTCGGATCTTTGTGTCGATTTCTAAAAGTTAAGAGCGTGTATATAGCTCTTCGCGGAATTTTAGAGCTACAGAGCGTCACGTGCCATATACGGGATGCCATCCGTCACCCGACACACCCGACACGATCCCAGAGATATGGAAACTGAGTTGACGCGGGTGGTTGGTTACATACCCCGATGGTCTACTTGTCCGCAGACAGTCACCCATCCAAGAAGTAATCACTTGATAGCAATCCTACCTGACTGGGAATTGAACCCACGACCCTTTGATGGTAAGTCCGACGCTCTACCGTTACGCCACAAGGCAGCTGTTTATCTCGAGTTTTTTGCTGCTGAGAACGCGCCTGGAATGCATGGTGCAATACAGGTCAGGCGTTGACGGTGCCACCAACCAACAAGACGTTGCACAGATGTCTTCAATTGAGACTGACTAATTACTGACAAGTTGTCGACGCAAACGCAACCACACTCGCGCGCCCCCTAGCTGTCGACTGCTGGATTTCTCTGTACGATTATAAATAGGCAAAAGACGACTTAGTGATGGGAACTGAACCGAATAAAAAAAATACGAAAAATACGCAAAACGAAACAGCTGTGAGTATTATAAATCGGAACGACCCGCATACAGGAGCTACGAAACGAACGCGGGTTTCGATAAACAGACACACAGAAATAGATACAGAATTCAACGGCGAACACCGGACGTTGAAGCAGAGACGTCAAAAACCACAACGGGGCCCGTGCAAAACATTCTCGCGGAGCGTGTCTGGGGAGAATATTTTTGAATTTTGCTTTTTAAAATTGCGCATTCTGATGTACTCTGTATTTTTGAGCGACGATGGGGCCCCAAAACCTCACGGGGCCCGGAGAAAACTTTCCTTCCCCCTTTCGAGGGGCCTGCACATGGCTTTGATGCATCATGCATAGTGCACCGAGATTCTATTTATTGCCTCTAAACTGTTTTATTATTGGTGCTCGCGGAAGCAAGGCAATAGGCCTGTTGTTTTCGGTATCGTTGTTAAGTTTTTTGTCTGCTTGTTTTTCCGCTTATATCAACATGATAACGCGTGAGTCGCTGCACTTAACTTAATGAAATTTTGCACGAACGCTTACCTTGACAACCTATAGAAGCCTTATTGAATATCAAGGTCAAAGTTGCATGGGTTATGAACGTTTTTGTCTCCATGATACCCGCAAACAGTAACCATACTTAATCTTGAGGCAAAGTTTTTTTTCTCTCTCTACGTAAAGAGTTGTATTTACTATATTTTTGCCCATTATATCGCAGTAATGTAGAGCCTTATTGCGACGAAGGAAAACAGTGCTGTAACATTTATATGATGCAAATTACAATCTTCTTAAACTTACAGAAGATCAGTTAACTTTGCGCCTTGTCTCCTAAATGTAACGAATCTCTGATACCGATTGGGCATCTACGAAACGATGTGCCCAAACCGCTGCACAAAATTTCGCCCAAATCCGTTCAGAATTCTAATCCAGCTCAGAGACTATGAGAGACAAACGGACACACCCTTGAAAATGGCGGCGGTGATGATTGACAGACACAGGCTGCTGACGCCGATCAAGTGTATACGTCATTATCACGATGACGTCACTATGACGAACGCTAGTTATCAGCAGTAGCAGCAGCAGCATTTAGTGGCAGGCTGCAGTTATCAACGGCATTACGGCGACGTTTAGACGGACGTCCAGTCGCCACGACGGCCTTAGACCTGACCTATCTCTCCCCTTACACAACTCGCCATACATGTAAGCTTACCTAACTTATCACGAGTGCATGTGCAATTAGAAAGAGAAGATTAGATAATCGTTCTGCAGGGCAACATGTCGCAGTGGGTGCTTGCTTGCTGCAAAATTCAAGTGCATTAGTTGGTTCCCAGCATCCAGTGAACTTGTAAACAAAGCGTGCTGGTATTTAAGAGTTGGGGATAAGTCGGATCCATTCGTGGGTTGAATGGGGCCGGGTCCATTTATATATAGTTTAGTCAATTCAGGCCTACGCATATGATAAACTAGAAGGTGCTCATTAGAGCGTATATCTCAGCCAATGTAAAAGTTTTTACAGGAGGGCGCCACCGTTCCTGCCGGTTGTGTACATTTGTGTACACGGACAGACACACGGACAGATCGATCCATCTCATAATCTCCTCCAATTCACTTCTTTTCATTGGCGGAGATAATAACATACGCGTATCATGATCACTGGTCACCGCGTGGCATATGTACAATATTTGAGTGTGACGTCAGTAAGTGCCTATTTGGTATTTAACAATTTGTGGCGTTAATTAATTTCGACAACTTTTTTACATTTCTGCGTCTAAAATGAACCTTAAAGGTTAATTTTAACGTTATACGCTACATAAATTCACGTTTAATTAATTAATTAATTAATTAATTAATTGCTCAATCATTATAAGAGACATTCTGAGAGATGACTATAGGTTTTTTTTTTGCTTTTTTGCACGTTTGATTATTTGCCGAATATTTGACGTTGTCTAGAAAAGGAACGTGTGTTCTCCATTTCATCGCTACATAATTCATTGCTTGTGAGAAATATCATACGCGTATGAAACGCAAGTATGATTAAATCATATCACACGCATCATACGCATGAATCGAACTATAATCGGGTGTGATAGAATGGGTCAGATTGGATGAGATCGGCGTGTGACATTGAGATGCAGCATTTTCACATTTTCCTTGCGATCACAAATGGACAAATCTGCAGAAAGACTTGACGCCCGACTGCTCGGTATTCTTGTACATTAAAAAAACTGCAACTACGGTTCGGGTAATTAACGTGGATAAGAGCTAGAAGTAGGCTAATAAGCTGAGCTGACGTAGGTCGATAGCAGCGAAAGGGTTAACTTAGCGGTTCAGCCGTGTGTGACTTATCGCTCGTCTCTGGCCATTAACATCCAGTCTTAAATACTAAGCCTAACTAACGATAATTAGTCGCGCACCAGAAGAATAAAAACAGTTACTGCCTGGAGGTATAGACTGCTGTTCAACACACACTGGCGCCACGATATCAACATTTTACAGTTTCGTGTTTTTCCGTTAGTTTTCTTTCGTTTTTTCTGTTGTTCTGCCGGCTTTTATTTCATTAGTTCCGTTCTAGGCTTATATTGTAAGCTTATCGTAAGCGCGTTGTCACTAAGTTGCCATTGTTTTGTGTATTGTTAGGCCCCGTAAAACAAAACATTGCAGGAATGCTTGTAAAATGTTTGCACTTTATTTAACGTATTATTATCACGTCGAAAATGTTTGCCAAAAATATTAGCAAAAAACATTCTTGCTGATTCTTAGGCGTAATTGTATGTGAAATAAAATACAAAACATTTGGCATTTTTTTGTGCTGTACATAATTTAGGCTACGTAACCACGGCCGAAGTGACCATTTCAATGACAAACGTACACAACATTGTATGGACGACGTTATATACAATGTTGTTGTCACAAGTGTGACAACGCGTAACAGATCGGCGTCAAAGTCAAAAGTGCCTTATTTCAGTTGCACAACGCATGAAACGGGCCGTAAATGATCGATTGCTGGAAACCGGCTGAGTTTAGTAAGACTGTATAGGGCCCATATGGCGTGCTGCACTGCGTGCTGGTAAAAATAGCTCAAAAATAGCGCACCTGCAAAAGGCGAAGAAAACTCAGCGTGCAACGTTTACCTGCAAGCTATAGGCCTATCGAGCGAATGCTCGATAAACCAGTGTAAAGTTTCCGTTAAACTAATACGTCTGAATTCGTAGCCAAAGCGAACAAAAACCAGAATACAACTGGAAATTGGAAATTGGAAAACGAAAATGATGTAAGTAAAGGACTGAAAACAGAAGCTCAGAAAATTGACCATTAAGGAAGATGTCATCTTGGCATTATTATCAACAAATTCTTATGTCATCATTGCCATGTAGGCTATTTCCTCGGTGTTTGTATATAGCTACAAAATAACTACCGAATACTTCATGAAAGTTGAATCATTGTAGATCTGTGGGCTAAGCCTATGTTACGATTGATTTCATACACGTAACGGCGCATCTCTGGATCCGTTCGCCCATTTTCTGGGAGGACGGACTCGATCGTGTGTTGGCAAGGCTATCATTGTTTACCATTGCGTTTTTCCTTGAAAGCTCACGGTCACACAGTGTATCTTCGGTCTAAATGTTGTTGTGACGTTACACACGGTTATATCTCTCACTAGGTTAGCGTGCGGTGTACACAGACAGTCTATAAAGAACGCATGCAGCTGTTACGGCGAGCCTTGCCCAATGATAGATTTACGAGGACGGAAACAGTAATAGCCTATAACACGCTTTCTCGGCTAGGGATGTGCTAATTATCAAGAAATGCTCGACAGCAATATATTTTAACATAAGAGAGAAGGTCATTTGCCTCGTGAACACTTAAACTTAGACATTATTATGAATTAATGATAATAACAAGATACAAATCAGAAGACGGGTGCAGGCCAGAAAAGGCAAATTGCCGATCAACGTCTGACCATGATATGCCGTTGAAGGTATATATCATGATAGTAGGCCTATGGTATACGTGCATTTAACGATAATATCAGTTTATATCGCAAATTTCGCGAACGGTTCTCCAACTGCGTGAAGCATAATGATCACTTGGGTCTCACGGTATATCGCATCAGCGCAACTTAATATACAAGAAGCTCAGCTGTCACTAGGATGGCCGACCGTACTGGTTGTCAGTGACCTTCATGGTGGTCCACGTTCGATGATTTTCATCTCATCTGAAGGGGCGTATGTCAATTCCTATTAGGCCTAGTGATTAATAGTAACCGTGGCTTTATCGCTCGCCGTTTCAGAGATATGGCCGCTTACATGTATAGCTTAAAACTATCCATCGAAAATTGCGGCTAAACCGCTGCAGATGGAGACATGGTTACTATTGAGAGCCTATAGAAAGTCACCAGCGCCCTATCCGATGGTGCTATCGCCGACCCCCTACGACTTACCCTTTAGTTACAATACCGCACGATTGGCATACCATAGTGCAATGTCAATAATTTTTATGTAATTTGTAAGCCAATATGCGACTTCCTATTAGTGATCAATAGCAACCTAGACTCTAACTCGAACCGTTTAGCCACAATACATCCGTTACGGACGACGACGACGACGGACGACAGACGGACGATAACCATAAAGCCGACCATAAAGCTCGGTCGGCTAAAAAGTACCGCGGTTATTGTCAGTCGCCCATCACTAGCTTGGACTGAACGCAATTCAATGCCGATAGATCACCAGACGTTTATTTGCCAGTTCGCTCACGCAAAGTCATGTCATGTCGTTTACGCTTCGCCGACGTTACGTCTTTAAGCTATAGGCCCACGCTCCTTCGAGCTTGCGACTTTGTCGCTGTCTCGGCTAAACATTCGCGATTAAACTTATTGACTTCTCGATTACTAGCGAAACCCATCATTAGTTTCTCATCTCATCCGTATATGGCGGTATTTAATGCTCACATATGCATAATTAAGCCTACTGTGCCGTAAAAATTGAATTGATGTCGTAAAAATTGTTGCTAATTTTTACACGAGATGTGGTGAGCTGTGCGTATGCGTTTGTTTCAAATTCTTTCAGGTAGGCTATGTTTCTATCAAAAATCAGCAAAATTGGATGAAACGTGACAGCGATATCACAAAAATATAAATTTGGGCAAGGCCCAACGTAAAGTCACCCGGCGCCGTAAGTCCGATTGGAGGAAATCTAAAATGCTCCCCCCTTTAAATCTCTTTACAAATCTATTGTAGGCCTATACGATTACTTTAGAGATGCGGCACTATAGGCCGCAAAAATGTTTTACAGGGAGAGGCCTAACCACTTCTAGTTGACGTTCGTAATAGGCTCAACAAATCGGTAAACTGCATAGACTTCGGTTGCGAGTCGATTCGGAATTGAAACTCAGCAGGATGGGTGCCTCACTGGTACCTGCCATAGCTAATAGGCTCTTACCCGGCAGTCTAGCAACGTCGAGTATATAATTATATTATTATTATTGTTATTATTGTACTGACGAAGTATTGATGTATGTACAACGCACATCAATAGGCCTACGTACGCCGTGAGTAGGCCTACGCGTACCGAAGACGCCAGATAAGCCTAGTTTACTGCATGGAGTAGGCCTAATCACGCAAACGTTGCCGAATGCATTGAGTTATTGTTAAGATAGCTTACCGGATACCTTACTGGACGGGGCCTCTCCAGTGCACTGGATTGGCCCCTGAGGTCATTAGACATCAGTCCAGACGTGACCCATCTGCCTTGTGTTCTAGATGCGTACAGGGCGACGGAAATGAAACTAAATGAAAGCCGGGACGCGCGGCTTTTATTTTATTTCATTATATTACGTTTCCGTCGCCATGTACGCACTTTTACATTAGGCCTAAGCCGAATTTACGCGATTGGTGCACACCGGCTCACGCGCGCACATTAGGCGCTCGTACGACCCTTGGCAACTGGTAGGACGGTCGCATACGTGTCGGCGCAAGGCGTGCCGCGCCATCATCGCCTGCTGATTTCTAGACGGTGCAGTGAACTTCAGAAAAGAAAGCTTACAAAATTTATAAATTAACCCATTACTGCCTAAATTATTTTATTTATAATTTGCCGTCAAACTATAGGTGTCCCATTTTTGGGCACAATAAACTTGAATAGCCAGAGTTATCTTGCGCATGGTTCCGATGCACTTTCTAAACCTGTGTGAAACTATATAGTGTATGTGTGTGCGTCATTGTGTCGTTGCAGTATAGGCAATCAGCGGCTAACATCATCGGATGCATGACAGTAGCCACTAAGTGGTCACATTGACTGACCTTGGATTGTCATTGAGAGATCTTCTGAATGAGAGTTCTAGTTGTGGTGTGAAACTGGCGTTGTGAGCGCGGACCAATCAAATTGCAGAGATGACCAACAGCACCAACAACACTACCGATCTCCATGACGACCGTTACTATAGCAACGGTAAGCTGAATCAGGCTCGATCGTTATGACACCAACAGTCAGTTCTGGATGGTTGACCGATCATTGTAAGTTACCGTGATTGTAAAAAAACCGCTGCGGCCCGCATCATGTCACAAAGGAAGACACAGTTCCTGTTGCTGTACTGACCTTCAAGGTCATCCAAGGTCAATGATCTGCATGTCATTTGAAAGCCAACATGCCACTTCCTGTTAGTGATTAATAGCAACCTAGGCCCTATCTCGCACCGTTTAGCTACAATACATCCATTACGGACGACGGACGACGACAACCCGTGGCTTAGACGCCGCCTACAGCATAGCTGTAGCGCGTCAAAAAGTAGTACATATTACGATGTGTGGTGCACAATGATTATTACTGCACTTATTTTCAACTGGGAAATATCAGTCATTGTAGGGGACAGTAGGCCATATTTGGACACGGTGACGTTCTGAGCTATAAGAAGCCACAGAAGACCCTACGAGTATTAGGCAACTAACCCCTTAGAACATAAAGTTTCTCTGCAATTAGCAAGTTTTAAGACAGTTGTTAATAAAAGCGCGTGCAGTGCAACAGAAATGGAGCGAAATAAAACAAACAAATAAATAAACTAGAACACTGTAAATCCAGGCGATAACGATGTTTTTGCATTTGGTAATATAGTAATAAATGCGACTATATGTTTGTTTGTTGTTTTAAGAAACGACTGCTGCTGCAGACGACAGCAGGAACATCGTCATGGACTGGTTATCAACGTGGTCCTACGCTCGAGGTAAGTCTTCTCAACCAGTACTGTGCACAGACGTAGTCTACGAGTTTTTAAATGGATAAAAATGGCGATTTGAGAAACGAATCGTTGAATGGTGGGAACTGGGAAATGGGGAAAAGTAATTTCTTAAGAGGATTATAGGAGTTTGAGAAACATTGTAACCACCAAACACGTTATCCAACACAGGCCTGGGAGAAAACATTTTGGTGTAAATTTTAGGGTAGGCCTAAATATGTCTAGGGGCAGTTAGTTTACGTACGGTAGGGGCCTATAACCCTCGGCACTGTCTTCAAGAAATTTATTGCTCGATTGGGAAATTAATGTTGTCTCCAAAAGGCATGGAGAATAGTATTTTCTACCTTACAGACATCAATTAGTTTTTTTCATTTTAACTGTTAGCTAGCTACAAAATGATTAAGTTTATTGAAAATACGACATGAAAGTTAAATCTACAGGGTGGGCCAAAAAATCGTGCCACTTTATTTTTGTCCAAATTTTCTGCAGAATGTGCCAGTGAAAGAATTTTGAAAATCGGTCAATAATGGGGGAAAATATGGACAGAAGTAAAGTGGCTCGTTTTTTATGGCCCACGGTGCATATCTATTGAGCATATTTAAATAACCTTTAGCTTTGACAGCTTGTTCTTGTTCCTTTGTAGTCTTGTAATGGTACTTTTGGTCTCTGCGGCCGCGCGTTATAAGCTAAGTTACGTGCTGCGGATTATGCGGGCCCAGCCAGTGCAACAATAAAATAAGCATAATGGAAAATTGTTCGTAGTCGTGACCTTGTTGCCGCGTTGTTTGCAGAGAACAGCGAGAGGTTGATTCTGTACTCGCTGGTAGCCATCTGTCTGGGTTTTATCGCTGTTCTGCTGGCAGTCATCGTGTACCTGGTCTTCTGTCGAGCTCGTCGACATCGTGGTCGACATCAGATCCTCCATCACTCCACCTCATCAAGCAGCAGTAGTGACAAGAAGAAGAATCGTTCCAGCAGCAGGTGGGCTACTTTCAGAACGATATATGAAAAATACGATTTTTTTGAATAAACGTTGATTGATCACCATGATCGAAACCTCATTTTAATGCAGGACCTGCGGACAGTAACCATCCAGTGAATCTTTGCAATTGTGCGTAATTAAAGGCACCGGATATTTTTCGGGCAGCCGTATCAATAGCCTGACCCAGGCCGGCTATTTATCCGACCGCCGACTTGGATGGTATAAGCCGGTACGTATGAGAACGGTGCTCGTACGTACCGGTTAAGGCCGTGCGACCGTGTCTTTGCGGCGGTACGATGAGCACCCTTCGCAGAGCAAATAAGGAATCACGGATCGCCAGTCGGCAAGTTTCGTATTTGCCTGCACTAGCGTCGAATTTATCACCAATATTATACGCTTACTTTTGGTGTGTGTCAAGCTGCATTGTGTCTTAGTGAGATGTGGCCGAGATGTGTGTATGACGCTTGTAGAAAATCGTGCTGTCGATTTATTTTTCGCGTCTGATTAAGCTTACTGTAGTAT
>Ga0209454_1002755_pt1 | contig 12151 bp, 12 predicted proteins | sample WorMetHERISLAND1_2_FD_187400 | JGI IMG/M metagenome (GOLD analysis project Ga0209454, IMG submission 187400) | Marine gutless worms symbiont microbial communities from Max Planck institute for Marine Microbiology, Germany - Olavius geniculatus... | ecosystem: Host-associated > Annelida >...
TATATATATATATATAAAGATGATATAAGACACTGTTAGAACATACTAATATCAACTAGCAAACTGTTCATGCATACACTCAGCAGCATGCATTGCAAAATATTGAATAAGATTCAGTGAAAATAACTAGGGGATAGAAATATGCATGTGAGGAATAATCACACTGATTCAAAGAGGAAAGAAAGCTTGAAAAAATCTAAAATACACATAAGTACCATATATGCATATATCTCAGCTCAAATTTTCACTGCTTCAGTGGACGGCACTTTGTTTAGCTCAACAGTTACACAAAATCATAAAAAAGAAAAGACTAGGCCTACAAGTAAAACAATTATTATAAACGTGGACCACATGCAACTAAAGTAATTTGGCACACACTATGCTCAGCAGAAATGTGATTACGTCCTCAGTTCAGATCCAGTAGCATAGAAACCGGACGCTCAGGTGATTCAATGAACTGGGGCCCCAATATCCTGGGGGCCCCTAATGGACAATATAAAGATAAGACAGCAGAGGTCAAATGAGAACAGAAAAAAACATCAAAACTGTTGGTGGCTGGAGCTAAGCTTCCCCAATGCCTAAAAACCAAAAAATCTGGTCCTGCAACCTTGACCTTTGACCTTGAAATTCAACAGGGTTATTGTTTGTTGAGGTACATGCTTATGCAAAATGTCATCAAGCTAAGTGCAGTGGTTCATGAGATTTTGTGTTTTGGGTCGCTCCTCCTCCTAAAAACTCCCTAATCCCTTCTCGCAACTGAGAGCCTTCAGCTTAGGGCTACTATTGAAACACCCCCTCACTCTAATCCTGTTGCATCACTGTTCATTCCTCAAGACTGGTGGTGGTGGATAGATGATGACAGTGTCTGTGCAGTCAGATCGGTCTGCGGGTGTGGGCCGATGTAGTCGGATGTGGGCAGGGTGACAAAGCTCAGGCAATGCTGGACGTAGGCTCCGCTATCCTGAAACAGATCCACCATACCACCGCCGCCACCAACAGTACCACCCGGCACAGCAGCAGCATACCTCGACAAATGATTCCCAACCACCACGTCTGACTTGCCCGGCAGGAAGCAGAAAGCAGAAATGGGTGCAGGCCCAGCGGTGACAGGGACTGGGGTTTCCGCACTGACCGGCGGTGGAGCGGGGTCAACCAGTACCGGTTCGGGTATGGGCTCCGTTGCGGTTTTTTTATCGTAGGCCAGGCTGATGCTGGGTGAAACGGTGAGCTGTTCAGCGCTAAGGTTCGCCAGACTGGGATCGGCGTGGGTGCGCATGTGAACACGGAGATTGTCCAGTCGGTTGGTGGTCTTTCCGCACGCCGGGCACGCATAGCGACCACCGTGTGTGGCATGGACGGTGCGCACGTGCTTCGCCAGGCCGCCACGGTCTGGGAATGCACCGCCACAGCTTCGGCAGACGTGTGGCCTGGCGCCCGTGTGTCGGACCTCGTGGGCACGAAGTCGCTGCTTTGTCTTGAAGCACTTGCCGCACTGCGTGCAGACGTGGTCACCACCCTTCTCACCACTCCGGTGTATGACCTGCAGTCCACAGTTGCATAAAATGTGAGAAAAAACGTTACTAAACACGTTTCTTATGAAAAACTAAAGAAAAACGTTTGTCTAGCCTCGTCGTAGTCACGGTGGCATGTAATCATATTTAGAGCAATGACAGCGGCCAATAATGATCAGCCTAGCTGGGCCAGCCTGCTAGAAGCTAATAGCAGCAAAACCCTATGTTGAAATGGTGAAGTATCCTGTGACCTTTGACCTAAGACTTTAAAATTGACTAGGGTTCCTGCAGTTGTCGAGATACATGCTCGTACAAAATTTCATCAAGCTCAGTGTAGCGGTTCATGAGTTATCGTGCTAACTGAGAGACAAAACTTAGCAACGATGCTGAAAAAATACTGTAGTTATTATGACAGACAGTAACTATGATTAGCATATTCAGCAGTGTTGTGAGTAAAAAAGTATGCACAGCAAGAAGTTGCAATTTTCCGACAAACACTGCAAATTTCCAACAGAATTTCAACAGACAGTTGCAACTTTTGGACAGAGGAGATTATTGGGTTTTGAAATTTCTATTTCATCCCGAAAATAGCACAAAATTTAGCATTTGAGGTGAAAATTTTCCGATAAGGGAAAGATTTTCTGACAGAAAAAATTTAGGGTGAACAACTGCCCCTCCCCCACCGTGGTCATCCACCTTGTCGTGGTGGTGGGGCTTTACACCGATGACCCGAAAGATTTCTAAAATCTGGAGGCAAGGAGCTGACTAAGCGCTGACCAAAGCGTGAGAGCAGATTGCTGCACGTTACCAGTGCTTTTGTGCTGGTTTCGGCTACACAGCCGACTACGGCTTCACAGCCGTCTATTTATGGCTTTACAGCCGTCTGTTTACGGCTTCATAGCCGTCTACGGCTTTATAGCCGCTACCTGTAACCTTGTGGTTACACTCGGGGATGCGCATTGGGCCGAGCTGATACGGCCTCAGCGCTGGGCAGGTGTAAGAGCCTGTCAGTGCCCACCCCGGAAGTAAGGTAAGGTAAGGTAACTGCCCCTCCTTTTCTGTCTCTCATTCCTGGTCAAGGGGGCGAGTCACCGCCCCAATCCGTTCCAGGAAGTCCCAGAGGCGTCGTGGATCAGTTACGAACAGACGCCTGTGATGAACTCCCAGAAATCAGATCCTGGGAGTTCCGGCGCTTTGCTGGGATGGTGAGGTCGGATAACATCGGGCCCAGACGCTTCCACCACGAGAAGGTGAGCGCAAAGGAAGCAAGCCGCAAAGGAAGCCCCTCCTTCTTGTTCAGCACCCTGCCACAAAGCCACTGATTACAACTCTGACCTGATGGGTGTAAAGTGTCGAGGAAGTCTTGAATGACTTGCCGCACGTTATACAGGAGAACGCACGCTCGGTCGTGTGCACAGACGAGTGGACCTCAAGGTTGCTGCGATACATAAATGCACGCCCGCAAACCTCGCAGACATAGCGACTGGCGTCAGCTGTGTGACGACGAGTGTGCGCCCGCAACAGCGCCGCCGTGTGGTAGCAACGGTCACACACCTAGACCAACAGACTAGTTTTACATGACATTAAAGGGGCATATTCATCTGCAATGAAACAATACAAACAAAAAGCCCAGCTGTTGCTAGGATGGGCTGTCTGCACCACTTATATGCGAAGGACAATGTCCAGCTTTTGGTCACGAACAGAAAGGGATTTCATAGAAGTGACTACAGCTCCATATACGATACATTAATGCTGCTTCTAAATGCTAAAACCAACGCTAGGATACGGTAATTAGGCGCACATGGGTGATGGATGCAATTGCAGGCAGAAACTTTGCATTAAAAATCGCAACCAAACCAATAGAGACAGCAACATAATTACTGTCGTCAGCCTATAGGAACTTGTCATCACCCTATCCAACGATACCATTGCTGACTCCCTATGATGAACCATTTAGTCACAATACATGTCACAGACAGACAGACAGATAACAGACAGACACAACCTTAAATACAATTGACCAAAAATACTAAGATGCTAAGATACATGTCGCCCTCATGTACAATGTACGTTAAATGACTGCTACAAAAGACTCAACAAAACTCCAGATTAAGCAAACATGAACAAACATTAATCAATTAGGCTAAAACTTCCTGTCAAAATGACATCATTACCTCACACCGGTACTGGCGCTGGGTTCCGTCGGAATTTCCGGCGGGAGAACCGTGAATCTTTTCATGTTGTCGAACAGCAGAGCGAGTGATGAAGCTTTTGCCACAGGTGGAGCAGGGAAATGGCCGATCTCCAGTATGCAGCCGTCTGTGAAGCTTGTAGCTGGTCTTGTATGGGAATGACTTGTGACAGACGTTGCAGACAAAGTGCTTCGTGGCCGAGTGGATCGCATCGACATGGTACTTAAGGTGTGATGCAGTGAGGTACGACTTGCCGCATGTCTACGAGTAAACAAGTAAGTACACTCATTACTGCTAAATCACACAAAAGTTAAAATGTTCAAATATGCAGTGCAACACTCAAGAGACAAAAAAAATCATGAGCAATACAATACCATCCATATTATGGAATATAATACAAATTGCCGACGCTAAAATAAGATAAAATACAATCCATGCCAATGAAACAACAGAAGAGAGTAATTGAGAGAAAAAGGTTACTGAAAAATTAGGAAACGGAAGACATTGGGTTCTAGAGACAAGATGTGGGTAGATACTAGATAAATGCAGATCTCAGCCTGGAAGTAACAGCACCTTTCTGGGTGAAGGAAGGAGAGAAAAATACAGTATAAGAAAAGGTGAGACATAGATTTGAAGAATTTCTTCGATAGCTTCTTGGCAGTAAGTAAGTAAGTGTAAATTTATATAGTGCATACTAAAAAAGATCTCTAATGCGCTTAATACATTTTGTCATCAATATTTTGCAAAAAATACATGTCTTTAGCTAACGTTTGAAAATATCGAGACTCAGTTCTGGGTCATGAAGACTGTCTGGCAGCGAATTCCAAGTCGACGAGCCCGCCACAGAAAAGCGCTGATGACCGCAACTGTTCAATCGATAGCGCAGTACGACCAAATTCCGCTGAGTGGCAGAACGCAAATGCTGATGGCCAGTGACTTCTGCTGTGAGTGTACAACTGTCCATCAAGTACGGCGGAGCATTTAGATGGAGACATCGATACATGAGCACTGCAAGCTTAAATCGTACTTGATCGGTGACATCAAGCCAATGGAGCTCATCATGCATTAGTCGCAACAAACCACTGTCGAACTTCCGATTTAGTGATGATGCGGGCAGTGAGAGTGAAGAGATGAAATTTAAGCATGGTCCAAAGCAAAAATGTACAGCATACCTGACACTGGTGCGGTCGACGTCCAGCATGTTTCAGTACGTGCAGCTTCAGACTGTGGTTAAAGTTGAACTGGGCACCACACTGCGTGCACTGATACGGCTTCTCCGTGCCATGTATTGCACGCTTGTGGTGATAAAGTGTGCTGGCCGAGGTAAATGTTTTGTCACACTCGTCGCACGAGACTCGCGGCTTTGCGGCACCGTCGTGAGACCCGACATGACGCTGCAAAGCTCTCTGGGTCTCACACTGCTTGCCGCAAACGCTGCACGTTAGGCTTGACTTGCTATGCACCGTGTCCCGATGTGACTTCAGTATTTGCTTGTCGGCAAAAGTTTTGCCACATGTCCGGCACACGTGGCTGTGTTGTGCCTCTACGTGTTCGTTTAACTGATCGGCTGACGTGAACCTACGACACGTAATAATAAATGTATGTACATATATCTCTAGCATTAAACTTTAAGTTGGTTTAGCTTAGTATTGTGATCACTCTGCCCGTTTTCATGGCACTCCTCTCAAGTATGTCTAAAATAGCTGTCTGTACTTTGTACCAGTATTTACGTCAGTGCACAATTAGCACTTAGAAATTCATTAATTAGTTGTAGCTCACAGTTTTCCCACGGCTTTCCTCGGGCCGCAAAATTTTGAGCTGAGACGTAAAATTTTCCCTTTGCAACAAAATTTGAGATATTTCCATGGAACTTTGCAAAAGTTAAAAATTTGCCGGCGATTAGTAAGATTGTTGACTTATTTTTATCACCGAAAAAATCAAACTGAACTGCCAAAAGCTGTGGGCCCTACTAACAGCTATTGCAATATAACACAAGCATAAATAAATGCAACGCAACTTGACAAATTATTGAACTTTTCAAACAAAAAAAAAATATGTAATTTTTTGCACGTCGCTAGCATAAATCAGCACAATGTCACTATATGCCAGCCGGCCTTTCAGAAACTAAAGTTTTTGAACAGAATACAAGCTCTCAGTTTACATACAAATGGAAGGCCGCAGTGAGCCACAGAATTTGGACGATTTTGCCGCGGTAAGCCGCAGAATTTTGCAAACTAGCCCACAGACGGCCAACGAAATTTGGCAAAAATGTCCGCAAAAAACTGTGGGCCTTACTGACTACATTAATAAGAACTTACATACTCAACGAAAACTCCAGTAATATTCAGGCCAAACTAAAGTCTACAGAACAGACTTTAGTTGGACCTGAATATTACTGGAGTTTTCGTTGAGTATGTAAGTTCTTATTAATGTAGTCAGTAAGGCCCAAAGTTTTAAGCGGACAATATTGCCAAATTTCGTCAGCCATCTAGAACAAACCACAATCATGCTTCCGGTAACCTTTTTTAGCTCCAATGTCCCAGTTTTTAAGTCCAAGTTCACATTTTGGTCTGTGGACTTACGAGTACTCAGTCTTCTCACTTACTACAAACACTGGCAATGATTAGTAATACAAACACATTAATTCAACCAACTTGAGCTGACTATGATGGCCATACTCATGACACAGTTTACTCTTTGTGGAAAGTGAATCAGAGAAGGAGCAAGTAAGTAAGCCGAGTATTACATCCCGCTCGACACATTAGTTCAGTTCGATGACAAGACTTTTCAGGCAATCACATCTACTATTAATGAGAAAAAAACGAAAAAAAACAGCATAAAAATCAAACAAACTAACAACACAAGAACCTTAAATAACAACAATAAGCTATCTACAAACAATCGCACACACACACACAAACAAGAAGATGTAGAGACAAACCGTTGACTGCAAGAGCTGGAGGGGAAAAAGTCCTCTTTGATATTGTGATCCACAAGCAAATGTTTCTCCAGCTTAGTGGCCGTTTCAAACTGATCCTTGCAGCAAGGACAAGGCATTGAGGCAGCAACGGAGTTACTTCGAGTTTTCACTGCAAGTCCGTTTACAGTACTGGCTGACGTAAACTTTTGGTCGCATGTTGTTTGCTTCTCTGATTCGCCACTGTAATTGCAAGTAATATGTCTAGTGTAATGTCTGTGATGTTTTGTTGTAAAGTCAGTATACTGCTTTCCAGCATCAATGGTGTCGGGAGTATGATTGATGGTATCTTCAGCGACTACTTCATCAGAGGCAGACTGAGCAGCAGCGGCCATATTCACTGCAGCAATATCATCTATCAACAAACAATATCATCATATCTACCAGCATCATTAATTCATACTTTCTACAGGATGAATCACCCTCTCCGGCACTGTGAAAGTTATTAACATTTTTGCAACAGTTTGCGCAACAGTCTGTCAGTTGGTTGTTGAATTAATCAATCAAAACACATTTATATGATTAAGGTTCACCATTCTGAAAGGCAGCCATACCAAAAGCCATCAGGCCCATCATTCGTAACCATATCAAGGAATAGTTCTCGATATTGCCTCTTGCTATAGCTTTCGTTTTCAATTTTCAGTGTGCTATATAGCTTACACCTAACTCGACATGGCAGGCCTTCAAAATCGCGGGCCAACACCCATCTATGTAACATCATGTCATAAGCATATCTTAGCACTCTTAACCAAGAACTATCCATTTCACGCTAAATGACAATATAGCAGGGATGTGGTCTCGGTCAAGACGTCTCGATCTCGAGACGTACTAACAACTCACCTCGGTCTTGTCTCGAACAAAATCTTGAACGTCTCGGTCTCGGACCGATGCGTCTCGGGTCTCGTCTCAGTCTCGGAGCAATATATCTCAGTCTCAGCCCAGTAAGTATCATCTCGGGTCTTGGGCCATTGCGTCTCGTCGAGACGTTTTGTGCAGGCGCGCACCATGCATACTGTAGCTGCAATTAGGGCGATACTAACCAGCATGACATTTGTGGCTTAGACATATTTGTTTACATTGTTTTTACTCTTTCGTTTACTTATTTATCACAAAGCAGAATTATGTCATGTCAGTCTTTTTTCATCATAAAATGACCTAGTTGCAAGGAAGATAAAGTGTTTGATGTCAGAATGAATACTATCAGCCAAATGTAGACGACGTATAAGGCTGAAATGAGCTGTAGTTTACTAATTTCAGTTGCTTGCAAATTGCGATAAACATAATGGCTCATGTCTACAGCACTGCAGTTGCAATTCTTTACGGTGCAAGCCATTAATCATTCAGTGATAATTGTCAAAATAACGTGCCAAAACCCTCAATATCACAAATAGAAAGCACTTACCCATAAACATGATGCGAGTTAATTAATCCGTGTAATTTTTTTCATTGTCAATATGTTTCACCATACGTCTTGGAAAATGTCTCGGCGAGACGTTGAAGCTCACGAGACTCTCGAGAGTCTCGAGAGCTTCACGGTCTCGGCCAGCATCTCGGAAGCTGCAACATCTCGTCTCAAATTTTAAACATCTCGTCTCGGTCTCATCTCGAACAAAATTTTAAACGTCTCGGTCTCGTCTCAAAGACATGGTCTCGGGTCTTGTCTCGGTCTCGGCTCAGAAGGTCTCGTGCACATCCCTGCAATATACACTGTAGTAATGAAACATAACAGTAACAACTGAATAATATCGCAATGCAGTGTACCAAAACTGCACCATCAAAAATATTATGCCAATACTAGGCTCATAAACACCGGTGCTGCTGAAAAATAAAATCAAGAAAAAACAGTATTCCCCAAAAAGATTCTTCCTCTGACAATTCCCTAAAATTTCCCCGACTCCCGTTCTATTACACACCAAAACATTGTAGCATCAAATAAACAAAAAAATGCCATCTGCAAAGTTCCACCCACTCTAACAAAAAAAAAACAAATAAACGTTTTAGAAATACAAAAGTGGCTGAATTAGTAATGACTGAAGTTGGCGGCCCAAGAAAAACAACAGCAACAGAAGTGGTAGTGATGAGCTAAATAACATTTGAGTAAAACTGGAAGTAACAACCTATAAACTGTTGCTGGAGATGGTTATCTGTTGACGACGAATGTTCAGTCAGTGCAATATTCTCAACTGTATGCTTCTGTGCTGGGGCAGTTGTAACAGAGTTATCATCATTATCATCACCAGCAGAAGGGTGAAGTCTGCGTCGGCTGGATCGTCGCCTCAAGACTGTCAGTATACCAGCACATCACAAATGACAGGGGTCCCAGCAGCAAAAATAAAATTTCAAGACCAACTTTTTAGTAAATTTCAAGACAATTTCAGGACATATTTACGGTATCAAAAATCTCAACAAATACAAATTTATTACGTGTTACCTAGCACAAGTCAGTCATAAACACCAGAGAGGCAGTCATTCATTACAATATTACGAGTAAAGTAAATGAAATAACAGTCACGTCTTGTATTCGTATATCAAAAGCAGTTACTGCAAAAGAATATTACCGTTCTGAGAAATAGAAACAGTTCAAATCTTTCTCTTTTTGACAGGGGGTAGGTCTGTTTTATCAGGGCCATAAAGTCTCTTTCGGAGATCTTTTTGCATCGAACCAATCGTATCAAGTTTCTGTAATGTTTCCTGCAATTTCTCATTTCCTGCTTTTAACATTATTTGTGCCACTTTAACAGACTGCATGTTCTTCGATGCAATTGCCGCTGTCATTTTCTTACTTGCTTCACTTATCAGCTCTCTTGCCGTGTCTTGCTCAAATCCTTTTCAAACTCAAATTCTCTCTGCAGTTCTGCTGCTCTTTGACATTTCTGCTCATCCAGATACACACAATATTCAGTGAAAGCCCTTCTTGCAGCTGTGATGGTTTCCTTTGTAACGGGTACGTTCGTCACAGAGCCAAAAATTCGGACACAGTCTTTCACAACACGCTGTGCTACAATAGTCTTCTCAGCCAGGGACAGCTTCTCTTTGCCCAACATAGCATTATTGACAGAGAAACCACGTTCAGGTACAGCATTAGAATGCGACAGTGTCAAGGCAGCCTTCGCCACATATGACAAATTTGCATAGGCCTACTTTGTAATACCCAGTCCATCTGACACTTCTGAGACTTTCTGCTAGTAAGCAGACATCACCAGACATTTCAAAGTCAGTCTGAAGACCATCCAGGCTGCCATTCTGCCTGAACTCGGTCACAGAAATCATTGGTTTTTGTTACTTTCTTCAGGTGCAAACACAGATGGCTTATTGCTGATTTGCCTTTGTTCACTGTTCTGTTTTTTGGCTGCAGGCACGACAGGCAAAATGATGGCCAATATCAGGACATTTGTACTAAATGACTAAAATTTCAGGACAACTTTGAAATTTCAGGAATTACAGGACAACTGGGACCCCTGAAATGACTGAAACAAATACTGGTAAAAAATAATCAAGCAATGTGATATTACTGGCATGTTTTCTGCTTACATGCACAAAATAAACAATTGCCCTAAAACAAACACAGGTTGTGCAGATGAATCTAACAGATGAGATCGCTTGATTTAAACCAAAACCAATGACATTAAAAATACAAAAAGAAAACTAAAGAAACCCAGACATATTAAATCTAGATGTAAAAACATTTAAGATTTATAAATGATATAAATATTTATAAACAAATGCAATAACCAAACAACATTACCTTGTTGACAGACATTACCAAGTCTGAAATTATAAAATGTGTAGTAACCTAACCTGTCTCTGGCTTTGCCTGTGCAGCCCGTGCACGTCCATGTCGCCTTTTTATTTCAGTGAGTTTTTTTTCGACATCATCAGAGAAAGCATCATCTGTGTTCTTATTCCTCGGATTATTTGATGATAGTTTGGTATCTCTGGCTGCTACCTCCTCTGATATAACTACCTTCAATTCCTGCACACAACAAAACAGAACTAAGCAAATGACAGAATATGTCCATCAGTGCATCGATAGTAATAAGTGAAAAATCCAAGCCTAGTCATTACTAAGCCTGACCTGCAACAGTGACAGAAAATGATCCGGCTAATTATGGGAAACTGCAAATGACTGACATATTGCTACCCAAGGATAAATTTGGAGTTTTGAGTGGGGATAATCAATAACATTAATTTCTTCGTTCTTTATATGCTGCTTATTCAGTATCTGCAGGTCATTGTTTTTTCCAAGGAGGTGGCAGTTTGCTTTTCGTGTTTTTGTGCATTTTTGTATTCATTTATGACATACATTGCCGCTTACTCAGCTTACTTATTTTCAAAAATTCTTTTGGTATAATATTCATTCGCTAGGTGGCATCACTATGTTGTTTTAGCTAATTTTATGGGTTGTTGATGCGGCTTATTCAGCTATAAAATTATTTTTTCTTACTGAGTTTAGTACGTGTTTCATTTGCTAGGTGGCGGCACTAGTGTGTTTTTATTCAGTAGGGGGTGCTACTAAGCTGTTTTGTCTAGTTTTATAGGTTGTTGATGCAGCATATTCAGTTATAAAATTATTTCCTTATTAGTCCACCCGAAAACGATAGTTTTCGGAAAGACTTATGTTTTAGCCCAGATGTTTTATTTATTTTTTATTTTTTTTCAGAGCGCGAGATCTCCGAGATGCGTGGGCCAACCGGCGCGAAATTTTGCACGATGGTCAGTACTAGGCCGAATTTTATAATGCTGGTCCAAAATTTTGGGGCGCGCACCCCAAAAAACATGCAAAATTTGACCCGATTTCGGACGACTTCTAAGTTCGGCGGCGAATATCTCCGAAACGGATAAATATATTCAAAATCGGATTTTTATTCCGTCTACCGCGATTCCTCCTGCGTTAAGCGAAACAAGTCCGGAGAAGTTTGGTCCAGTGACCTTGGAGATCTCGATGTTGAATCGTACCCACCCAAAGTGCATTTTTCGAAAGAACATATTTCGGCCCCTAGAAGGTGCTGCGCCTCCAAATTTTTACACGCGCTAGAGAATCACCAATTTTACCCCCCCTAAATTCCCCCAATCGGACTTAGGGCGCCGGGTAGACTCACGTTGGGCTTTGCCCCAAATTTCTAGTTTTTAAAAAATTTTTTCCAAGCGCGAGATCTCCGAGATGCGCGGACCGACCGACGCGAAATTTTGCACAATGGTCAGTACTAGACCGAATTTTATAATGCCGGTCCAAAATTTTGGGGCGCACACTCCAAAAAAATTTCGGGGCCAAAAACATGCAAAATTTGGCCTGATTTCGAATGACTTCGAAGTTCGGCGGCGAATATCTCGGAAACGTATGAATATATTCAAAATCGGATTTTTATTCCGTCTACCGTGATTCCTCCTGCGTTAAGCGAAACAAGTCCGGAGAAGTTTGGTCCAGTGACCTTGGAGATCTCGATGTTGAATCGTACCCACCCAAAGTGCAT
>Ga0209454_1002761_pt1 | contig 12145 bp, 8 predicted proteins | sample WorMetHERISLAND1_2_FD_187400 | JGI IMG/M metagenome (GOLD analysis project Ga0209454, IMG submission 187400) | Marine gutless worms symbiont microbial communities from Max Planck institute for Marine Microbiology, Germany - Olavius geniculatus... | ecosystem: Host-associated > Annelida >...
GCCCAGTCACCGGTCAGTGGCCCAGCTCGCTTTTCCCCCTTCTTTGATTGCTCCCTTTAAGCCGTTGGAGCAAGTTCTACGTCCCTTTCCACTATCTTTGGAGGGTAGGCCTAGCTAATTTAACGAATCGGTTGCTGTTATTGTAGGAAATGTATTCTCAAAGATCGTTTGATGCTGGATGTTTGGTATAGCGAGGCGTCCTGGCTGTTGGGACGTCAGCTACTTATAAAAAATATAAACATTGGACTTTCCCTAGCTGTTTGAGCTTTGCTAAGGTGAAGGTCATGGCTAAACTTAGTTCCTTAGTGGTAGCCTGGGGAAGAAATTGAATATTAAGTAGCAGTACGCTAAGGCTACGAACGGTATCGTCGTAGCTCCTTAAAAGGCTTCCTCTGACTTTCGTATTGGCCTGGAGGTGGAGCCTAAGAGTGTGTTTACATTTTTGAGGCTACAGCCTGTAGCCAGGAAATCGCTATGACCTAAGTTCAGTTAAGCCGGAGAAATCCACACCTCTTGACGTCATTCTAGGGCTACTGAGTTTTCTGACAGCTAATAGACGGACTTCGCTTTCTGAGTTCTGTTCGGATAATATCGCTGTAATAAAATCGAGGAAAATTCTACAGAAACCGCCTTATAATTGTGTACAGAAGCCGTCTTACATTTTCTCTTTCCCTGTTTTTTTCTTATTTTTGCTTTCCCGTTTTTTCTTACATGGGTCTTTTTCTATTGACGTCTCTAACATGAATCCCGGGTATTATCTCCATGGACACAGTCTTTTTCAGATAAAATTTCTCAAACGACATGAGATACATTACGATGGGGGATTTTGTCCGGGAGGGATTGTATTCGAGAAGCACCGTGTTTGGGAAATTCGGCCTATGTCCAGTGGGCGATTTTGTTCGTTTTTTGTAACACCGTTAGAAAATTTGAAGAGTATGCACATTTTTCTCCCTTTGTATTGTTACCTCTTTTTTATTCATTATTTTATCTATGCCAAGCACAAATGCTTTCCTTTGTGCTTAAGGTACAGTCGTGTATTAAACAATGTCCGTAAGTATAACAAACAAAGAATCTGAGCTAATGTTCATAAGACGCGCGAGAGACTATAGCAGTTTCTCTTCACAGGTAATTTTGGTCTATCTCGTTATTATTATTGGTCTGTTATCGTTATTTTGCCGCTATTGGCTCGTCTGCCGTGAAATGGTTGCAGATAGGCACAGACGTGCATTGGTAATGAGCTTCTTAGAAATGTCAAGATCGATGACCCTAAATGATTTTGAATCTCCAAAATAAGGAGTTTTAGTGAATTTTTCGCGATTTTGGACTGCGATACACATTTCACGAGTGAATTGCGCTGAAATGGCGGGAGATAGACCAAGACAACCTGCATATGAAATTTTCAGCATTGAACGTAGATTTTAGCGGTTTTGGTTCCAGTCATCTGCGTTCAACGATGCCGGCGCACGCGGTTGTCAAAGACGGGTACCCCTTTAAAAAGTGGTGATTTTTGCGCTGTTTGCTTCTCTAGCGTGAAAACGCTTGCAGATAAGCACAGACGTGCTACTGATCATAACATGCACGGTGCAATTACACCCTTAACGTGCTTCTTAGTGCTATTGACATCAGTAACGTTGAATGACCTTCAACTTCAAAATAGGGGGTTTTAGTGATTTTTTTTGCGATGTTCGGCTGCAGAATAGTGTACTGAGACAAAATGGATGGACGTAGCACAAAATTATCTAAGAACGGGAACTGCTATGAGCTCTCGCGCGTCTCATAAGCATTAGCCCAATTTTTTGTTACTTATGTTATCTAGCACTGTGTGCTTTAAGATCTTGTCTTTTATTTGCAGTGTAGACAATGTGCAAACTCAAATGCTGATGTGCAAACAAACTAACTGTGGCTTATTTAGCGACGAGAACCGAAAGTTATTTTACTTCTCTTCACGTTTGTGAAGTTTTGTGACAAAAAGTGGCGCAATATAAACGTGTTTTGCTTGATTTTTTAAACCTGACAACTATACTGATTGGTTTTTTTATGCAACTGATATTTAGGGCCAGAAGGGTGAGAAGGGTGACGTGGGTTACGGCTGCGACGTATGTATGAAAGGTGAAAAAGGTCAGCGTGGAAAACGTGGAAGACCCGGGGCGCCCGGAGCGCAGGGTCCTACGGGCTTGCCGGGAATTGTCGGAGAAATCGGACTTCCTGGATTTCCGGTTAGTTTTTGTGCTTTGTTTGAATGTTTGCTGAATGGACTCTTCAGTGTGGTTGGTAAAACTTGTTTCAATTGAAAGTGTTTTGAAAATTGTTTGCTCAAGGTCAGACATCCTTTGTCGAAAGTGAGGTGCCGTACTTGTCGGCGACCTGGTTTAGAAGTAATGCAATTAGAAGTAAAGCAATTTTGGGCTACTGACAGAAAAAATGAGATATGCCTAGTTACATATACAGCGCTTTCAAATGTGAGCAGAATTTTCTGGCGCACTTTGTATCATTCTTATTACTATGCCGAAAAAGTGACAACGATTGTTTTTCTGTGTGAGTTGATTTTTTGCCAGTTGCAATATTTAGAACAAAACTTAATGTGAGCCTAATTATTTCGATGAAATATGTACAAAGTTGGTCGTGGTTTTAGGAGGAAATAATAGCATTTTGGTGGCGATTCAGATTTTTTCGTTGATTCTGCTATCTTACAGTTATAAGAAGTACAGATGGATGATGAATTATGTCATAATCAGGAGATAGCAGCTGTGTTAAGTTATTTGTATTTCCCAGATGGCAGACTAACTATTCTCGGCGAAGATTTGAAATCTCTGATCGCTCTTAGTATACATTAGCAGCAATAAAACCAAAAATAGCGTGCTGTAGAAAATTCTCAATCAGTACATCTTGCTATTTACGATAGTGTGCTATAGTGTGTCACGTGCTTCAGGGTCGGACGGGACCACGTGGACCGCGGGGACTCCCCGGACCAATCGGCATTGGTTTCAAAGGTGAGCAGGGAATTCCCGGACCGCCGGGAAAACCAGCTTTCATTCGGCGAGAAGACGGCGGAACAATTGACCCCAGACTGGTATCAGTTTCGATTTGCTATTGGCCTACATTAGCCTACTGCATATAATACCTTTACACGGTGCTAAAAACGGGGCCACTGTTTACAGCTTGTAACTTTAGAAGTACTGATTAGATCGGCACCGAGCTGGCATCTAAAAGTAGACAAACATCGTGAGCTGCTTTGAGAGAGTCGTGGAAAGCGTTTCAAGCAGATGGACCTGCGTGTCCGAACGCACGTCTTCTGTAGCGAGTTGTTATTGATAGTATAGTGTACTGTATTTTTGTCAAAATATTGCCAAATTATAAGCGGCTGTTTGTAATTTGTAGGTTCGTGGAAGGCCCGGCATACCAGGTTAGCTTAACTGGTTCTGCATATTAGGCCTGTACAGCAGCTTAGTGTTCCTGTTCTGATCGAAAAAGAAATCAGTCTAAATTTCTTATGTCTGTCTTGGTAATAGTGGTATAGGTTGGTATCCGTTTTTATAGGGGTTTGCACTTTTTTTCCTGTGAGACTCTTTTGGGTTTTTTCAGACAGCCTCACTTTGAATTAAGTTATGTTAAACGTCTGTCTCCGTCTCCGTGTGACTTCATAACTACCTCCCAGCCCCACGAGGTCGGTCGGTCCCTTCTTAGAAACGATTTAAACGATGTAAACGAACATTGCTAAAAGTTTCTGGGATTAGATTTTAGTGGCGGCAATTCGAATTGTTTTGTGGATTCCGGATCGATCAGGATCAGCCTACTATTAGAAAATGAGTCATAAACCGAGACTTCGTTGGGTTCGCCAGGTGACAGCACCATTTCGGCAGAGTTTCGATACATTTGGTCGCTTTTAAGTTATGTATGTTGGTGTGTCATCACGTATGCAACGTATAAACTGTAGACCGTGTTGAAATGTGCTTGTGTTATGACCGTGATCGGCGGCGTGTTTTGCCTGCAACATGCGTGTGATAAACAGACGCGAGACGCGTTTCAACCGTCACGCCTGACTGGACTGAGATTGTCGGCGGTTATAACACTCCGGTCATTATAGTGAGAGATGGGAAAATAAATTAGATCATGAAGTAAAGTAACATACAGTAGTTATTTGACGTAGTAAGATACAGTCTAAGTCTGTGTGTGGTTTTAGGACTGCCAGGAAAGCCTGGAGAGCCGGGTATCATCGGTAAGCCAGGAGTGAGAGGCCCACCTGGACCCATGGTCAGTGCTTTCTATCTGTTGCTCCTGTAACTGTAAACCCTGTACGTATTTTGAGATTACGAGTCCAACCAATAGATTTCAAAAACCAATAGAAAAGTATTTTGTTAGCACACGCATAAGTTCGGAAGGGGGGAGGCGGCCGAACGTCTACCCCTCCCCCAGATCTGCGACTAAGTTTGTTCACTTCAATATTTTACCGATCCAGTTTTTTTGGCTTGCTTCCTTCGATACATTCGTATATTAGTTTTTCTGACGTACCCTGTGTCTATAAAAGTTCACCTTTTTTATTTTTGCGATATATCTGTTAGATTTTGTCCGATTTTGCTAATTTTTGGCAGGAACATACCCAAGAAAATTGGCAAGAAACAAATGGAGAGCCCGCCGCATCTCGTTTCATATATACGTACTATACCTTGTAAAATTTAGCAACGATTTCTATGGCATAGGAGTAGGCCTGTAAAGTCTAACATGAAGTTTCCACGTAAAAGTCAACATGTCACATCAGATATCAGGTAACGTTCGTATTACATGTATCTAAGTAAGTGTTTTAAGTTTCGTCCTCAAGTTCTCATACAGGCGTGTTCACGCCACATGGTCCATTGCCTGGTTGATGACATGAGACAAGATCGTGCAACAATCGGACTCCGCTAAGTTCGCATTTTGACAGTAAATTTATGTAAAGTTGAAGGTTTGCAGAGCCAAAAGTAAATATGTAAATGTTCTGTTAAAGGTTGGAACGTTAAAACTTTAAATAAGCTTTTAAGGTAGTTGCAAGATTGCGGTTTCGTGACGATGAACGGTTAGCGGCCGACGTCGCAGTGTGCGTTCTTATGCGTCGTTAGTTTTAAAGGTTAAAAAGGTGATGTTATAGCTCTTAATGGAAGCCCATTCCAGAGCTACGGAGCATCACTTGCCATATGGGATCCCACAGTGTTATTTGCCAACCGACACAGGTGAAAGCATTCCGCTTTAACCTCAGCCAGATAGGCCGGTACTCGATTTACCTACACTGGAGGGATGGAAGGTTGAGTTGATCTAGGCGGCTGGTTAAATACCGAAATAGTTTACCTGTTTGCAGGCAGTCACCCATCCCAGTACTAACCCGGCCAGGGGTAGAGTAACTTCGATGATCGAGTCAAACGCGTTAAAAGGTAAAAAAGGTAAAGGTCGTCAATTTTTATAGCGCATCGTCGCGAAACACGCCTCTAATGCGCTTTCGTCACTAACCAGAGCCGCCTGCCGCACGGCCACCGTGTGCAGCCTGCAGACACAGGCTGGCGCAGCGGCCGCCTAGGCAACCTTAGTCAGCTGTACCAAGGTCCCCACCTTCCGTAACCCATGTAAATGAGTTACTACTCATTTTACCGTCATTTCTCATTTTAGCGTTACCGCTAAGCCACGCCACCAACCCAAGGAAAAGTACGTACACACTGAACAAGATGTCAATAGTCCGTGTACATGTGTTTTTTTTGCTTCAAATTACCCGGGCTATGTTTTGCCAAAAATTAGCAAAATCGGATGAAATCTGACAAAAATGTCTTATAAAATAAAAAGGGTGAACTTTTTTGAGACACAGTGTATATCCACCTGGTCGTCGCATAGTAGACTATATCTGAAACATCGCACTTCGTCTCTCATAATCGACTTGAGCAGTTTCGGGTCGGCATCCCCCTGATGAGTTTACAACTTGTTTAAGTTATATTATGTTCACATGCTGTGTACTGTATGCAGGGAGTGAAAGGTGAGAAGGGAGAGACGGGTCAGCGAGGGCCGAGGGGTGAATTTGGCCCACCGTCAGTGTATTCCAGCGCCGCCGGCAGCAATGAAGCTTCTCTACTCATAGGACCACCGGGCGAGCCCGGGCCACCCGGACCTCAGGTTAACATGATGATGAGCGTTTTACTGTTAAAGGTTCAGGGTTTTAGGGGTACCGGTAATCGAGTACCGGCCTGTATGGCTAAGGTTAAGGAGGGGATCGTGCGTCTGTGTCGGGTGGCAACTAAGACTGTGTGATCCCATATGGCAGGTGAGGCTCCGTAGCTCTGTGATGATGGGTCTCCTGTTGAGAGCTATATACCAGCTTTACGGTTCACCTTTATGGGAAACCCATCTCGGAGCTACGGAGTGTCGCCTGCCATATGGGATCACACAGTGTTTCCTGTCGCCCGACACAGGTGCACTTTCACGTTAGTTTTAAACTACATTCTTGCAATCACTTCAATTAACAGTGACTACAGATACAGGTACTGATTGGCTGGCACGTGGTTGAAATAGTGTGTGTGTGTGTGTGTTATTTTGCAGGGATTTCCCGGCAAGCCAGGCCGGTCGGTGGCAGGTCCGCCAGGCCCGCCAGGTGTGTGTTCTAACGAGCCAGTCAACTGTAGCACTACAGGTGGATTACCTGGACCGCGTGGCCCGCCCGGCTTACCTGGAATACCTGGCAGACCGGCTCAGCACGTTCGACCACCGGTGCCAGTAGCTTCAGCGGTCTGTATGACACTTAATCGTTTATTATTATGGGGCCGTCCTTCCTAGGAGGGGGCCCCATTATGTATCGATGCTGTCCGTCTGTCTATCTGTCTGTCCGTCTGTCCGTCCGTCCGTCTGTCCCGTGCCTCCACCTAGAGGGAAAACGAAAAGGCCTACGAATACCAAACTTGGTAGGAAGGGTCCCCGGGACACGTGCACCCCGTGGACCAATTTCAAGGTCAAGGGGTCAAAGGTCAAGGTCACAGGACACAATAGTTGTGTCAACCTAAGCCTAATTATCAGAATTTCTAGATACTGATTGGTTGATTAGCGCATATAAGTGACATATTTGGCAGGTGCCCTGGGTGACCTCGTTACCATGGCAACGGCCGTTCCCTCCGTCTGTCCGTACTCAACTGCAAGGACGGCCCCATAGCGGGCGGCCCCTCAATGGCCACACCCTCTTGCTAGTCAAGTTACGTTTAGTGACTTTAAAAGTGAAGCAAAGATCATGTCGCAACACGCCACGCCAAGGTTGCTTCTGTCTGCTTCTATCACATTCGACCTCTGAGCCAGATCTGCCGATGCGTTGGACAGACAGTCACCACCCGAGTTGATTTTGCATGGCCTCGAGCCGACTTGACTCATTGGTTAATGGTTAAATGCTATATAGCTCTTCATAGGAAATCTGCCTCTGAGCTACGGAGCGTCACCCGCCGTATGGGATCACACAGTGTTATCTGCCACCCGACACAGGTCAACGCGCCCCGCCTTAGCCCCAGCCAGATAGGCAGGTACTCGATTTACCTACCCCGGAGGGATGGAAGGCTGAGTTGATCTAGGCGGCTGGTTACATACTGAGATGGTGTACCTGCTCGCAGGCAGTCACCCGTGGCAGTACTAACCCGGCTCGGCGTAGAGTAACTTCGTTGATCGGATGAAACGCGTTACCGTTACGCCAAACACCAACCCAATTCTCTCCTGGCAGAATTACCGCAATCGACGCTGGAGCCACTGCAGAAAGTTCAAAATTGTGTGGCTCGTTTTATCTTCAGTCAGTTTTTTGACATTGGGATCACGTCACCTTAGCTTTACACAGCAACTGCACTGGTCGCTAGACACTAGTTGAGGCTTGAGTGCCGGGGTACGACCACGAAGGCCAAACCCTGACGTGCATTCTCGTATACCCTGGCCCCGCTGTCTGAAACCGACTTCCAGAAGTTGACAGTCAAAGACAGGAACATTTTAGAAGAAACTTTTGAAAAGATTTTTTTGTCCACAGAATGTTATAGCTGTTGCTAAACTTGTTGAAATGACACAAAAAGTGGTCCGATTTTGCTGGCAAATCGGATCATCTGTGGATTCTGTATTATAAGCGAATTGTTGTTGATGATGATGATGATAGCAATGATGTGGTGATGTGTAAATGCAGGCGATTACATTCCGTAGCGAGTTTGAGATGGTTGCAGCAGGCGCTAAGCTACCTCTCGGCTCGTTGGCTTTCATCGTATCCGACGAACTTTTGTTTATGCGCGTCCAGCAAGGACTGCGACAAGTACAGGTGATATAATTGTTTCTTTCAGTAATTAGGTAAGTGTTCAAATGATTTATTAGCTGTTTAATTTTAAAGCGGAATCGCTCTTGCCGCACAAACGATTTCGTCTACTCCTACACATTTCTCTGTAACGTGGTCTGTCTGTCTGCCGTCTGTCATCTCTACGTCACACTTGTGCCTCCTGCTTAAACCATTTGACCGATTTATATGCCATCTGGCAGCTAAAGTTGTGCACTCTGATGAAAACATATTTGTGGGTAAAAATCCCCAGTCAAAACATGCAATCGCTTCCGAGTTTCGAAAATATGACATGTGATTTACCTGGTGGAACATTAATTAGCGATTGCGTCTTTTACCAAAGTACTTTGGTCTTTCTTACCAGTTCTGGTTACTTTGCCTGTGTAATGTGAATGCGTTGTTTTCCGTCAAGTTCAGCTAAACTTTAAATGATGTTCTAGTGAGGCTTATAGTTGCCAGGCATCTTGTAAATGTTGACGAGACACAGTGCACATAGAAGCGACTCAGGCTCATCCTTTGTCACTTATTTTACAGCTTGAAAAGATTAAAGGTGTCTACTCTACAGCTTTTCTTAAAAACCCGTCTCAGCGTTACGGAGCGTCACATGCTGTGTGAGATCACATAGTGATACCTGTCATCCGACAGCAGGCCGGCAATTGATTTACCTGCCCCAGAAAGCTAGAAGGCTCAGTTGGCCTGAGAGACTGGGATGATCTCGCATTGTGGACCGATACACGATTACTGTGTTTATGCTGTTGCAATAGTCTATTGTTGTTGATGCTGCTGCTGCTGCTGCTGCTGCTGATGATGATGATGTAATTATTGCAGTTAGGAGAGCGCCTACTGGCTGTTCCATCTGCTTTTCCCACGGTAAGGCAGCATCATACCGTTCATAGACCTTATTTTTAGTAATATTTTGTCATACAATTACTTCTGGCGGCTTAGGCATAAATTTCTCAGCACACAATTGAATAAACTTATGCCGCTGAAGTAAGTAAGTAAGCACTATGTTTGTTAGTAAGTTTTTTTCCAGCAAAAATGCCGCTAGATTTCTATGACCACATGTGAATATACATGCATGCGCACAATAAACATTAAACATGGGGGTACAAAATAGACGATGGCGCTAAAACAAAGCAGAAGCTTTGCCGAAGACCTCAGTTACAAAAAAAACTTGGTGTACTGTATAATGTATATGTATCTTGTAATTGTAGTCTGTATGTTTAATATTAATGATTAGGGCTAGTGATGTGACCGTGAGTTATTAAAAGTAACGAATACCGATGATATGTGTAGACAACAACGGAACGCCCGACTCCAGCTGAGCAACCGGTGCAGTTTAACTATCCGCCTCGCGACCAGTCAGAACGCGCCTATCAGCCAACGGTAATAATCTTCGACCTCTGCAGTATGCAGTAAAAGTTTCTGATTTCAAATAGCTTATGGGCCCAGATTTTTCGCTATTTTTCTTTGTCCATTCTAGAGTCGTCAGGAAATCACCAGATGTTATCGCTTCTCGAGTACTTTCTGCATTAATTATCTTTTGAAAGTTTAAAATAAGGAAGAGTTATTTGGTAGCAGAGAAAAAAACAAAAACTAAACTGTTGAGCCTTGCACAAGGCTAAATCTGTCCGCGGTTGCGTCGTAGCGTGCTGCGATAATTATAGCAATGAGCCCGTGTCGGCCAATAGCTATCGGCCTAGCTGACTTCGCCTAACAGCAGCTATTAGCAGCGTGGTCCTATGTCGCAATAGGCGAGCATCCGAAGATCCCATTCTGTGATTTTGACCTTTGACCTTGAAATTCAATAGGATTCTTGCGGTTTCGCGATACATGTTCGTGCAAGATTTCATCAAGCTGCCTCTGGCGGTTCGTGAGTCATCGTGTTAACAGAGAAACAAACAAACAAACAAGAAACTTAGCGACGATACTGAAAATAATAGGTTACTGTTGTCGCTACCGCAGACAGTAAATATAAAAAAGGTAAAGGTGTCAATTTGTATAGCGCATCTCGCGTACAACGCCTTTAATGCGCTTTTCATCACTAACCCGAGCCGCCAGCCGCGCGGCCACCACGTGCAGCCTGCAGACACAGGCTAACGCAGCAGCCGGCTAGGCAGCCTCAGTCAGCTGTACTAAGATCACCACCTTCCGTAACCCATATAAATGAGTTACTACTTATTTTACCGTCCCACGAAGGGTAGAAGGCTGAGTCGACCTAGCTGGCAGGCTTCGCACCGAGATGGTTTATATGTATTGATTGTGTTAGTTGCACCTGATGGCGGCGAACGGTCCGTACAGCGGTGAGATGGGAGGTGTAAGCGGCGCCGACCATGTCTGCTACAGACAAGCTCGTCAGGCCGGACTTCGTTCTACGTTCAGAGCGTTCATAGCCGGACGTGTACAGGACTTGCACTCCATCATTCACAGAGCGCACGACCGATCTTTACCCGTCGTCAACGCCAGGGTAAGACGTTAAACAAAAAGCCCAGCTGTCGCTAGGGAGGACCGACCGTTTCTGAGATATGGCGACTAATAGGTTGAAACCTTACATTGAATACTAGTATTGCAGCCAAACCGCTGCATATGGAGACATAGTTATTATCGCCGTGTTCAAGGTAGGACACCATCGTCGACCTCTTACAACTTACTGTTTAGCCACATATCGCACGAATGGCATAGCAGAGTGCGTAATGACCCTTCGAGGTCATCCAATGTCAGTGATTTTTGTGTCATGTGAAAGGGCTTCTGCGACTTCCCATTAGCAATAAATAACATCTTAGGCCATATTTATCACCGTTTAGCCACAATACATTACACAGGAACATACCGGCAGACAGACGACAGGCACCTCGTAGCAAAGGTCCAGATCTTTAAGCATAGGCCTACAGTTAAACGGTCGGACCAAAAATTCCTGTGCGTACCAGATACTGCATTGCTGTAGTGGATAAGCCAGTACGCAGTGAGAACGAACTTATACCACTCTAGGCAGTACTGTGTCGTGCTTAAACTGACTACACTGTCTAAGCTTTATGCTGCACGACTGCAGCCGAAAGTTACGAAAACAATACCAACAAGACGAGCTGAGGGTGGTTTAATTGTAGCTGTCGTCCGTCTCAGAAAACCTCCATCTCTAATTTTTTGTCTGACGTTTCCAAATATTGCTGCTGTTTTTTGTTTGCTTTGAAGTCTAAAAGTTCTAGTGAATCTAAGAAACAGGAAATAAGGGCTGTGGCTATGTGGCGAAAGCCTTAGTCTATACGAAAAAAGATAATTAAAAATGAAAACTAATGGACATCAGAACCGCAGGGCTAGTATAGGCTTACGCATGTGGAAGGCCGCACATTGTAAGTAAGTAAGTAAGTAAGTAAATGATTTATAAAGCGCCAAAGTCTTAGAAAGAATCAGGGCGCATAGGATGATGGACGCTAGGTGGCAGAAAAGGCTGACTGAAAGTAGTGGGTCTTAAAGCGACGTCTGAAGGTAGCCAAGGTTTGACATTGACGAATTTGAGGAGTTAAGGAGTTCCAAATTGTCGGAACTCAGGGAACTGGGCCGACGTAAGTGCTTGTCGGACTAAATGAAGCCTGTGTATGCTGTGTACGTGTGTATACTTAGAACGAGCAGCTGTTTAGTTCATGGTCAGAAATGTTCAGTGGTGCCGGAGCACAATTCAGCAGCCGCGCCGGCATCTATTCCTTTGACGGTCGTGACGTCATCACTGACCCGTCATGGTAACTGCTAGCTTGCTTTTCGCTACACAGTGTATCGGAAAAACTGTGCAAAATTGTGCTGTCTGTGTTTAACGCGGCAGTGCGTGGACGCAAATTAAACGAGGTCGAAAACGACGAG
>Ga0209454_1002764_pt1 | contig 12142 bp, 8 predicted proteins | sample WorMetHERISLAND1_2_FD_187400 | JGI IMG/M metagenome (GOLD analysis project Ga0209454, IMG submission 187400) | Marine gutless worms symbiont microbial communities from Max Planck institute for Marine Microbiology, Germany - Olavius geniculatus... | ecosystem: Host-associated > Annelida >...
CACACCACACCTAAATCGAAAGTGAAACCATCATAGAGTACTAATTATTCCTCACTTTCAGTAAGCAGCTCATAGATTTCGAGTAAGTGAAGTGTTCCGATCAAGGAGCCGTTCCAATTCAAGCAAGTCTCCCTTATCGGCTTACGGAATAATGCGAGGTGGAAAACGTTAAATGGGGTCACGTCCCATGGTTTGTAAGGGCAGCCAGTTCGTCATTCTATCACTCTGTGTCCTAGTAAAATGATTTCCGCTGTTTTGGATGTGTGACTTGGTCGCACTTACACAGTAATGTAAACTGGTAAGTTTTTTATATTTAATTAATGTTCAGTGACCTGTCAAAAATACAACACAGGATGGACTTGAACATAGAAATAAGTAGCAAGAGGTATTTCAAAATAAAACAGAACAAAACATACTTTGGAAAGGTCAAGTTGTTGCCACTAGTGACGAGCCTGTTGTCAGTTGAGTGATCAAGTGCATCTTTACGGAACATGCCGTTCACTTTGATCCCATCACTAAAAGATCCGTTGAACTGGCCCTCGATATAGTCGCCATTTGGCAATGTCAACACACCCTGCAGAGTAATGTCACTAGAACACTATGTTGACATAGAGTGCAGCCATCTGACTCAACCGTTTAGCTAAAAATTGGAGACTAGGTACCCCTGTCCTGAATAAAGTTCTCACCAAGTTTGGCTTTTTTACGCCTTTTCATTTTCAAATTAAGAACCCACATGGGTCAGATGGATGGACAAACGAACAGAGAGATGGGAAAACCCAGAGTGCGGCCTTTGAACATGGCCAGACTAAAAACAACACATACAATATTCTGTCGCTGTCACCGCTACTAGTAGTGATAATTATCAAATAATATTCGAATACATGTACCTACATATTGTGAGCAATCTATCATTAATGCAATATACAGTAATATTTTCAAACATCAGAAAATATTTACCAATACCGACAACGTGGAAAAAAACCAAAATTATCTAAAATTTTCATACCTTGCCAGAAAGGTTTGGACCTGCAGAAAACTCCCCTTCGTAACAGCAGCTGTCTTCTGTAATCAGCAAACCCTGGCCCTAAAAGTAACAGAAAAACGAAAACAAATAACAAAAAATTTCAAATAAAAGGTTAAAAAAATTTCTACAAAAGTGCTTGTTGTCAAATATTTACAGCCCAAAATAAACTAAATGTAACATTGGCCATAGAAATCATATAATAAAGTATACAATAAAAATGTCACTAGTTTGCAGAAACAGCATCTGCACTTAGTGCACAGCTAATGTTGAACTACTGAACTGCTGTGGCAGTACTACCACTATGCAACAAACAGTGACTGGCGTCAAGGTCATCACTGGAAATTTTGGACCCAAAGTTCACAAAATGTTGCCTGAGATCAAAAATCGAGGGCACCATTTTACGAACTGCGAGAAAAAATTTTTCAGTGATAATCGACATGCCAGTCACTATTCAATTTGTTTTGTTACAGCTCAAAACCAAACAGTTCTACAAGTCAACAAGTAAACAATTACAAAAAAACTGTGATGACTTCAATGTTGCCCGGTCAACAGTGTGAGGGCAACAGTGCAAAGGCAACAGTACATATCTGAAAACATCAAGTTATGCGATTTGAACCAATCATGTACAGGTTTTTTGCATTCAAATGTAACAATATATATATATATGCCCATTTATATGGTTAATACTTTCAGCTTCCAAACTGTATTAGTGCCGTAATGTCCAAGAACACAACAGTAAATAAACAAGTTCTCAATAAAATGCAGAAAAGTTAGTAAAATATTCTTACGTATTCCGCTACTTATCTTCCACCTTTCGACAACCTGATACGTTTTGTCAGAAACCTTTCGATCAGCATCAGCCACAATAACATAACAAAACAAAAAATTAAGTCGAAATGTCTTACTGTGATTTTGCCGTTGACAAAGTTTCCCTCAAAATACAGTCCATCGAGTGTGACGATGACTCCGTTGCCATGGCGATTGTCATCCTGCCACAGACCCATGTACTTCTGACCTGTGACCAGCAAAGTTAGACACATTCTTCAACTCTTCACGAGACAAAGCACCAGATATTAATAGAAATAGCTGGTTAGAAAAATATGTCTGCAATGGCGACATATGGTGCCGCCAGCCGCCTACCTGTATGCTGTATTATGCAACCCTAACCTTAATCCCCACACTGACCTTTAAATTTCTGAGCTGAAAATTGGCACACTAGATATTCCTGCCATGTGGAATGCTCACATCAAGTGTTGTATCTATGCACCTTCTTGTTTTTTCATTTAACAGCCCAACAGGAGTAAGTAAGTAAGTAAGTAACTAAGAAAGTAATTTATACGGCGCGTTAACTGTAACAATAATAATGATAATGTCTAACAGTGTCAGCTTACAGTGGAGCTGAACAGTCTATAACAATAAAATGACTAAGCCTACATAAAATCATGCTCCAAGTCGTAAAATTTGCAGAAAAAGTGAGTTTTCAGTCTCCGCTTAAATGTGTCAGTGTTAGTAATGGCGCACAGGTGCAGTGGCAGATCGTTCCACGCCTTGGCGGCCGCCACGCTGAAAGCGCGCTCTCCAAACTTCAGACGTGTCCTTGGGACTTGCAGATCCGATTTCGTGGCTGATCGTAAGACGGTGTGACGATCTGGCAGTGCCGAAACTGATTGAAGAAGGTTTGATATGTATAATGGAGCTTTACCAGTGCTATTTATGGCTAAGTGAACTAACAAACATAGTTTGTACTGAATACGGGCTTCGATTGGTAACCAGTGCAGCTCGACGGCCGCCGCTGTAACATGGTCACGTGAACGTAGTCCGTACACAAGTCTCACGGCGGCGTTGATGACGGGATAACAGCATGTAGCATTGTGAAACACTGCAAATCAGTCACACTAACTTGTACTCTAATCGTGTTGTCAATGCACTGTCATATCACATTGTAGGCCTATACAGTCTATAAATGTTGCGCCTTTCAAAAACGACTAAACACGTTTGACTTTTTTAAGCCTGACTGTTTTTTTTTTAATTTCTATCAGGCTCGAACTGGTATTTGTGTTTTTCTGTGTTTTTTTTTGTAGTTGGGCACTCGTTGGTGCAAACTCTATCTGCCTCAATGCTGTTTTGTCATAGATGCTGCAGTTCTTATCCTGCTGTCATGCTGTGCTCCATGATGCCAATAAATAAAGTGAATGACTGATACCCCGTTTACACGATCAAGCAAACATCGAGCAAACATCGAGCTGGCTCGTCCAGCTAACATATAGCCAGCTCGTCGAGCCAGCTTGATCGTGTAAACGGGGTATGATTGACTGATTGAATGAGTTACCTGCGAGGGGGCGGATTCAGCGGCGACGATGACGGACGAGCCCGGGAGTGGAGGTGGAGGCGGCGCGAACAGCTCGGCTCCGGTGGCCGTCACGTACTGCGGCGTCGCCACGGCCGACACCGACGTACCACCCCCGACCTGAGTCCAGGTCACCACAGAGTCTATAGCAGGCGCCAGCGCCGCCGGCGAACCCGTGAAACCGGCGGGAAAATACGCCGCCGCCGTCGCCGGACCGACGTCCTCTGTTTGTAAACGAACAACAACAACAACAACCGTTATAGGGTGTTTGTTTACACGATGAAGCAAACATGAAGCAAATGTATTGAAAATATACGTGCACGACGTGTACTCTAAGTTTGCTTCATGTTTGCCTCATCGTGTAAACATCCCATTACTTAATGGCCTACTTCGTCACCATATCTTTCAACACAATGTCGGCAGTGTTATAGGCGCCCATAATCTCACTCCCGTCAAGCGTGATGATTGAAACGCTTCTGGTCTCTTTATAACAAACGTGCAGAACACGCCGTCGATCAAGCTCATGAAATAAGTACGTTTCAACACGGTTTGTTTTTTCGCTTTTTTCCCTTTCATTCTATCCATCTTTTCCTATTTTCTTGTCTCCCCTGTACCATCTAAAGTTCAATTACCGAACTTGTTACTGCTTCCGAGCCTCTGAAATAAAAAAAGTGAAATATATACAATATCTTGCTCGATCGATGTGACATGTCAGTCTTATTATCTTGTTATCTAATTTTTTTTTACATTGAACCGTAGTCTTTATTATGTACGTTATATTGTAACCAAATGGCTCTGGTTCTGCACCAATTTTTGATTAATCTGGTCAGTTTATACGACGGTATTCACATTGTCACAAACTAGTTACTCGTGTCCTGACATCCCGTTAAAAATTACTCATTCACTCACTCACTCACTCATTTCTACAGCTTTAATGAATGATTGATATGTACGTGCGGCGAACTGATTGATAAAGGCAGCAGGCGGAGCGGTAAGAAGCAATGGCGACATTGATGACGCCGCCTGCAGCTGCTGCTGCTGCTGCTGCAGATGATGATGTTGCGGCATCTTCGGTTTGGTCAACATCTTTGTGTTGGTCTTGGCAAACTCCATGCGCAAGACTTGAGGCAGCTCCGGGTCGAAGCGGACACCCTGCAAACACGCAGATCTAAGCTGTGTAGCCCAAACTACACTACTTCGATTTGCCGAATAACAAGTCGTAAACGCATTGCATCCTAACATCTCGACATATAAATAAGCAAGTGAGTGATCTGTAATCATCATGGCAAACGCACACAATAATAAAGATCACAAAACTGTTTAAGCAATCTGTACAGGAAATTGACGAGAAACTACAACAGTTGGGCAAAACGAAATTATGTCCACGCGATTTCAGGGTGTCCAGAGACCTATACACAAGTTGAAAATGTTTGAAACTGAAGTCTTATCAAAATATTTAAAAAGCAAATTACAGAAACATTAATAAATAATTTAGCAAGCGATATATGCCCCAACTCGTTCAGCACCATCAAGTGGCAAATGCATGTGAAAATATACCCAGCCATAGGTTAATGTAGTACAGCAAAACGACACAACTGTGCAGGTTTAAAGAAACTACTGCAGAGGCTATAGCTTCTGTCCTAAAAATTATTTTAAGCGGGCTTTCTAATCCCCAACCTTATAACTGTAAAATTAGCATGACTTTTTCTGCGCAACCGCGTGTATAGTATTCACCTGTAGTGCCAGACGTGCTGCTTCCGCTGCATCGCGAGATGAAAACGTCACAAAACCGACAGGCTGAAAGTGAAACAAACATCCGGCGTCGCACCGCAACATTAGTTAACAATCATCAGGTTCTATAGGTAATAGAACGTGTAACACACAATGTGTGCCATTTTTTCTGCTGCTGGCGACATCTAATTAGCGAAAAAGTTTTGCGTTTCTATTCAGCTGGTTTACGGGAAGCTGGGAGAATGGTTCTAGCAAGTATCGAGCGTTGAGCTGTGCATCACAGCCACTCTTTTTATCGGTTACTAACTGGATATGAAGACAGCCCAAGCCAAAGCTTGTCCTGGCCAAATTCTTCCCTGAAAACGTTTTCAACAAAAGTTGTAAGTTTTAGTTCGTCTCCTGATGCAAAAAAACATTAATCAGCGCGATATCGTCTTTACTGATCTTTCTTATACTGACCAAAAATCATTTTGAAATTATTCAACTATTATGGCAACTGTCGCACGCCAAATGGTGCCACTTAGTTTTTCAAGACCGATTTAAAAAATTACGAGGTTAAGTTAAAAGTGAAATAACGTTGATTTGTATCAAATCTGGTGCCGATCTGATCAACACTTCCAAAGCTACAAACCATAAAACAAAGTTTTTGGCCCACCCTGTATATGTCTAAAATTGTCTTACCGATGTAGTTTTCCCGTTTTTGCCGCCAGGCTTAAGTTGACAGTTTTCATAACCCTGCACAACAGTTATACACGCTTCAGTGGTAAAGAGCAAATAACGCTGTCTTGGAATTGGAAATATTATATTTTATTTTTTGGTAAGATTAGTTTGGTATATTGTGTTGTGCTATTTGACATGACACAAATTTTACTCAAAAATTGCAAAAATTCAAGTGCAAAAAAACGACTAAAATATTACGAAAAAAATAAAGCGGAAGTTGATGAGCAATGGTTCAATAACTTAGCAATGCTACGACACACAAACGTCGAGTTTCACTGTAGTCAATGCCAGATGCCCCCAGCCTGTCCTCCAATAGACAGCATCATGAGATTGATGACTGTCTGGAGGATAACAGCGAAGATTATTAGAACTGCCATTATTGTTAAATATGCACAATTATAATCGGCAGTTCCTACAATTTTAGGTTTAGGTCGTTTTATGCGTGTTTTGTGTTTCATAAAGATTAAACTTTCTGTAAAAGTTGAACTTCTTGTTTCGTTATTGTGTGTAGGCCTACGTGCCATTTTGCCTGCAAAGGCCGTCCGCGAAATGACCTACACTGTGTTGGGCGGGACGATAAACCCTACTCACTCCCCCAGATGCATAACATCGTCGTTGTCCGTGATTGACCCTGCCTGTCGTCCAGGATTTCTGCCAAGACCGCAGGCGTAATGGTCAACTATTGCAGACGCAACTGGTCACTGGGCGTCACTGCTGCATACACTGCTGCTGCTGTGGCTGCAGATGTTGCTGCTGCTGCTGCTGATGATGATGATGATGACGATGACGATGTTGTCTCAAAATGTGGCTGGATGGAAAAATCACGTCTCACCTATGCGATTCCTACCGCATATCGGACTGTAGACTTTTATCGTTTAACGCTCTCTGGCGACTTCTGTGTATCGTTTTTGATGAGACAAGAAAACCAGTTGGTATAAATAATAAGCGTATATCAATATTCGAACTAGAACCTCTCACTTGAGTGACCACTGTGACAGATCGCCAGCTGTGCTGTAAAAGACACATACTTAATCCTGACTATAAGACTATTAAAGTGCACGTTACTGAAGTATAGGAAATGCCACGTTATTGGTCGACGTGCCAGAAGCGGTTGGGTACTGCAAATCGGCGAAGCTAAGCAGTAACGAACGTAATGAGGACCGGCTAGGTGTGCAAGGGTCGGGCGACGCGGAAGAATTAATTTTCAAAAAGCCGCTTTGGCCGCCGGCGGCAGCAGCAGCAGCAAGTGGTGTGATGAAGAGATGCAGTAGCACGCGGCGATGCCAACGCCAGCAACTGATGAGATCTTGACGCTTGCACGCACGCAGCACTGCGGAATAGCGCCATCAATTTTGTCCAATGATTCTCATGCTAGCACTAGTTAGACGTTTAACGAAATTCAGCTAGTTCAACTGCATCTGATAGTGAATGATGAACAAAACGCTTGTGTGGCAAATAAGATTTGATCACAACTGGTTTATATTTCTCTTCTGTTGTTTGAAAAGGACTAAGAGACCTACTGTGATTTCTACCGCTTTTCATTACAGTAATTGTCAAAGAAAGTTACGTCCGACCGCAAGATTCAATAAAGATTACTAAAAAAAGTTACGAACCGGCATTGTGATAATTTTTTTAAAGAAATGCGTGGCCTAAGTATGTTACAGTCGATTGGATTTTGGCTGTTATCCCTGCGTCACGATTCGTACCCAAGCTTCTTAGATCCGAACAGAGATCCGAATCAAAACGTTTGAGTAAATTCTTCTCAAAAATGTTTAGCCTTGACCGACGTGACACAGCCATAAGCCCGACAGCAGACGTAGAACTACAACGGATTAACTACAGAGTAAGACGGTCGTAACATGAAGTAAAATCCAATTATCGCAGTCAATGGAAGGATATACATGTAATAACGGCTTTTGTGACTGTGTCATAAAACTATGCAAACACATATGCGTTAAATTACAGTCAAAGTTTGTACATTAATAAAATTTACATCATTAAAAGCAAAATAAAACATACGAAGTCACGCGCAGTGACAGAGTAAATAAAGCCTAACTGACAGACCTTGTAGGCCTGAAAGAGAAGATGAAGTTCCCTCGGCTTGGCGTCCATCGGTAGACCGCTGACGAACAGCGTCCGTACCTACATGTTGATTACACCACACAAACAATACAGTTAAGGGCTAAAAAGGTTAAAAACTGTCTATAGCTTATAATTATAACCCATCTCAGAGCTACGGAGCGTCACCTGCTATGCGGGATCACACAGTGTTTGGCCTACCTGTCACACGACACAGGTAAACGCGCCCCGTCTTAACCGTAGCCAAACAGGCCAGTAGGCCTACCACAGAGAATAGAAGGCTGAGTTAACCTTGATCGTAAGTCCAACGTCTTAACCATTACATCACCAAGACATGTGTCTTGTAATGCGCTGCACTAAAATGCAAAACCGAGAAACAGTGGACGAAAAAAAACAAAAAAATTGAAGCTAATGCTCATGAGACGCGCGACAACTTTAGCAGTTTCTATTCGCAGGTTGTCTTGATATATCTCTAGCCATTTCGTCGCAATTCACTTTTAACGTGTGCACTGCAGCCAAAAATCGCAAAAGAAAATTTTTTTTATCCAAAAACCTATTTTGAAGATTTAAGATCGTTCAAGATCATCGATGTTGATAACACTAAAAAAGCCCCTCACCAGTGCTTCTATAATGATAAGCACCATCTCCGTGCCTATCTGCAACTATTTTCAAGCATACGAGCCATGGCGGAAAAGTAACCACTTCTTCGAGGGTACCCCTCTTTGAGGCCCAAAACCTCGGGACTTGGACTGTTACAATCTACGCTTAATGTTAAAAATTTAATATGCAGGTTGCTTTGGTCTATCGCCAGCCATTTCGGTGCAATTTACTTTTAAAATGTGTATCGCAGCCCAAAATCGAGTTGATAAATGGCGTGCATCATGACGGCGTCCTCTAAGGACGACACAGAAAACTAGCAGCGCGCGTCTGAGTGGGCTGTGCAGAAAACAACAGACGGACACAAAAATAGCTCCATAACGTCGGCGACTGAATAGGATGTGGACAGTTTTCCCCTGACAGAAGATACACAACACCAGTCGTCACACTGTGTGACGAAAACGCCGGGATAAATCATGCACACGGCGGATTAATTAATAATTATTCGCAGACCCGTGGAACACGAAGAAAAACTAGACGATACGTTCGTTTATCCCGCTGCAGATTGTGTATCATTCTGCAGTCAGCTGCAGTTTAATTTGCACGCGGCACGTATTGAAGGCATGAACTGCGTAGGCCTATCATCGGTCAATTCGGCTACCTCCGTTGTTTTTGTCTGTTTATTGGCTGGATAACTCTAAAAGTTATGAACGATTTTCGATGAAATTCTGTGTAGACCGAGATGTTGATTATCGCCCAGAAAAAAGTTGATTGGATTTTGGTGGTGATCTGAAGTCTTAATCCACTGTGGATTCGGGGTCATATCTTCGCAAGTTATGAACGAACTGTGGTGAAGCAAAGTTTTAGTTAGGGTGAGAGTGACCAAAGGACTAACCGATATGACTTTGATGGCGATCCAATTCAAAATTCAAATCCATGGTTCTATAGATTGAATCCGGATATGGATCATGTAGATACATCAGGCGTTCGCCAGGTGGCAGAGCGTCGTGGGTGGGGGTTTGTGCTCTCCGCTTTACTAGATACTGCACAGCTGGATTGGGTAAGCAAGCACGCAGTCCGAGCATATACCACTCCGGACAGTGCGGTTTCGTAATTAAACCACGCTTTGACTATAGTCTACACCGTCGTTTGCTTTGTTTTGTAACGCACGACTGTAGCCGAAAACAATGAAAGTGTAGGTAGCAGTGCAAGCTAAGTGTGGTTTAATTATAATTACTGCATTGAATTAAACTGCTTCGTAACTCAGTGACTCAAAACCGATGTCGAAAACGTGAATGGGCATCCCGATTACTAGACATGAAAGTCGAAGTGATAAATTAACATGCAGACAATCAGCTGGGGACTCACGGACACGAACGGGGGGACGGTTACATATTTAAATTAGTTTCCCATCTCTAAATCTCCGTTTGAAGTTTGGCCCACTGCTTATTATGACAAAATAGCCTAGATCAACAGACAGCAGATAAATGACAATTTGTAAAATTACTGTCGACACTGAACAATGCTCGTCGCAGCCTCGTCCACATGAGCTGATGAGTGCATCAAAACTGGAGTCGTCGTCGTTGTTGACTCGAAGGGTTAAACTGCACGTCATAGACTGCAATAATAATATCGAGTAGGCCATGCGATTAAGCGAGCCGATCGGAACAAGCGGAAGTGGTTTGCAGTACGACGTTGGACAGCAAGCAACAAGCATCGATCGCTGCACACCGCGCGGTCGAGAGGGTGGGCAGCAGCCGCACTCGGCGCACCGCAGCGGGACAAGATTAGCCGGGAACAGCCAGGCGCGTGTGCGGGCGCGTGCGCGTACATTACTCGTTCACGGCACACCGGTAATTCCTCGTGAGACGCCCAGATACGATTAAAACAACAGATAGCCGCAGCCGGTGGCGCCTGCTGGTGCGACCAGCACCGAGTCGCGGGTCAGCCGCTACGGCGACGCGGCGGTGAACTGCATCCGCTGCGAACGCAGATCCGTAAACAATTTCTAGGTCTCCTGTAGCTGCTAGGCCGCTGTAATCCGTTTAGAATCGTGACGCAAATCTATGTGTCGTATTTTATACAACTGACTACCAATAGATAACCTTGGACCAGGAAAACAACAGTACCGTAATTCAATTATAGGGTGTTTACACGATAAAGCAAACATGAAGCAAACATGAAACAAATTAAGTTTGCTTTATGGGCCAACAGACAGAGGAACCACGACGCTGGGTGAGAGCGGGTAGTGGGCCACGTGTGACACGTCATCAACGAGTATAGCAAGTACAAAACAACAGTTTCTTATTACATGTCTACTTAGAAAATCACTCAGATGATAGCAAAATGCAAAATAGCGAAACATTTGCAACCAATGTACATGTATGCTCAAAATGTGTTCGTAAGCTCGGCTACGACTTTACTAGTAACGGCCAGGTAGCCAATCGTAACGGGACTGATCACTTTTGTCTCAGTTCAAGCCTGTCTTCTATACAAATTTGTTTATCAACTGGCATTGACCCCATGACTTTATTGCTGTAACTATTTCATATTTTCTGCACTCTTTGAGCTAGCGTTTGTCCAACCTTCAATTGACTTACCGCTATCGTTGCTCACCAGTCACAATATGGACCCACTGTCGTAGCTTAGTAATTTTGTCAGACAAAGACCACTGCTGTCCAGTTATGTGTTGTTTGTTTCGTGCAGTAATGTTGACTGTTTAGTTAGGTGAGAATGGATACGCAGCAGATATGCACATCGTTCGAGAAAACTTGCCGACGCTGACCGGAATTGCGGCGGACTGTTAGCGGACGGCAATTGTTGAAATCCAGCGATCCAAGCATCTCGGCTGGCTCGCATGCGCCCACTGTTGCCCGGCTGCAGTTACAACGTTTCAATTACGACAGCAGGCGACTGAGCGTCTCCGCTAATTTGTTGGGGCAAAGGGCAATCTGCACAGTGCAGCTTGACCCCAAGGTCAAACCAAGGTCACGAAGCAGATCCGATCGACTAACGGCCGGCCATCCAATACGATGTCCAGCAGTGTCGGCGATACGCACATTATGAAACAAACTCAATGTTTAGCTCGCAATCGTTAACCTACTGCACTGATAATTTTTTCGACTTTCGTTTTTAGTGTTTTTTTGCTTTTAGATTTTGTGTGCATTACTGCTGCGCCAGCAGTCGCCGGCTGTCCACCGGATTCATCTTCCAGCAGGACGGCGCACCAGCACACATAGTCAGGGCGAATTCCCGAAAAATGCGACTTTTAAGGGCATTTTTAGCTAGAAGCTGGAAACCTAACTTTTTGACACAATTCGAACATGCTGAATACGATTATCCCGGTTTCCAAGCCAAATTTTGAGTTTTTGACCATCTAATTTGCATAAACAAGATGGCGGCCAAATTTTCACTTTTGCCCACTGTTTTCATAAAGCATCTAGGCCTATAATTCAAGATCCATCAGTCATAGATACTTCAAATTTAGTGCGTATATTTCAAACACCACAAGAAACTCGACACATCACTAAAAGGTCAAAGGTCAAGGTCACCTTTCGTTCCTGAGCTCAGATACGAAGTGTACTACGGCTGATCAAAAATTACGACTGCGACAAATTCACGCATGCGCAGTCATGATCTTTTCC
>Ga0209454_1002773_pt1 | contig 12131 bp, 12 predicted proteins | sample WorMetHERISLAND1_2_FD_187400 | JGI IMG/M metagenome (GOLD analysis project Ga0209454, IMG submission 187400) | Marine gutless worms symbiont microbial communities from Max Planck institute for Marine Microbiology, Germany - Olavius geniculatus... | ecosystem: Host-associated > Annelida >...
TTTTTATCCAATGCGATATGATTGCTTAATTAACATAACATGCAAAAACACATTTTGTTCACATTTCTGACACCTTAGTAGACAATTCATCCAGTTGTCCTTTTTTCAACTGCCTGCAGTAAAATTGCTTAAAGTGATGGCCCACAACGCGAACACAAGCAAGGAAACGCTTTCTCCATTCATTGACGGCAGTATCGATAATGTTCTACTCCAGACCAATTCAGGCTGTAACAGTCGCTTCTTGACTTCATAAACATTTGTAAACTTCATCTGGTAGACACACTGCTGCAAGACAGTCAAACCTTGTAACAGACCTGGTGTTGGGATCCACAAATTAGGACAGATGGAATTTATTTACATTTTTTCATTCATTTTAACAAGTATCATGCTTGGTCTGCTGTCCCCAAGTAGTGCGAAAGCAGACGTTGGGTGAGGTGGAAACTAAAACACTTATTTAATAGCCAGTTGTGGCAGAAATATTTCTGCCAAAAATTATTAAAATCTGCTAATCTTTCTTCAAGTTACGATCGACAATGTCGGGTATGTTTTTTCAGCTTTTCTCTTTATTTCAACACATATTTTGCTTGATCTGCTTTCCCTAGGTAGTGCAGAAGCATACATTGGGTGAGGTGGGAAACTGAATGGTCATTTGATGACAAGTTGTGTCAAGAATATTCGTACCAAAAATTAGCAAAATCTGATAGTTGGTTTTCAAGTTACAGTCGAAAATGTTGGGAATGTTTTTTTGAGACACAGTGTACTAGGAATATTACAGCAACTAACCTGAACGTAGGCTGTGCACTGCTGGTTCAGTAGAATCCGCCGCAATAGATCAATGACAGACTCACGGCACTTTCCATCCTCACTCGTCTGAGGGCACCACCACAAACAACCAAATAAACATAACACTAAGGCCGTGGAAAGTAACTATGCTCATAGCCAAGGCGGAAGGAGGAGGCAGTTCAACTGACCACCTCTGGCCACAATTCTGCTTGCAGGAACCAGGAAGCGATGCATAAAATAACCAAAAATGCCACCATCAGATGTGACTTTTGAGCTCAGCATGTGACTGCAGGCAGGGCTTTGCCCTGGACCCACTGAGGAAACTCCCAGCACTCCCCCAGATCTGCAGCTGTATTAATGCTTCAAGCACACAAAGTGGAGTCAAACTCCCCCTTTGAAAAAACCTGGCTACGATCTGCTAATAGTCAATCAACTGACAACTCATTTAAAAAATTCAATGATTGATGAGATCATTAAAATCAAAGTTGCATCAGTAAAAACATTACAAAACAGATGTAACAAAATCATAAAAAAACGTCCAAAAACTACTCAATCTTCATTTTTTCCCCAGAAAAAACTCACCATTTCAGACTGCCTACAATTACAATTAGAAGTTGTCTCGTACCCATCGGATGCCACTGAGCAGGCAATTGAAGGCCTGCGCTGGAACGTCGGTACATATCGGATCAGCACGGAGTTGTGTGGTTGGCAGAGTCTCACTGTTACCAAAGTCCACATAGAACACCTACGCACAGCATTACAACCAAACAGAACTTGGAAAACCTAGATTTCTTGGGGCTAATATTAGATCAGCTCACAGAAGTGTTGTGGGCTGCGTTTAGCTGTTGTGAAAGCCGTGTAAAACATCTGCATACAGCAGTATATAAACAAGGCTTAAAAACTCAGATTCCAGTGGCAAAACCCAGGTTTTTTTGCAAAAAGCCCAACTTTGAAGGTCGTCCTTACAACACTCACACTATCGTGTGAGATGTGATGTTACACTGAGCACACATGGTAAGGCACGAATGTCATAATAGGTGTGACAGTAAGTAATGTTAAGGTAGTGCAGTTTACAACATTTTGTTAAAATCCATCAACTACAAACTGAATTAGGTGTGTCTGAAGCAAGCATTGTCGATAATTTTGGGACACAGTGCAGTAGGCTAAGCCACCGCCAAACAAGCCAACTCACAACAAGCCTAAAATTAAAAAGCTGGTTGTCTCTGCAAAGTGAATGGAGTGAATGGCAGAAAAAATGTTTTCATCAAATGTGTGTGTTTGTGTGTACAGCAGATGTTAAATACTAATAACTCCAAAATTGTTAAAGCTATGAACTTCAAATTTGATGTGCATGTTCTCAAGAACAGTCCAGACACGACCATTAAAAATTTGTCAATAGGGAGCATGGCCAGGGTCACATGACCCCTAATGTTTGGAAGTTAAATGCTAACAGCTCCAGAATGGTTAAAGCTATAAAATTCTAATTTGGCACACAGTTTTAAATTACTATTCTGCAAAAAAAGTTCACCTGGCAAAGATATGCACTCTTAATGGTGTCTTCTAGTTACAAGCCCAGCTGTCGCTGAGGAAAGCCAACCGTACCGCCTACATCCGAAGACCAGCATTCGACTTCCGGTCATGGAGAGACAGTGATTACCCTAAAGTTACTACGGTTCCATCGATACTACCTCTTCAGACAGTTTTCTGATAAGATGTACTGTTTAGCCACAACACATACATTACAGGCAGATGACAAACAGACAGAGAAGCCTGTCCCAAATGCACAACCGCTAGTGGTAAGGTCAACCAAACCTCCACGGTGTCAGCGTCGATGATGTTCAGGACCCTGGCACGGTAGAACAGTCCATCGTCAGTAAATTGTGAGACTGCAATCTGTCCCTCCATCCACAGTCGACCATCCTCCGCAACCGTGTCCACGTAGTGACGCTGAATGTCATCCATTATACCAACCAGCATCTGCATGTCTACACAGCAAATGACACTGATTAGTTACGCGAGTTTATGTTTCAACGAGAAGTAGGATTTACACCACAGTCGACACTTTCTCTTTGAATAAATACCAAGATACTTGCAAACACAAACTCAAGTCTAACTGCGGTGTTATCTTTTCTTTTAAGAGCCAATATTTGCAGTTATCTACCAAATAAAAAAGATCATTGGAAACAGCAGCTAACAGTAAAGTTAATCCGGACATTACTGATTAACACCAGGCAGCTGCAATGCATTATACACGTTTTTTCGTAATTCTTAGGAATTAAAAAATAACCAGTTTTCAGTTCACTTTCTTATCTACAGATAAAAAAATCTTATTGAACTCGCTTCTTAGCAAATGCCAGATTAAGAGAACTGAATTAAAAACAAGACAATCCTACTTCTCGGTGAAACAGGAACTCATGTTTTGATGAAGATATCAATCATCAATTGATTGGTCGCATAGTCAGCAGGTCAAATCAATAATCAATCAAAGGGTTGCCAAGTCAGTCAGTTCGTCAGTCAGTAAGTCACATCTTTCAAAGCCTGCCATGTTACGTCTGCTTACAAATTACTGCCATCTTGCTGATATTGTGCAATAAAACAACTTCACAACTTCATTTATTCACTTAAAACGGCCATTTGGAATGTCGAGGGTTTGACTCCCAATCTGGTTGACAGGTAAAATAATCTCTGTATAACCAACCACCCAAGTCAGTCTTCAATCCTTCAACTGATTGATTGATGTGTTGCAGAAGTAGATGGTGGCCTGGCGTTGCGGTAATGCGTTTCATTCGAACAATGAAGTTACTGTGTGTAACCAGCCACCTAGCAACCTAGGTCAATACAGCCTTCCATCCTTCCAGAGTAGGTAAATCGAGTACCGGCCTATATGACTGGGGTTAAAATGGGGCATGTTCACCTGTGTTGGGTGACAGGTAACACTGTGGTTATATCCCATATGGCAGGTGATGCTCCATAGCTCTGTGAGGGGTTCAATCTTCTAAAGAGCTATATTCCGAACTTTACCTTTTTACCTCTAAATCAAGTACCAGCAGTTTACCTGGCTGGGGTTAAGTCTGGGTGCCTTCACCTGTGTCACGTGGCATCCCATATGGCAAGTGATGCTCAGCAGCTATGACATGGGTTACTGTTGAGCCCCAATACACACACTTTTAACCTTAATCATTCTCTACATTTTCACAACCAGAAGCTGAATAACAGCAAATGCTGCTAAAATCCGAACTAAGAAGACTTGAGTTCTGTACCTTCTCTCAGCGCATGTCCGTAGATGTGGCAGTCATCGTCAACATGCGTAATGACAATCCTGAAAACTTCTGAGCAGTCGGCTGGCAGATCCGCCGGCGGGAAATCCACCGCCGATCCACCATCCCCGTCTGATTCGCCCGCCACCACTGCCGTTGACTGGTATCCCGGACTCACGGCTGGTGGGATTGACGACGCGGACTCCAATCCCACTTCCGCACCACCTCCCTGCCGTGGACTGGAAGTCAGAGCGGAAACAGTAGGAGCAATGGGAGTGGTGGCTGTATGACCAGAAGATATTGGAGGGATAGCTGGTTCAGAAGCAGCAGGCTCAGTGCCAAAGACTAACTTGCAGAGTTCAATCCGTCGGTCCATTTCGGGTTTACTCAGCAAGCACGATGGCACCAGCACACTGGCGGTCTGTCGCCAGGCCAGGGCAAGTCCTCTGTCACGCAGCACGCTGGTGATACTGATGTATTTGATTGTGTTTGGCATCAGAGCACCTCCCGTTATCACCTCTTCCATTAGCAGATCCACCGGTAAAGATCCATTCACTACTTCACCCTGTCAATACACACAATACAAGAAAGGTCTGGAAAGATTAAATGTATGTACGTATGTGGATAAAACAAACCCTCTTAAACAGCTATAAACACACACCACTTGAGGTCAATGCAGTTGTCCATCCTTTTGGGGTAGGTACCAGCCTCTCAGTGGGGTTAAGGCGGGGGCAAGTTCACCTGCATCAGGTGGTTGGTAACACTGCGTGATGCCATATGGCAAGGAATGCTCTGTAGCTCTGACATAGGTTCACAGAAAGATTTATACTGTAAACAAACAACTACAATAAATAAGAATATTTATCTCTTACTCATAAACAAATGTCATACATAATAACAAAATAAACAAAAATTGGCTGACTTTTGCATGACACGCGATAGATTTTTGTTGGCTGGCCACCTTCATCGGCAAACAAAATCGGCCCATTTTATTAATGGTATGTCATCCACTCTACATTGGCTGCATAATAATGACTTCATCGATGCAAATCGTAACAAAACAACGATACAGAGTGGGCCATAAAAAACCGTCCCCCTACATGTCAGCTAATTATGTCTTCCAAAAGTAATGGACATTTAAAGTGAATAATGCACGTTGAAATATAATCAATTCTGAGTAACATACATGTGCAAATTTCGTGCAAATATTTTCAATAATTTTGTAATGGGATAAAATAAATGAAAGCAACCCAACTCTACAGGAAACACAATGGGAAAAACACTGTAACATCATTTAACGTACGAGGATAAAGCGTCAATCAAACTCGTTCGCTAACAAAAGGGTTGGGGCTTTAAACGCATTTGTAAAGAGTTTCCGAACAAAAATTGGACGGTCAGTTCTGTTAAAGATCTTCTGCTCAAAATTGACAAGACGAACTCGATTTCTCAAAAGGTTGGCAGTGGACGGAAGCGGACTGTCCAAACAACACAGAATATCAAATGTGTAGCAGAGTTGATATGCAGCCAGGAAGGCAACCCTGGGTCCAGCAAAATTCCGAGAGAGATTCAGAAGGGCACATTGAACAGTTGTTCACTTGACTGTCTTGTTGTTGTATGAAGTTTTTGCTGTTTTACTTAGACATATACGCAAGCACGTATTTCCATTTATGTGTCAACATTGTAATATAATACAGATGGGGTGCTTCAATTCTATCGTATTATTTTTAATAACGTTTTGACATACTTATTACGTTTTGATATCAATATGTGCAGAACAAACTAGCAATTTATACGGTGTGTCATTTTGTCCACATAAACAAATGCAGTAGCATTTTAAGCAGAATAATATAGGAGACGGTTTTTATGGCCCACTCTGTATATGATACGAACCTTTGGAGCAAGGAAGCAAGCGGCAGGTGTGATCAGTTTATGCTGGAGCGTTTCACAGGCCGTCCGCGACCATTTTGTGACATCTCCAGCCGGCACTATGTCCGCCAGGTGGCAACGTAGAGCAAAGCCCGGGGCTGAGGCACAGCTAGCTGGTAGATGCCACAGATCCTTCTCAGTTACACTAGCTTCTGAACCGTAGTCCACCAACACCACCTAAAATACACATACAATATACAATATACATGCAATGCACGAGTGACTAGTTTACAACTACAACAACTACAAAAACATCTACTACAGCATCCACATCTACAACGACTACAACAACTACAATTACCATTCAACAACAACAACTACAACTACTAGCATGAAGCACAACTGTCTTCTCAGTTACAGTCAACCAGAAGTCTACCATCACCTAAAATATCAAGCATGATCCACACTCAATATGACAAATTACGAATAATGACCTCTAGCAAAAGTGACCATTAACTAGCAAAATGTAGGCTCAGTGCTGACATATTATGCAGCCATCTGGCTAGAAACATGCAACCCTAACCGTCAACCTCGACTTAAAAGCTGAAAATATCAGCAACAGTTACAATGGGCCAGAAAACATTCATACTGATTCCACGATCACTGCAGGGACACTGCAGCCATTTGTTTTCGACTTAAGAGCTCATGCAAGACAGTTAAAACAGAAACAGATAGCTAGGTTGAGTGGAGACTCCGTATTGCAGCCAATTAGAACGGCTGCCAAAAAATACAGAAAACTCCCTGTTCGCTTTTCCGGAACACCCTGTACATACTATCCGCATGGCAGTTAAGTAGTCTACCTCATTTTCCAGTGAATGAGACAGTGTATGTACTGGCAATAATAAATAAGTAACCTTGTATGCATCTGCGTTGATTTCCGAAATGATGGCTCTGCACCAGGACTTGTCTTTCATGAGGAAGACCACACACTCGGAGCCAACCTCCCAGGTGATGTTCACGTTCTGATCTTCAGCCGCCATGATGTTCTGTAGCTCCTGCTCAAACCTGCATTACATTCAGTCAGTCAACCAACTGATCTAACTGTCTATCGGTAACTACATCATGTCCCAAAATTAGTGGCCCGTTGCAGATAATTTAGTGTAAAATCGTCAATACCTGATAAGACTTTTACAAAAGTTGAAGCAGTCACTGAGACAATCATTCTGAACTTGTCTTTACAGTTTGAGCTCAAAGTGGCCACTTTTGGCCTTGACGCAAACTCTTAATTTAAGGCATGTATGCTGATGCTTAATCCCTTTGTCAATAACAATGTACTGAACGTAAGCTTAATGTAAACGTGTTTGAAGCAGAGGGGGCTAATTTTGGGACACGGTGTAGTATGACCCTCAGCTGTTACAGAGTGCTAAAGGCATTGATACTACTACCACTAACCACTAAAATTCAGACTGACCACTTTCCATACCTCATAAAATTCCCTCCTTTTTCCAACTTTTCCAGGAGGTCAGACAGAGATTCATCGATGTACTGGTCAACAGTCACTGCTTCATGTTACTTAAAAAGGCCACTTATGACTTGATGAATTGTATCTGCCAATTATACAAAGTTATGCAATTTTTAGAATACTTTTTGGGCAATTTTCCTTGACCAAATTTTTTTCCCTCACAAGTCCAACTTTCACTGAAATCCCTGACATTTCCATGACATCTGTAAATTCTGTATGCTATAGTTCCCTGACATTTTCAGGTTTTCCAGACAAGTGTTCAAACGGACATGGTAAGATCATCCATGCAAGACAACTCCAATACATAGAACTTTGATGGCGCTTACTACCACTACTATTACTGACGCTAATATTACTGAGACACGTCAACTATTACTACTAACTTTGACCTTCATCCTCTAATACTGCTACAAATATACTACAACAACTTAAGTAGTTAGTGCATCTTACCTGGACAACTGCTGAACACAGAATTTTGACAATGTTTTCACATGACACTTTGACCTCCGGACAGGATGCCTTAATTACCACCACCATTCCATTTTCTGTTACTATTATTATTACTATTAATACTATTATTAGTATTTGTAATTTAGAACAACTCACGTAGCTAGTGCATCTTTGCGAGACAACTCCTGTATGTAGAACTTTGACGGTGATTCAACGTGGCAAACTTTGACCTCTGGGTAAAATGGTTTACCAGCCACTATCATCCCTCTATCCTCGTCAGCCGATCCTGCCGCTGCCATAGCCGTAGCATCACCGGATGCAGCAACTGCTGTGGTAGTTGCACCGCCTCTCACTGCTCTGTTACTGATCACCGACTGCCGCAAACAACAGCCAATCAGAAACCTCCATCACTGGCAAAGAAGTATGTGACTGCCACAGCACCGACCACTGCTCAGTGAACACAAATGGTTAACAGCATTTACCAAGTTGTTGGCATGACTAGCCATCCACACCTGCACAATTGCAAACTGCTCTCATTGTCATGTTCTGTACAGCCGTAAAAAGAGGGTTAACAGCAATAACTAAACTGAGTATGAGTCGTTGAAAAGTTAGTAGACATAGATAGAATAAAGAGGTTAACGCTACCATGTTGTCAGTACGGCTAGCCATCCAGGCTGGAATGTTTGTGGCTGCTTTCTTTGTAATGTCAGATCTTGCTGCCAACTCCCAACTGTAAAGCGCAGCATATGACAGAGTTCTTGCAGATAACTAATTAACGAATGATTAATCGCAATAATCACACTTAACAGTAATCCACGGACATGCTGAGAGCAGTCAAAATTCATTATCAACTAATCTGTTCTCTGGCTTCTGCTTTCGTTTTGGTCTAGTTACTCCAAATCAGACCGCTTGCCTAAGTAAAATTCTGCTATCTGGTCAATTATACACTGTGTCCGGAAAAAAAGTAAACCCCAAACACCATACAATGGAAATATCAATATGTTGCTATCAATACTCAACAATTAATAACTCTGCTAAAAAATAATATTTTTCCATGAAATTTCTAGGGATTTATTTTTCTGCCATACACAGTGTAAATTCCCACACATTACTCTCAACTCTTACCGATGGTGAAGTCATGCTTCTTTCTAAGGCTTCAAAGGATTTAGTTTTTGACGAAAAACTGACGAAATGACCAAAACTGGCAGTAGTGATAAAAATATTGATTTATGACAAAATTTACTAAATTTTCACTATTGACAAACAAAAAATGGCATTTTTGCGGCAAAATTATTAGACGCCTATTTATCATAACAAGCACTCGATATCAGGTGGCAAAAAAATGTGAAATTCGAGATTCTTGGCCAAAGTTTTTTTAAAAAAACTTGTACTTTGTGACAAACGAAAAGAAAAGTGGAAGCCAAAAGCTTTGTAAATGTTTTGGCAAAACTTTGTAAAGTAAGTTAACAGCACAAAGTTAGTTAATAGTAGTTAAAAAGTTTTTGGATGGCGAAAAATGACAACATTTGAGATTTTTGGCAAAATTTTTGATGAAATTTGCATTTTTTGACAAATAAAAAATGGCACTTTTGGTGGCAAAATCCTTTGGAGCCCAATCATGTACAGATGACAAAAATATAATAGTAATAACTCGATACGAAAAGGGCAGTTTTCAAGATAATTTAACCCACCAACAGCTAGAACACCAACCTTTTAAACCCAAAATTTGAAGCATTCACCCTTCTTCTTGTCTTAACCATTTATGGCACTAAATGGCCTATTTTGTGCTGATGTGACATTAAGAAACTACTCAGTCCCTTGTTCAATGCTGAGAACTTGGAAAAATTGTGTCCAGTAATGTAAAGATGTCATTTCAACGACATTTGGTAAACATGCATTGACAATCAATCCAGAAACACAATGCAATACTGCATAAAAAACATCAAAATATATGTTAGATGGAAAAAAAAGCTGACCCAATGCTGGTGGCTTGCACCCAGTCACTTGAGACCAAAACAGAACTGCCAGACTGCTGTCTGTCTCACCCTACCACTGCTTCCCCGATACATTGAACAAGGGCCAGAACTCCCATATGCTGCTGCCACCATTCCGGCTGTTAGGCCAATACCAAATTATACTGTTTGATGACAAAAACACAGTGTGTGAACAACTTGCCCAGGGTTGTTAAATGGCAGTGTACCAGACAAGAGATGAACCAGCGACCTAGTAATTACTAGTCCGATATGCTAACGGTAGACTACCAAGCCGTACATTATAAAGGCACTACATGTTTATACACTATGTCTGGTGAAAAACGGACCCCTTAGACATCGTGCAATAAAAAAAAATCTAAACGGATATGAATAACGTTTTGCACACTTAATCCCCAATCAATTCCTGAAGCGACTGCCAAATTTCATTGAGAAATATTATTACGAAAATTATCAAATGTTGAATATCGATAACAAATTATCTTCACTACCAATACAGCATTACATACTGCAGTCACTCAAGCAGAAGTGACGTTTGTTAATGCAATCAAAATAACATGAACAATAACAAAATGGTGTTTTCTGCAGAGGATCACGTTTTAATTAAGCTGTTGAGGTTGAAGAAAGGGTATGGTGCTAAAAAGTTTATCGCGGAATTTCCCAGCAAGCAGTGGACGTTGTCAGGACTAAACAAACGTTGCCTAATACTGGACTCTTCACATTTTGAGGCAACCTCACAAAAGCCGCTGTAACTGCTGTTTGCAAAAATAGATTTAATTGAAATTTGGCACTTTGACTGCCATTAGATGATGCATTTTTCATGTAAAATTGTGCCAGAATCAGATGTTGTTTGTTAAAGTTAGGCAAATGAACCCAGGAGTTTACTTATGTAACACCATATTGATAATGAAGATATTTTGTTATCGACATTCAACAATTAATAATTTTGGTAATGAAATTTGGCAGTCGCTTCAGGAATTGATTGGGGATTATTCATATCCATTCAAATTTGACACTTTTATTGCACGATGTCTAGGGGGTCCGTTTTTCACCGAACACAGTGTATATTGCAGCATAAATGAGGTGACGTAACAGTGTGCATAGCTAACCCGACGCCGGTGGCCTGAGCCCAGCCGCTAGAGACTAGAACAGAGTTGACAGACTGCAGTTTGCACGGGTCTTGTAGGAACACACTCAGCGTTCTGTCAGTTGCGATTTCTACACAAGTCACAAGTGTTCAGTTAAGAAGTTGTGTATATGCAGGGACGAGACACCTGGGCAGATACCCGAAAAACCCACCTTTTCTGGGCAAACCCACCTAAAAACTGACTAAAAACCCACCAAAAGCACCCACCCCAAACTTAATCCAATTTAAGCTTCTTGCTCCACTAATAATGAAACAGAAGTGTTTAAAACATAAATAAAACCTATGAATTTGCAAATATTCGTATATTTTAAACTATGGGAAGCAAACGAAAACTAGTATGAATCAGCTAACTAAAACCTGTATAAATCCCAAAACCTCAAGTTAGACCTTTTTAGAAAATACCGGTTAAACCCAAACAAGAAATCTGAGCTAATGCTCATGAGACGTGCGAGAGCTTATAGCAGTTCCTATTCGCAGGTAATCTTGGTCTATCTCCATCCATTTCGTTGCAATTCACTGTTTTGCAGCCAAACATCACCAAAAAATCTCTAAAAATCTCAACTTTAGGGTTCAAAAACCCAAAAACCCACCAGGTCTGGCTTAAAAATGGGTTCACGTGAACACATCTCAAGCTATGCAGCATCACCCTGCAGCATGTGATCATGCAGTGCTACCCGACACTCGAAAAAGGTGAATGTGCCCTGCTTTAACACCAGCCAAGCAGGCCAGTACTCAATTTACCTACCCTGGAAGGATAGCAGGCTGAGTTGACCAGATATACACTGACTCAGTGTTTTACAACCTTTTTGCTGCAGCGGAACCCCACACAAGCGTGAAGATCACTCACGGAACCCCGTGTAATGATCCATCAGTCTAGCGACGTACGCGAGGTTGAAGCTACAGGGTGTCTACAAACTCATTTCTCTAGGAGGGCACAGCCCCCATGGAGACGACAAAGCAGGCAAAGATGACCAATTATAATATGAAATTTGATCGCATTAGTAGGCAGCAGTATTGTATTTAACCAAACACAAAGGGCGAGGCGGTCGTCGACGACCGTTTAGCCCCCACCACCAATCCAGAAAATTTATCACGTGGATGACCTAGGACATATG
>Ga0209454_1002774_pt1 | contig 12131 bp, 15 predicted proteins | sample WorMetHERISLAND1_2_FD_187400 | JGI IMG/M metagenome (GOLD analysis project Ga0209454, IMG submission 187400) | Marine gutless worms symbiont microbial communities from Max Planck institute for Marine Microbiology, Germany - Olavius geniculatus... | ecosystem: Host-associated > Annelida >...
CTTCTGGGTTAGTAGTTGTTTTATGTAACAGCATAAACTGAAGTTACAGTTATGGCGTTTGAGAAGCCGTAGCGTATTTAGGACTGCAGTCACTCTGTGAAATTACTTTCTTTGCGCGACCGGATATAGGCGGTACGGTTGGCCTTCCCTTGCGAAAGCTGGGCTTTTTGTTGTTTGTGCTGCCATACGTTGGTGCTGTGTGCAACGCAGACTACGGTGCGATATCAATGGGTCAGGGTCAAGAGGTCCACGCCAGGCGACTGGTGCAGCAGTCGACTCAGGACGGCAGCTGGGTTCTGCTACACAACTGTCACCTGGCACTCGACTATGTCGAGGAACTATTGGATACAATGATCACCGGCGATAGCATCCAGTCCAGCTTCCGTCTCTGGCTCACCACTGAAGTCCACCCGCAGTTCCCGATCAACTTTCTGCAGGTTTCTACCGCTGCCAGTCATTCGAACTTGAACTTGAACTTGACTAGTTAGTGCCATACTGCATTGGCAAAAGGGGGATAAAAAGTATAACTCATATGAATCTCTTATTTAACCTGAGGTGATGGTCTAATTCCTGTGATGATTTATTCTACTCATCCACAACTCTACTGCTGACATAAATATGTCTCACATCTAATCTTGCTCTGCGCTTTACTGGCTTCAGTTAAACCAAGTTCTGATTTGTAGCACAAACAGCAGGCTAATCGTTAATCGTCTGCTTCTGCAACCTTTGATCATGCCCGTTGACGTTGAAAGGTCAGTGTGAAAATAAAGTTAAATGAAAATATTTATTACAAAAATCAAAGCGTTGATAAAATTATAGAGTATTTTGTTTCCAAAACGTGAAATAACAGCCTGTTGCTACAATTAATAAATTTTATTTTGTCAATACGTCAAAACAAGTAAAACGGGGGTAACATGCATGTTTAAGTTATCACGCTTACGAACTTTTTTTTAAAAAAAACAATTGCACAAAACGCGATTTCAAAGTTTCATTTTTTTTGTAACGTACACTGCAGACATCGATCAAGTACACGGCGGAGCCTCCGCACGGCGTGAAGGCCGGACTGAAGCGAACCTATGGAGTCATAACGCAGGACCTCATTGATGTAATGTCGATGCCTCAGTGGAAGCCGCTGCTGTACGCCGTCGCGTTCCTACATACCACCGTCCAGGTACCGGCTACCTATAATAGTGTTAGGCATTCTTTCAATTGTGCTCTGTGTGAAGTGTATAGGCCTAGGCCCTAAAGTGAAATTTCACCAGTTAGACAGTATATGTGACTTCACAAATCAACGGGATAGTGTGCAAGACATTTCCGTCAGGAATGGACGGTTTGAATACGAACTGTTGTCTAGCAACAACTTAGTCATTAAGCATCTTCTTGCTGTTTATATACAGGGTGGGCCAAAAATGGCACCATTTATTGTACGTCTCATAACTTCACCAAATATTAACCGATTTGCAAAATTCTTTAACTGTCAGAATCAGGAGATAATTTGTAATGAAACTGTCTCTACAGATCTCACCACACCTCAAGTGTGTTGCTGCACTACCTCGTGAAATGTCAGATGATGCACTCAAGCCACACCGGCGACGCCACTGACCGGTTGCGTGATCAACGTTGATCGAGCCTGGCATGTGGCCCTCAAACAACCCAGACTTAAATCCAGTTGATTATGCTGTTCAGGATGCCCTTCAACAGATGGTCTATCAATGTTGACGATTCACGACAGTCAACCAGCTAACGAAAGCCATTGTCGCCGAGTGGGGCAAAGATCCGCAGTTGTTTCTCTTGTTAATTTTTTAAAATGTGTTGTTACAAAAGTCGTCTTGTTTTTAATTGTTATTCTTAAGACACTGACATCTCACAAGGTAGTGTAGTGACACACTTAGGGTGTGGTGGGATCTATAGTGAGAGTTTTATTGCAAATTGTCTCCTAATTCTGACAGTGAAAGAATTTTGAAAATCGGTTAATATTTGGTGAAGTTATGACGTGTACAAAAAATGGTGCCATTTTTGGCCCACCCTGTAGTTCAGTGCGTTAACTCTAAGTTAGCTGATAGGTCCATGTGCTTGCATGCGTGTGTGTTGTTTGTTTATTTCTTTCTTTCTGTTGTATATATCTGTCATTCTGTTTGTGGATTCTGCCGTATTTATCGGCGAATAAAGGTTGTTATTAACAGGCTACTCGTGAAGTTGTTCCAAGCGACTAATATGGCTATGGATATCATAAAATATGGTCCGTTTTGACTTGGTTTTGGAGTAAGCCCTACCCAGCGAGCTATAGGTTAAACGCGTTAATAAGCTGAAGCAGAAAATTGCGCGATGTGACTGAAGGCGCGTACAGAGCGGCGTAACGCAACTGACTGACGAACTGATCAATATGAGCAAGCAGTAGTGCATTACAGTAGGCACCGTCTAACGGCGTCGGTGGCCTACGTGTCTACGCTCACGTACGCGTCAACCACTTACCAATGGGGTCGCCCTGCTTGCCCATTGGTCAGTTTGTCAAAAACTACACCGAGTCGGTTCAGTCCAGTTCAGTTCAATTACGTTGCGCCTTATCAACTTATCAACAAGCACGGACGTCGAGAGCCACAGCGAGGCCCGGGGAAAACATTCTTGCAGAGCCTGTATAAAGAGAAAATTTTTGAATTTTGTTGTTTAAAATGGCGCACTCTGGTGTACTTGATATTTCTGAGCGACGACGCTGGGGCCCCCAAACGTCGCGGGGCCCGGGGAAAACTTCCCTTTTTTCCCTTTTCGACTGGCCTGTCAACGTGATTTTTTTGTGCAGGAGCGCCGGAAATACGGCCCGATCGGCTGGAACATTCCATACGAGTTCAATCAGGCCGATTTCACCACAACCGTTCAGTTTGTGCAGAATCACCTCGACGACCTCGACCCGAAGAAGGTGAGGTAAAAGGTGCAATATCCCACAAGGGGCGGGATGCTCAGCTGTTTCTATGGTCGCACGATTTGCGGGGTCAAATCCCAGGCAAAACGCATAATTGCTTCCGAATTGCTAGTACGGTAAAATGATTTATGATTTATCAGGTGTCAGCATCGATCATGGTTTTCACTTTTTGGCAAATTACTGCGATCCTTGTTAATTATTGATGTAATAGTTTCTGTAATATCACGATTTACGACACAGCTTTTAAGCCATTGGATCAATTTTTCGTGCTTTTAGAATACTTCCAACTTTAAAGAAAATTTTATTTAGGCGTGAATATTTCGTCGGTGGTTTTGTTATATATGCTGTCAGACAGCGCAAATCCTTGAGGCGAAAATGGTCTCGAGGCCAAAATGTCTCAGGGCCAAAATTTTAGCCTTGGCGTCGATTTTGGCCTAAAAATCGTAGTATCTGTTTTGGCCGTGGCCTCGGGCTGGTCTTGATTGCCGTGCTTTGGCCTTGTTAACGCCATAAAACTTAAGGCTTACGATGTCACTGTCACTTTTATACACTGTGTCTCAAAAAACGTCTCATGTTGCTATCGTCCATATGTTCGCCAAATATTGACCGATTTTTGCAGTTTTTTAGTGGCACACTCTACGGACAGATAGCAATAACGTGGTTATTAATCATTCCAGAACAACTTAACTGCGTCGTTACACTACCGTGTGAAACGTAAATTGTCAAAATTTACTGAAAGCACAGTAATTCATAGGCCTATGCAAAAAATTATTTTCTGAAACAATAATTTTCTACTGATTTTTAAATTGAAAGTGAATATTGTTAGTTTTACCTTTGACCTTGGTCTCGGCCTTGAACATCTGGTTTTGGCCTCGATGTCGGCTTCGTCCTCTAGGCTTTGCCTTCGTCCTCGGTCTCGGGAGAAGTTTGGCCTCAGTTGACATCGCTGGTTGTCTGTGCAGGTTAACTCAGTTTTTTATCCCTCCGGGGTAGGTGAATCGAGTACCGGGCTGTCTGGCTGGGGTTGAGGCAGGGCGTGTTCACCTGTGTCGGGTGGCATTTCCTATGGCAGGTGACGCTCCGTAGCTCGGTGATGGGTTTTCCATTAGAAGCTATAGACCACTTTTTTGTACACAGGGCGTGTCGTGGACTACGGTCTGCTACATGATCGGTGAAGTCCAGTATGGTAGTCGTGTGACTGATGACTATGATAAGCGTCTTCTCAACACGTTCGCCAGAGTCTGGTTCTCCGAGGCGATGTTTGCTGATACGTTCGAGTTCTACACAGGTAGATGCAGCTATACTCTGCAATACCATTCAACCATTTGCACTAGAAAAACTGTTAGTTTAATCTAACACTAATCCAGCTCTGTGTGAGTTTAATTTGCAAAAAAAACTGCAGACAGTTAAAAAGAAAAGAAGAAGAGAACAATCTAAACCATGACTAAAAAACTGGGCCACTTTTATTTTTTGAATAACTTCGTAAAACATTGGCCGACTTTGATAACTTTTGGCAGGCAACATCACGAAGAAACTTGACGTAAATTATGACTTTTGTTCAGCCCATCTCATCTAAACTGTTTTTGAGACACACCGTATATAATACTGTCGCTGTCGTCAACTGCTTTTACTGACGTTGAAATCGTTTTTCCCAATTTTTTTTGGTTTACTAAATTGGTTAGAGCCTACACGGGCAAGTTAAGCTGACTAGGACTAGGTCTATGTGTCAGTTTTAGCTTGTATTTTATCGTAAATTAATAACAAGTCACTAAAGCTAAAGTTTTACCATGCTGTTTGTAGGTTACAAGATTCCTCGGTGCAAGACAGTGGAAGACTACAAAGCGTTCATTGACACTTTGCCGATGGTCGACTCGCCTGAGACGTTTGGTTTACATTCCAATGCTGACATAACGTAATAACTATACTTCTCTTCTATACGCTTTTTAGTGCCTTCTGCCAACTTCAAACAACTTTCCTCAGTATTCATTGCCTTACGCCTAATGCTTTAATTTTTCATCTGTCTGGGTTTTCTGTGAACAGCTATACCATTTAATTAGTTAATTTCTATGCACCTTGTTTCAAAAAACCAGGCCACTTTAACTTTTTGAATAGTATTGTCCGTGAAACATTGACCGATTTTAATACTTTTCTGCATTCAACGTCAGGAAAAAAACTCGACTTGAATGACTTTTTCATTTTACAAGGTAATGTAGCGACAGTTTTAAGGTGAGGTGGGCAAAACTATAGTTGTTCATGTTAAGTTTTTTCCTGATGTAGCATGCCAAAAATTATGAAATTGGCCAATGTTTTACGGAGCTATTTTAAAAAAAAAATAAAAATTGCTTGTTTTTTGAAACACCTGCAGTGTAGATCATGGGTCTTGTTCACAATGCAGATATCAGACGAATACGGCTAACAGAATGCTGGAGACGATTGTCAGCATCCAACCGAAAGACTCTAGCGGAACGGGAGGTGAAACGCGGGAGGCGGTCGTCTACCGGCTTGCTGGAGATATGCTGGCAAAGCTTCCCAACGACTACGTTCCACATGAGGTATAGCCTACCATATATGGGCTTATCCTTAATGGCGTTCTTCTTTAGTCATAGGCTGACAAAATTTGGGTGCTTCCAGTTGCCGTCGGTCTCTAAAAAACCCGCGTCTCTTAAAAGTTTTCTTGGACCTTTATAAATGAAGCGGCAGTTTTAGGTTTGCTTTCAAAGTTTTGCTGAAGACATAGACCTTCTCTTTGCATTTAGCCCTTGTGATGCTGCAGTTTTTTTTTACTTTATTTGTCACGTATATTGTGCTTAATGTGTCAATTTCTTTTTGTGAATTGTCGTAAAATATTACATAACGTGTCATGATGTAAAAATATAATTTTTAAAAAGTCGTTCCTGTGTTCACTTTTTCGCCAGCTAAAACCAGAAACTAGATTTTTAGGCCTTAATAAGTTGATGCATCATTTCTCAGCTGGTTGTTGAGTTTTTGGGCTGACCGTTAAGCGTTAAATAAGGCGTATCGCATAAGAAATGGTGAAAGATAGGGTCAAGGTTGCTATTGAACACTAATAAAAATTTGCGCAAACCATTTCAAATAACGTGAAAATCATTGACCTTGGATGACCTTGAAGGTCAGTACGCGCTATTGTGGCTAAACGGTACGTCGTATCTCGAAACCGGTAAGAGACAGAGCTAAGGTTGCTATTAATCACTAATAGGCATTCGCATTTGCTGCGTTTCGGACACCGGCATACGGTCAGCCCACCCTAGCGACAGCTGGATTTTTTGTTCTTTCAGTATATTGCATGCATCATCCATGATGACACAGGTGAAGGATTGTCTGAAGAAGATCGGCTCGGCTCAACCTCTCAACATTTTTCTGCGTCAGGAGATCGATCGGATGCAGAAAGTGTTGATAGCGGTCCGTTCAACTCTGACTGATCTGAAGCTGGCTGTGGACGGAACCATCATCATGTCTGAGAACCTGCGTGATGCGCTCGATTGCATGTACGATGCACGCATTCCCAACGCTTGGCTCAAGGTAGGCCTATACGTTTGCAATCTCCACCCACTTTAATGGGCTGTTTACACGATCCAGCAAACGTCCAGCAAACTTCCAGCAAATGTATTCAAAATACACGTGCTAATGCTAGACGTTTGCTGGACGTTTGCTGGATCACGTAAACACTTTATTAATGTGTGTTCCAGGGGCGGGTACTTGTCCGTTAATTCACCTGCACCCGAATTAACTCCAAGAGTCAAGCCTAAGGGTAGCGTTAAGGTTAGGGATAGGATTAGGGTTAGGGTCAGGGTTAGGGTTAGTATTAGCGTTAGCTTTATCGAAAATAATTCGAGTGTGGGTGAATTAACGAACAAGTACCCAGGGGCGTCTACACCGTATAAACCTAGGAGCAAATGTTCCAAGAAAAAGGGGAAAGGTTCTGTGGGAATTAGGGGAGTTGAATATTATAATTCTGCATTTCCCTACTTAGACACCGTTATCATGACTTACCATATCTTGCACGCACAAATGTTCTGTGACGCTTAGCATGCGCCAAATTCGTTTTTCGCCGGGGCTGCGCTTCGAATCCCGATGGGGGAGCTCACGACGCTCGCGCAGAGTGACCTCTTAGTCGGCTGGGGAGGGGAATACCCCCTCACCATTGCGTACCCCTTCGACGCCTACGGCGCCTCATTCATTCTCGGCGCCTGCGGTGCCTCACTTTGAGTTAGGGGGAAACTTAATGCTCCAAGGACTTTGGGCGGATATACGTCCCTGGTTTGTTCATTTTCAAAGCGAAAGAAATGAAATCGATTGGCCAGTCCACTTCAGTTCAGTTTAGTAGTGCGGCGCCTGTAGACTTCGACGGACTAACGCAGTTATGCTTAGGCCAGTCAGTAGCCTACGTTCATCCGAAGATAAAACAGGCAAAAATAAATAAATAAATAAGATATAAAGAAAGACGAGGAGTAAGCTGTTTGGTGATATAATAAATGTCGCTGAAAGGACACGGTCTGATATGGACTGTCTTCACTGTACAGATATCGTGGGAGTCAGCGACCTTGGGCTTCTGGTACACGGAGGTGTTGGAACGGAACGCCCAGCTGAGTGGCTGGTTATTCGACGGTCGGCCTAAAGTCTGCTGGATGACGGGATTCTTCAATCCGCAGGGTTTCCTGACCGCCATGAGACAGGAACTGACCAGAGCTCACAAGGGTTGGGCGCTAGATACGGTCATACTGGACAACGAGGTCACCAAACTGATGAGGGAAGAGGTCATCAACGCGCCCGCTGAAGGTTTGCTACACAATATTCGAAAAAACACCCACTCACGTTTTCTTATACAATTCATAGTTCTAATAAATGTTTGCAAAATTTGCCAACGTTTTTTTATATAATAACGGCAAATGAAAATATGTATCACAAAAATATGGTTTGTGTTCGCAACTTTCCCCACGCGGAAGTTTCGATAAAAGTCGGCGTAATGGAATTTGGTCTTTACGGTGCGTCGCCGGCTGGTTGCAGGGGTGTACATCTACGGTTTGTTTCTGGATGGTGCCGGGTGGGACCGTCGCAATGGTCGACTGATGGAACAGTCACCCAAGGTGCTCTACACTCCACTGCCGGTCGTACACATCTTCTCAGTCAACCTCGAGCAGCGCAAAGCAGGTCAGACGATGTTCAAACAGTTTTTAGCCATCTGTACTTAAGTAACGATCGACCTTATGGTACGCTTGTCGTCTGTCTGTCGTCTGTCGTCTGTATGTAACGGATGCATTGTGGCTAAGCATTAGATTGTAGGGGGAAAACTTTTTACACGAGTAATTAGCCCGTTGACGAGACTCTCCGCGTGTAAAATTTGGAGTATGCAGTTTAAGGGGAACATTATCAAATTTGGTGATAAATGGAGGGGTACGAAAAATGTGTGTTTTTTAACGGAAAACTGGCCATATCTCGGAAACCGTGAAAGATAGAACCAATGTTACTATCAAAAACTAATAAAAAGTGGCATACGCCCTGTCAGATTAGATGGAAATCATTCATCTTGGATGACCCAGAAAGTCAGTACGCGCCTTCGTGGCTAAACGGTACGAGATATGGCCTAGGTAGCTATTGATCACTAATAGGAAATCGTATACCATGGTTCTTACGGTCAGGGGAAGTCAGGGAAAATCAAAGTACCAAGGTGCAAAAGTTAAAAAAGATGCAGAAAACAGTTTGAACTGTTTTACGCAGAGTGCATACAACAGTTCAAATTTTTTTTCTGTTCGCTTCGCTCGCAAATTTTTTTTTATCTCCTCTTTTAAATTTGTTTCGCCGCCTTTGTTTCTAGTTAGATTGCAAGCGATTGAAAGCCAACATTGGTATTTCACGTGAACAAATTAGTCAGGAAAAACGATTCATTTTCTCCTGGAAAGTCGGGGATAAGTCAGGGAAAATAAATTCTGCAGAGTAGAAGGAACCATGGTATACGCCCTTTTAAATCATCGACCTTGGATGACCTTGAAAGTCAGTACTGCACCAGGAACTGTATAGGCTGTAGAGCGTCTTCCCTAGCGACAGCTGGGCTTCTTGTTGTACATTATTTGAATTGAAACGTCATCAGCTGAAACACTTGAACTATAAACAGTTTTGCTCTGGTTCATGTGGTAAATATTTTAAGCATAAACACACTGTTGTAAGCCAGTTCAAGAGATGCTCTTTCTGTCAAAGTAGAATATAAAGGGGTCTAAACCAATTTTTTAACTAGCTATTGATAGTGCCTAACCTACTGTGACAGAAGAGAAACAGAGAAAAATATACTTAAGCTACAGTCTTTCGATATCAATAGAGATGTCACTGGTAGCACAGACTGTTGCAGTCAACACAAGCTCTTGGTCTTTGACATCACTCATGACATGATGGTGAATTGCGTTTCGTAGCCTATTTTTATTTTTAAATAATTTTGTGAAACGTTGGCCGATTTTGATAATTTTTGCCACGCGACATTGCGAGAAAACTTGACGTAAATAACTTTAGTTTTGCCCACCTCACCTTAATACTGTCGCTACACTACCTTGTGAAATGCAAAGGTGGTAATTTCGCTATTTACAACAATGAATTCATACTGCGTAGCGCATGCAGCGGCTCAGAAATGATTACGATGGCTTGGTGGCGAAACGGCGGGTGTCGGACTTACGATAGAAAGGTCTTGGGTTTATGATGAATTGCGTTTTGTTTTTACATAGGCCTATATGGACACTTGCAATCTGCTTTGTCGTGCAGCTCAAACGATGGTGTATGAGTGCCCGGTCTACAAGAAACCCAGACGTACGGATCTAACGTACATTGCACCACTGGCGCTAAAAACGGCCACTGACCCAGACCACTGGATCATGCGTGGAGTAGCACTGCTCTGTGATATCAAGTAGCCTATGGCATCGCCGGCTGTCCCTCTGTCCGTCACGTCACACACACACACACACACACACACACACTGACAGCATTCATTTACTCACACACTCACACATTCCAAGTACAGACTGCGTTGAGCACTGAATGCATTCAGGCATATTTCTAGAATATGTACCAAAACTGGGGCTGCATGTGAGAAATTAGGCCCCCTTTCTGTCGCCCTTCTTTTTCCTTCCTCTCCCTTTTCACTCTCTTCCCTTTTTCTTCCTTCCCCTTCGATTGCTATCTTTTCCCCCATCCCTTTTCCTCCACTGCCATTTTTTTCTTACCGTATATTTCCGTCCCCTTTTACTCCTCTTTGTTTTTATCTCTTGCCTCTCGTCGCTTTTCCTTTCCCGGATTTCCCTTAGAAGTGGAAGCCCTGAAAGTAAGCTAGGTAGTCTGGGGGAGTGGTGTAACATCGACCTTATGAGCATTACACGAGCACAAATAAAATGTTGACGTGTCAGATAACTTAGTCATTTGATAACCGGTTGTATCGGAAGCTTTCGTACAAAAAATTATTAAAATCTGACGATCCTTCTTAAGTTACACTCATCGATAGTGTCGGCGATGTTTGTGACTGTTTTTGTGTGTTCATTTTAACGCATAGGCCTATTCTGCTTGTTCCGATCGGCATTTCCCAGCATAGTGCAGAAGCAGACGTCGGGTGAGGCAGGAAACTGAAAGGTCATTTGATGGCAAGTTGTGTCAAGAATATTGATTGTAAAAATTATTAAAATTTCGTAGGCATAATCTTGCTTTAAAGTTATTGATAATGTTAGTCACTCGGGCCTAACTACTAGGTTTACTAGTAGGCTATTATTTTCTCTAGCTGTCAATCACGTTATTCACGATCAAAGACATTCGTTACGTAGGCTAGTAGTTACAGTCATCATCATCTCCACGTCATACAAAACCGGCAGGAACGGTGGCGCCTTCCTGTGAAAACTTCTACATTTTACAGTAGTAATGTTTAAATCACTTCACTTGGCGGAGATATGCACTCTCACGAGCACCTTCTAGTTGTTTTTTGAGATACATTTGAGGTCGTATATATGTGTCAGTATTATCTAAAATACATTTCTTAACATTATTATTTTGTTACGCAGAGCGCTGTTTTGATGCGTGTACAGTGGCGGATCCAGACTTTTGGAATGGGGGTGAAAAGGTAGAGGGTTAGGTTCGGAGAGGGGGCTGTGCCCCTTCCCAGCAAGTATTTTAGAATGTTATGCAGAGATAATGCATTTTTTCGTGCAGAATTTTAAAGCTGCTTCGTTATGAAATGCATCCAGTCAATGGGGAAGGGAAACAGCTGCCTCCCCCTTGAATCTACCATTGCAATTATACGTGGTTGTTTGTTCTCACGCACTGAATTTGTTAACTGCTGTTATTGATGTGCATTCGCATAACTAACGTACTTTGACATTATCTGAAAAAATATTCTAGTAATCACTGTTATCGTTTATTAATGATTACCAGCTTCAACTGCCAGTGCTTCTTAGGGGACAGGGGTGTTAACATCGATGACCTTAAATGACCTTGAACCCCAAAATAGGCGATTTTAGTGAATTTTGTGCAATTTCGGGGTTCTACACACATTCCAAGATTTAATTTCGCTGGAATGGCTAGAGATAAACCCATAGGCGGATTTAGGGGGCCAAAGGGGCCATGACCCCCCAAGATGCCAAGTCGCCCTTTTTGCTTTGCATATGCAGTGCATTATAAATTTGTGCAGTAAAACTAATAAAATTTATACTCAATGTGTGCATTTTTAGGCGGTTTACATGCCCCAAAAAGCGTTTGCTTCCGGGGCTGCGGCGCGCCCCAGCGACCGGCCCCTCCCCAGAGAGTGCACTTTTGTTCTCGGATTTCGGCCTCAATTTTTGGCCCTTAGGGGCTAGTTTGCCTCTTATGACTCCAATTTCTGGCTACGCCTACGTAAGAGTAAGTAATAATAAACAACAAAATAACGCCAGGTACGTCTACACCATATAAACCTTGGAGCAAATGTTCCACAAAAAATAGTGGGAGGTTTTTTTTTGGGGGGGGGGAAGTTAGAGGAGGAAGTTGAATATTGTTGTTCTAATATTTACGATAGTGTTTATCCCATGCAAGTAAATCTCCGTGGCAATCCTTGCATTCCCGATGTATTTCTACATGTATACTGTTTTCATCATAGAAAAAAAACGAAATTTAGCACCAAGAGTCCACGAAAATACGCCACTTTTACCCTAAAATCTAAAAAAAATTTTCTCGGGAGGGGGCACTGCCCTTCCCC
>Ga0209454_1002777_pt1 | contig 12129 bp, 7 predicted proteins | sample WorMetHERISLAND1_2_FD_187400 | JGI IMG/M metagenome (GOLD analysis project Ga0209454, IMG submission 187400) | Marine gutless worms symbiont microbial communities from Max Planck institute for Marine Microbiology, Germany - Olavius geniculatus... | ecosystem: Host-associated > Annelida >...
ATGTTAGTGATTAATAGTAATCTAGGCCTTATCTCGCACCGTTACTGAGATACAGCGAGTTATTGGCCAAAAAAATCGCAAATTTTGTCCACCCCCTCTCATTTAGCGTCTTCGTTCGGGGTGACCCCATTCGAATTTACAAAAAAAGCTTTACGGTTCCTGAAACTAGAGTCTTCCAGGCACCCGACGGTAAGGATTTGGTGATCCTAGCTTGCACCGTTTTTGACTGATCCACCCGTGTGACGGACGGAGAGACGGACGGGCGGACAGAATTGCGATGGCTAAGACTCGCTGAAAGCAGTAGCTGCTTTCGCGCGTAAAAATGATTTCGTATTAACAGCGTACTCTACATGTCATGTAAATGAATTTAAATAGTTAATACATGGTACTTACTGCCATAAGAGGAAAGCAAACACAGTAACTGTTGTCAGCAAAATGCCGAATATAAACGAGCCAAAAGCAATACCGACAGCATGTCCTGTAATTATTACACAATGAATATTTTTTAATTATACAAAAATATTTGTAAACTATAACATTCAACTCTGTTCGCCGTACATGATGGTAGCATGAGTCAAACAAGTAACAATAATATATAAACCATACTGTACAGCTCAGCTTGCAGTTATCACAGAACCGACTTCTATGATTCCACAGTATAAGACTACCTATTAAGTAATGTTTATTGACGTAATACCCCGTTTACACGATCAAGCAAACATCAAGCAATCATCGAGCAAACATCCAGCAAATGCATTCAAAATACACGTCCACAACGTGTGCTCTAATTGCTCGATGTTTGCTCGATGTTTGCTTGATGATTGCTTGATCGTGTGAACGGGGTATAAGCAAGCAAAACAGAACCCGGACGCCTAACAAAATGACTGAACATGGTTGCAAACAATAGCATAATGTTGCGGGAAAGGAAACAAACGCAGCATCAAATATTTATCTCGAGTCGCTTAAAGTACGACGCTATACTTGATCGTATATGGTCAAAGTAATATACAAATTATTTGCAAAAATGTTTTTTAAATGTTCTGCGTTTTTTTGCACGTAAAAACGTCTAAAACATTCACAAAATATTTCTAAGCGCAAAAAGTTTTAAATAAAATCATTTTTTAAAATTTTGATTATTAACTTCACAAGTAAAGTGGTTAATTTTTTAGCTTACATGTTTTGCAATTACAGATGTTTACATTGTAATTATATAGCCTCAGCCTCAGTGTTAAAAGCACGCAGAAACTGACCAGCATGTATTGAAGCAGAATCTTTGGACGAAACTTCAGTTCTACTGTTGTTGTTGTTGCTGCTGCTGCTAGTGGTGTCGATGACGTACTTGTGTGTCAAATAACGTCTGACGTCAGTAATAATCTTGGCAGGTGCTACGGTGCTTGCTGTGGCTAAAGACAACGGAAGCAAGCGCTTCTTGTCATTATCTTTGGTTGTGGATATACTAGATGACGTAGTTGTGAACGTAGTTGTTTGTGTCGTCCAGTCTGCTGTGCTGTTGACTGATTCCATTTCTGTAGTCAAAAATACAGCCGGGTAATTTTGATGACAAATCATCTATCAGTATTGTCAGTAGTATAACAGGCTGGTCGACTCTTATGCGTTGGGCGTTAATTACATAATTTTTTGTCTATCATTTTGTGCTCGTATCTAGTTTCTTGCTGGTTCTTTTTTTTGGTTAGGAGGTCTAAAGTTTAGTTTTTTTACAAAAGTCTACGGCATCGAGATAATTAAGATATAAAACAAACGGAGTAGCTATAGCTAAAATAAAATTCATAGGCCTAAACGTAGGCTATTACTATCTGGCTAAAAGTTGCATTCTGTTCTAGAATAAGCACACGTTTTTACGCTTTTTAATCAAATGTTAAGACACAGAAATATCCAGTGTTGTTCCTAGACGTTACGCCTATTATATTTCACAATATATAGAAACATACAACGACGAACCGTTGACCAATGTACAGAGAACAGCGACAGCAGATATCCAGTGTGAAACTCGACTTCCCGCAGTTCGCATCTTTACTGCAGACTGTTTCTCACAGCAGCAGACAAGCGGATCTCTGGCCTTCCACCGTTCTACTTGGCTCTTTTTACCATCATAATAACTGTCATCGCACTCGGTGTGGTTATAGGTTCAGCACAATAGGCGACATAACCTACTATTAAGGCGTTTGGTATTATATTACTTCACCCGGATATTCTAGTCTCAACCGCTCGTTGCACGTGAGTGCAATATGCGCTCAGTCTGGCAGTGGTTACGTCTAGGCTATCAATAACCAGTGCCGTGCAAGACTTAGGCCTATTGGGAGCGATTGAGTCCCAGTGTACGTTTCACGTGCACTACGGCCCACAACCCAACTTATGTTTGACAGGGTGTCCCATGACTCCTTTAATTGTAGCTTATCGTTGCGCCCCCATGTGGATTACAGTTTTTCAGTGAGTCGCAACTATAGACTGATGGCTGAGTAGTTTGTTGTATACGGAAATCTAAGCGTCGCAGGTGTGCTGGGTATGATTCACTAGCACACGCGCGGGCAGTCGTGCGTGACTAGCAAAAGTTTTCTTCAGCGACGTGTTGAGCCGTGGCAGCCACAAACTTAACTGACAAAGCAAGTCGCAATCAACAGGAAAATACGCGAAAAACCTCTTCATATCTTAGCAATTTCGGCATGCAGTGAGCGGACAGATTTTGCAACAGTAGGCCTATAAGGAAATTTCGCGTACAAATGTTGCTGCCCGTTTGCGATCGGTAGAAAAACTTTATGCAAAAGTAGGAACACAAAAAAATACAAATTACGAAGTACGAAAACACAGTTTCATGTTTATGAGCAGTTATTAAGATAATAATAATAGTGTGCCCAAATTGGACATTACTCTTTTGTCTTAATGCGACACATCTCGATCTCATCAATCGTGTACTGTCTACGGAAGTCGGGCTGGATTAAGCCTAATTGATTCAAGGCTGCACCCAGAAATTAAAATAAAAAATACCATGTAAATTTACTTCAAAATGCGATATAATTAAATGAAAATGTTTTAAACAATTTTTTTGCATGACATTATAGTCGGTTTCAAATATTCTGTAGGCCTCTTGATTTAAAAAAAATATTAATAAAAATTCAGCTGATGTGAAGTCAGCGAAACGCGCTGAGCGGAGCTGGGTTGGAAAAAAAGCCTGGGGTTTGCCAGATAATATTATATTCAAACCAGCCCGTGCAGAAGTCTATCATGTCAAACACCATGTTTATCTCAAATGGCCGATTTAATCAAAAGCACTAATACAAGTTTTCTCCAAGTTTGTGCAAACTTGCATAAAACTTGGACGGCACTTGTATTGCAGAGGTTCGCAACTTCGCAAGTGTGTACAACAAGATTTAGTCTAAAACAAAATCTTCAGGCCTTGCTTAGGGCCAAGGCTAAGCACTGTCCGCGGATCACGCCCGTGCAATATTTCGTAAATCCAACCCAAATGTAGGCCTACATTTCTGGAGAACGACCGCCAATAGCACCACCAAGCGAATGCTTTTATAGTTTATGGCAGACAGGTTGTTGCACGACTCCTCATTGCTCTTGGCGCGTTACCCACACACACAAAATATGTGACTTTAATTTTTTTTACTTATACGTTTTAAAAATTGTCAAGATACACGTTTATGCAAAATTTCACCAAGGTCAGTGCAGCGTTTTTTGAGTTATCGTTGTAACAGAGTAACAATGCTGAAAACAATACTGTCGTTGCTTCCGCGGGCAGTAAAATTAATAAAACAAAACAGAAACGTTTGGAGGCGGTTGCTGTCGACTGCGTTTACAGTATCACAAAGCAGAACGTAGCGCAGCAATCTAGCAGAGACGTTGTATTTTATTGCAGCGATTCGCATACATTACGATATAACTGGAGTATATACAGCGAAATAAATGGTTTCATTTTGTTTTATTGCGATTTTACGGCACACGTGGGGACTGCTAAATAAAGCAAAATTGCACAACACAGTCTACGTCGATCGTCTTCAGTTATTTTATTGTGTTGCACATGCGCCAGCGTCTTAAGTAACGTCTTGCTGCTTCATCTGCTGCTGCTAGCTGATGCTGATGATCAATCGAGCGCTCGGCGTCAGTAGGAGCGGCGGTAGGACCGACCCATGAATAGTGGTGCCTCCGAGCCGATACGGACTGGCGACACTCGCTGCCAGTGACATCGGTTATGGCTCACGAACAGGCCCGTCGAGAGACACAGCGAGACCCGGGAAACATCCTCGTGGGGCTCCTTTGGGCAAAAATTTTAAAATATGTTTTTTTAAATGGCGCATTCAGGTATACTTTATATTTTTGAGCGACGGCGGGTTACCCAAACGTCGCGGGGTTCTGGATAACTTATCCCCTCTACCCCCCTCTGGAAGGGCCTGTTCACAAATGTTTGATGCACTGACTACATGGGACGATCGTCACCACCGTCGACAGGAAATCTTTCGAGCAACCGCGGTTGCGAAGATCTTTTTTGCACGGTGACACCAGTGGATAAGCCAGCAGTTCGTCCCAGGCGGTCTACAGCGAAGGCTAGCGGACTGTGGTTCGATCGTAGGCCTATAGAGGACTTAAAGGTTGCTCTATATCAGCAGCAGTCTACCCGTCTCCAGCCTAGTTGCAAAACGTTTTTGACAAGCTATGCATCGATGTTGACGGTGAGTAGGAGAAATGTTACTGGCTTAGTGGGTTTCTTACATGTATACGTAGACGTCGACTTTTTTTGATTACCGAAGCGACTTTATCTGCTGTTTATGAACCGTCAGATGACGTGGGTTTATCAAAAATATAAGTTGTGATAGGGCCTACTCAAATTTTCAAACTGTTCCCTTATATATAAAAATAAGGAGACAACGGACTCCATTTTAACGACTTTTTGCACAGTGCATGTGCGACGTCATTTCGTAGACCTAATGCGAACGAATTTAAAAACTACAATGATGTCGTTTTCACACATTTTAGCTTTATTCATCGTGTGCAATGTTTTTAACTCATAAGCTCAAGATTACCAAAAAAACTTGCATCTTAGAACGTTCAGATATAACGAAGAACTTGCGCATGTCGTCAGTAACTGAAAAGTAGCGCAGCGTTATGATTAAAAAGACTCAAACCTGCGCTAATACTGGCGTCGGATAGCACATAATTTTAAAATTGCACAGAAGGCATAAAATAAAGTCGTATGTCTTGTTTTATTGTCAAAGCTATACACTAAAATTACAGTTTATTAAGCAAAAAAGCTGGGCTTTATGTTTTTGTAGTTATGTCCATTTTGTTCATTCCTAATTGCAGTAAAACGATGAGATTTATGGGAAATCTACGCTGTAGTTATCTTCATAGTAGCACTGTGTCAGTCACTAAGTAACTTAACTGACTGAAATTTCTCTTTTAACTAAAAAAATTTCAATGGGTTCAAGTCAACTCAACTATGGACGATGCAATAGACGGGTAGAATACTAGGTATTTATTCATTCACGCTGCTAGTCTTTACCTCGACTGGATGACAGATAAGCGTGAATCTGAACTCTAGGCTAGAGCGCCAGTTGGCAAACTATACGGCCTGCTGAAAATAATCAAACCTGAGAATAGCCATAGGCCTACGATATGCGACGTACGAGTATGTTAACGGAAGGAGCGACGGAAGCCAATGCGCAGTAATCGCGGTATAGAAAGTGATAGACAGGCACCTTACGGTATGAACTAATTGCCGACAGCTGAACAGCTCAACGAAGATAATTATTTCCTATATACGATAGAGCAAAAAAACTTCACCAGCATGACGCCGTTTGGCTGGTCGCCGATATGCCATTAGACAGTAGCAGCAGACAAGAAGTCTGCCAAGTTACTGCATCGCTCAACATTGTGATTGCGGCTTCTGGTGGTGCTAACCTGACATCTTGGAGATTTCTTTCGTATCGGTAGCTTGCTTTTAGCCTGTGGAGACAATTCTGCAGACATTGTGAACGAATGCTGTCCACTGTTGTCACTGTAGGGCGTCGGCGTCACCACACGTCACAGTTTCCTCGAAAATAATAAATGAGCACCAAAACCGCCCGTATAGGCTATACTAATTTTGTCCACGTTTTCCGTTCACATAATCGCCCTCTCTTTCCGGAAGTAAAACACGCGGTAGAAACTAATGTACGAGTACCTCGGCCTAGAGGAGATTATGCAGCGGCCGCGTCTTTATGAATAGTTGGTCTTCACAGTCGTATCCTGCAGCGTTGTCATTACGTACTTCAGCTGCTGCAGCTGTGCACAATGCCGCGCAATTTCCGCCCGCAGACAGCCACAAAGTAAGCTATTTAAGGCAGTTTTAAATAGAATTAAAACGCAGACTGAGTAAATATTAACCAAAATAGTGTCTTAAATTCAGCATAACAGCAAACGTGCTTTATGACGGTGTCCTTGGACCAGTGAAGTTTGTCTTTTGTTAGTAGGCCTACGGAGAATGTCACCAGTATAATAATAGCCGCCGACGTTTACGATATAGCGTCAATCATCACATTTTGCTGACGATAAACAACATTGTATCTGACTATCGCCATCCCATCAGACGAGTGCTGTGCACAATACTGGACTGAGCCAAGGAAATCTTCTATTCTAGCACCAGATCTTCTTGACTGAGCTCTTATTTCATTGTTGTTGCATTTGAGCATCGTCTATGTTCATCAACCTTGGTGCAACTGTCACGTCGACTCCAACTCAGAGCAGTGCTGTCGCAGAGAACGGCCAAGCGATGCGTAACTTATTTGCGTTACAACCGTGCTTCCGGATGACGCCGCAAGTTATCCTGTAATAAACAAGTAACTGAACCACGCAGCGGGAAATACATTCCATCCAAAAATTCTGGAATGTTTCCCAAGATCGCCAACATAACCAAATAGGTCTACATCAAAGTTACAGACGGACGGACAGACTGACAGACAAGATGGCATTTTGACTACATGCACTGCGCGCTAAAAAGCAGCTCAAGGTAATTTCGTCATTCGGTATCGTAAAAGATAAGTGAATTTGGCAACAGAACTGGCGGTAGCGGAAAAAAACAACAACGGTCACACGGTGAAACGGAAACGGGAAATACTTTTGCCCAAGAGTGCCGCAAAAATCACACAAATGCAGCTCTGATACTGTTTTTTTGCCTGACACCGTGTATAGGCCCACCACATCACACACTAATATTTTATGAGCTGATATACCACGGTTACCGGTTTAGTACAGACTACTGAGTGCAATAAAAGCTCGTTTACAATTATTACTGCTTTTTGTGATTGCAGCCTAGTGTCGCTGGTCGCTGCCCGGCTGGATCTACGTCACGTACAGCCATCCCGTCACAATATTGTTAAGTCTTGTTCACGGCGACCGACCCAACTCAACTCAGCCCAACCGAATTCGACATTATTTACTTTTCCCCTAGAACACGCAGCAAGTTTGACAAGCCGAGTCTTCGCTCTATTTGTCAAGCAAATGAACCACAAGCCAGCACACTTGTGCGGCTGTCTGCTAAACAAATGAGCAACATTTGGTACAAAAATATTCGCACGTTTCTGAGATATCGTGATTTTCGTGTTGGAGTATTTTTCGGTTCACCCTGTACATGTCTCCTTACTCTCCCATGTCCATAGACTTTTGCCGTCTTCCAGGAAATCATAGATGGGCCTATGCACATTTCCAGCAGCAGCCCGCGGTTTCTGGGCGACAGTCGAGCATCTTGTTCGAGCTTACGTTTCATTAGTGCATTGTGCCCATAGCCATGAGAAATAAAGCGTAACTGAGCGTATAGTCAGGCGACAGTTATTACAGTGACCGTAGGATCAGTCCAGTGCGCTATATCTTCGGTATTGAGCAGTGCACGCTAATGTCTGTAATTCAGTCAATATGCAGCCAGCGGTCGTGCACTGTGTACATTATAGACGGCAGTCGTTCGGTCCGTATCAAAGTGCGAACGTACATAAAGTGACTTGACGGCGTAAACATTTATATACGTTGCACCGCCTACTGCGTAAATCGTGTGGAGTAAGTTATATTCAACTGCTGCTACTGTGTGTGGACTCTGTTTAATGACAGTCGACATAAGCACGAGTAAGGAGACATGTACAGGGTGAACCGGTTTGATATAACTTAAACGGATTACCTAGGATCGGGAGCATCTACTCTTCTACAGTATATAGTCAGGGGACTTCATACAATCCACCCACGATCGATCAGTCTACCCATTTGTCATGGGCGCCGGGCGGTGCTAGGAATCTGAAGCTGGCGGATAATGGGGGGCACTTTGGACCTAAGGGCACAGGGGGCAATAATTTTTTGGGTGTGGCCCAAATGTCAACTTTATTCAGTTGTTGTGTGCATGGAAAAGATGTAGCGGGTCCAGGGACAGAGCCCCTGGTCAGGGGGTCAGGGGGCGAAGCCCCCCTAAAGCTGAAACATTTTAAATTTTTGGACGTGTAATGGAAGCCACAAATTTGCTTGCTTTTTCATATTTGAAAACGCAAAAAAACTTATCTGTGTTTTCTTGCAAAAATGACGTTTAATAATTCACACCTTGGCATGATAACGTGCCCAGAGGGCACTTCATTACCAACAAAATTTTTCCTGGGAGGGGACAGTTGGGGGCAAATGGGAGGGCACGGGAGGCAGCTGCCCCCTACGCTTCCTTTGGCGCCCCCCATGTCATTTGTCCACTCCCAAGAGGTTGGTAACCAGACACTTTGGACCTAAGACACTTCGGACTTAACTTTTAGGTCCGAAGTAAAGTGTCTTAAGTCCGAACTGTCTTAGGTGCGAGTACGAGACAATTCGGACCTATTTTTAGTATATATTTTTCTGTTACTAGCAACACGTTTTGGAGAATAACGGCTGTATATGTTAAGTCAAACATGAAAGCAGTGACGCAAGTGTGAAAGGTCGCTTGGGTGGGGTCGCTAATTACTGATAGTTGAACGCCGACGCTTGTGGACCTCATTGCAGCACACTGAAAAAACATGTATGCCTAATTAGTTGGACAATTGGACAACTGGATAAAGTAAGTGTCTTAGGTCCGAACTGTCTTAGGTCCGAAGCTTACTTTATCCGTAGCTTCACGTTATCATTTTTGTCGCGGCACTGAGAAGTGACTGCAAAATTAATATGCACGAATTTATTCTTGAAACTTTATTTTCACCCAGTCCTGCAGCAACATCCCTAAATCTCGGGTGAAACCTGTCGCCAAAAGCATCACCAGTGCGACATAATCTGGGATGTGAACATTAAAACGCATCGCGCGGTCCGTCCGCTGCGACAGTAGGGCGCTCGTTTGTATTTTTGTTGACTGACCGATTGACTGACCTTCTGACGTGGGTGAAAAGACAGTGTCATCATTCAGTCGGCACTAGATAGATGGAGCATCCGTAATGGCAAGATGTTGGCGTAGCTGAGTGACTACAGTTTGATATCTCAGCTTTGTCACGCATTGCCATCTCAAGATGTTCGCTGTCATCACCTACTCAAACCGACTGGATTCTCGTCAACAAGTACTCAGCAAATGAACTCAACTCGTTTTGTTGCGGTGACATGCTATATAAGCAGAGGCAGCAATTGCTGCTGTCCCAACTACAGAGTCAGGACAGCCTAGCAATAGCAAATCAACATTTGCTATTGCTAGGCTGCCCGGCTTTGAGCAAATTCAGCTAGAAGGGAACTAAAATGCACGCAGCATAACCTATCGTATGTTAGATCTGTGATCATTTGCTTATTAGTAGAGCCTACTGTTGGTCTGTATGCCTATTATAATTAGCCTATATCTCTAATTCGAGGAGACTGTAGCAGTGTCCTAAATTGGGCTTGCAGAATTGCATTGCTCTAGCGCCTGGGGCTCCGTCCCCTCATACCTCGCTGTTGCTGAGGAAGCTTGCGAAATACCCCTCAGCCCTTTTGAAGCTTTTGATGACTCACATCCACAAAATTTGCTGTCCAAGAACGTATAGGCGTCGCCGCCACTGCATGGTTACCGGGGTTAAAGAATTAGTCGAATGTAGTGAATATGGAGTGAAAGTCGCGGCGAATCCGTCTCATCGTGTATTCACTACACAATAGACCTACGGGCGATCGATGTGGGATCGCCGATCGCCGGTCCATCGCACGAGGAGACGGTCGGAGGCTCGCGCAGGTGATCGGTCGAGATGCCCGATAGCCGCGACTGGTCGAGATTGTGGCGACGATCATCTCGTAAGGCCCCTCCCTCTGTGTTCTCGGCATTGAGCTAATTCGTCGGTTGCGCTGTGATCGGATTTTCGTTTGCAAAGTGTTTTGGCTTGGTAGATTAAACTGAGACAATATTTTGCGTTTAGAATACAAACTGTTCATTACAGGTCTTGCCTGTCGATCATCTGAATCCGTCTGTCTATAGTACGAGGCTACGAGCTTTCAACTCCAAAAAACAAAAGCATAGTAGATCTAAAACCAAATTGGCGTGAAGACTGTGAACGTTCCTCAGGGTAGCCTACGAGTATGAGTAAAAATTGTCGACTCAAAAAGTTAAAGGTCAAGGTTACCGGACGTTCAAAACTCTAGAAACTGCCGCTTATCTGGCGTACGTTTATTTGTGGTTGGCGAATCGCGCGTCGGGCGACTCAGGCGCTAATTGCAAACTAGGCCTAGGAGACGACTAGACGAGGTATAAGTCTAGGCTACTTCACAACAGCCACGAAAGTCCGTAGGTATATAGCTCAAATGCAAAAGCCAGCCAGGTTACATGAACGTCAGATAATTCTTCGCATTTCATGCTGGGTGCGAATACATCGATAATGATAGCGTTTTTGTCTACATGCGCTTTCCTGCTGGTTCGAACGTGTTACGCGCTGGCAAATGGAATATATCATAGATGCCATGATTGTGCACAATGTACATAGGCCTAAATCGGCCGTAAGGTGCAACGGATAGGCATATACGTGCAGTAGTGGTAGGCCTATATTCTTCGTTACCTCGTCGTATATTTCTGGTTACGTCAAGGCGGCATGCCGTTGGTGATGTATAGGCCTAAAAATCACGGGCGTAACTCCCGGAAAACGGGATATATTACAGAGACGAGCAACGTCACCAGTGCAAGCCGGCGTCGAAGTGACTGTTTGTTCTTGTGGTCGGCGGTCGCTGCTCTAATGGCGTCAACAGAGCAGGCCTGGCGGCGACGACGTACGCATTCCTAGGACGTCCGTGCGTACGGTCTGCGGTAGGGCGAACAGGCGACCGAAGGCCACCCACTCGGACGCCGAAGCCTGACAATACGTATACACTTGCGTCAACGTTCTGCCCGATCAGATTTCCATGGAGTATGGATCTGCAGCGCACAGGCTTCAGCAGGTGTTGTAGGCTACACAGACTCGAAGCAATCAATAGACCAGGTTCCAACAGCCACATACGTTTATCTCTTCCATCTACACTCTAGGCCTAACACAGAACTTCACTTCGCTACCATTAGACCTACTGTAGTAGGGCCTAATTACTGAGACTGACCACTGATTTCGCTAGGCGATCTTTCTCCTAATTCTATGCCTATCGTCTGGAACAGGCAGCCTGCAAACGTTTTAGTGTACCGAGTAACTAACTGTGAATTTGGTTTTAACTTTTTAACATCAATCAATCAATCAATCTTTATTTGTCCAATAAAACAATTTAAAACACGCAAATGACAATGCAGATAGGCCTACAGCTAAAAATTCTAGTAGCAGTTTCTATTCTGCATAATTACCTCTTTTTGGCACCTCTGTGATCACTACGTATAGTGGATGAGTGATCTAAATTGATTTTTTACAACGCGCAAGCAACGTTGGCTCTTCATAGTTTTCCTGAAAATTTTAGTTTAAAGTATAAGCAAGCGAAAATGTGGCGACGAAATATACAACATGCGTTATTCTGGCCCCATCACTAGCGTAGCCAAAGGGGGGGCACTGGAGACATGTGCCCCCTAGGAGCTTACAGTTACTCAAAACAGTGCCAAAATGCATCAAAAAACATTTCGTTTTTAGTCGAAGAATTGAAAACGTTTCTGAAGAAAAGGCGCAGCACCTTCCCCAGATCCCTCCCCCTTCCTACACTCTACTTCTTAAGTGCCCTCCCCAATGG
>Ga0209454_1002778_pt1 | contig 12128 bp, 7 predicted proteins | sample WorMetHERISLAND1_2_FD_187400 | JGI IMG/M metagenome (GOLD analysis project Ga0209454, IMG submission 187400) | Marine gutless worms symbiont microbial communities from Max Planck institute for Marine Microbiology, Germany - Olavius geniculatus... | ecosystem: Host-associated > Annelida >...
TTCTAGTTCTCCTAGTTTTGGGTTTGCCGAACATGTCGACTTTTAGTGTAATTATGTTACGTGTCCTTGAAGTCTACTTAGACTAAATGCCACGGTAATAATTTTCGTGCATAATAATAATAATAATAAAAACGTATTTTGGTTTATTTTTGTGCTTCGTGGCAAATTCTGCACCCTCATCGGTGTTGAAAAGCTAAAAATTTACGAAACTAACAAGCCAAACGTCGTAGTCGACCTTAAATCGAATAGTATAAATTTTATGCTTTGTTCACTGATTTGTACAGAATTTGAAATCACTCGAGTCTATAAGTTTTGCGCGTTGATATAATGGCAAGACGTGTTATTTATGAAATTGTTAATATTACTGTCATTTTTTGTTAATTAAGCTTATTATGCCAAATAAAGCATCAAACAAATAAATACGAGTACGTATAGATCCTTGATAAAAAGCAATAAAAATGCGGAGCATAAAACGCTAAAACAAACTTCAGAAGTAGGTAAAATCATTTCGGTAGCCCGGAACTCTAACGTCAAGTGCCCATTCAATTTATTACTATACGTTGCACCAAAAAGTCGATTTGGCTTCGAGGACTAGCGTAGGCCTACTTGACTATTAGCATTGAGCGGGTGACAATCACAATTTAACGTCGCCACCCGCTCACCCGCACAAAGTCATCATCACCCGTCGACGATAAATGTTTTCCATTTTGGTCTCGATTTGCCATCATTGTTTAAACTAAATAATATTTGGTTAGTGGATTCTGAAGAAAATTATTGAAATTGATACCACTAGTTGTCATATTTGAAGCTAAAATGCACCGAATTCGATTTTGGATGAGTTTCAACGATTCACCGCGAACCTCGCTGCGGAAGGTAAAAAAAGGTAAAGGTAAAGGTCGTCAATTTGTATAGCGCAAACCTCAAACCTCGAACCTCAAAGGCACAGCGCTTAAGAAATCCTACTTCTGCGGAAAAAGGAAAAAGAAGAAAATGAAAAAAAGAAAAAAAAGAAAAGACAAGGAGAGAAAAGAGGGAGAGCAAAGAGAAGAACACAAAGAAAGAGAGAGAGTAAATGTAAGAAAAAAAGGTAAGGACAGGAATGCAAGAAAAGGATTATATCCCGCATTGGGGGTATGATAACTTGGCAACCCTGCTTATGTCACTGTTGTAATGTTGCCGAAACGTGAAATGATTAGTTAAACCTTCTGGACTTGTCTGTGAGTTCGGCGAAGTTCCACTTGAGCTCGGAGCCGTCTTCATGGTTGACCCACCAGAACGCAGGCAGACCGCCACGTACATCAGACGTCTGAAAATCAACAAAACACAAACTTTACTTACGTCGATTTGTTCTGCATTTGCTGTTGTGTATAACATGTTGTACAAATTGTTCAAGATTGCTTGCAAATGACCAGCGGCGAGATTCGAACTGCAACCTGAAAGTTACGATTAGACCATTTGCACCTGTGGTTAACCGGTGTTGGTCCGCCATTCCGTAGGTCCGCCACGGTTAGGGATAGAGTTAGAGATAAGGTTAGTAATAGGGTTATATAAAGGGTTATTGTTAGGTTAAAGCCAGTGTTCGAGTTAGTTTAGCGTTTAATAAGCACGATGTCGTCTTTATATGAAACAGGTTTTTGACGGCCCTTTGGAATGGCGGCCTCTCGGAGTGGCAAACCCCAATTGGTTAGGCCTAACTGTCTCACTGATGATGATCGAATGATTGATGACGTCATCACGCACTTGTTCAGCGAGCGCCCAGCGGTCGATGACGTCAGAGGCGAAGTTGTAGAACTTTGGCAGTTCGAGTCTGAATGTTTTGCGTGTGGTTTCGTAGTCGTCGTAGCCGACAGCAGACGGCTCGGGACCAAGACGCGCTGACAGCTGCGGTGAGACTGCGAAGGTACTGCGAGCTCGCACTGGACATTTCGTTAGTAAAGCTGCTCCACAGACTGATCTGCACAGTGTTGTAATAACTAAACGTTTATAAATACACGTCACTGAAACATTTTGACAAATACACGCGCTTTTTAACAATATCGTTTTACTTTTTCATCTTTTGCTTTAACCATTAAACGGCCAGTGCAAAACTGACGGCAATATAAAATAATTATAACTGGAGTACTATGGATGAAAACTGTTACGTATTCTATATTTAGGCCTATATTGTCTCACTTAAGCACGATTACAAAAATTATTTCGATTAACCACCACTAACGTAAAAAAACTGTAACTTAAAACAACTGTAACTTAAAGCAACGAATTAAATCAATAAATCAAGTAAAAATAGGGTCTTTTATTGAACATATTGAAACGCTTCTCACATACGTTTCCACAAAACGCATTTTACATCTTTAAAATGTTAAGCCTAGCATTCAAATTCTACTATGCGTCTATCTATACCTTTTTCCATTCAATTATGTCGCCGACTTGCCTCGCCGCCGACCTTGCTGTTCTGCTGCGCCAATCGGGCTTACCCGGTTGTCATCCCACGAACGTGGAACGACATGCCAGACGACGTGAAGTCTGCCCAGTCGTTGTCCATATTTTGTCAGCAGCTCACAACACATCTTTTTACGAAATGCTTTTTCTAACTATTTTCCAAACATTCAATTTGTGTCCAGTAAATTTAGTTTTCATTGCAGATTATGACAAATTAATTGACTGACTGACTGATTGATTAATTGATTAATTTGATTAGTTGATTTTGATTTGACTGGCTGATTAACCTGATCAGTGACGGTGGACAGACGGAGTCTGAGACTGCTACTGAGCGGACGAGACGATTGAACCAGTGACGTCGAACCAGCGTCAGCATCTCTGCCGGGCGTCGCTTCGTTCTGCATCATCATCACCATCATCATTATCTTCATTGTTAGAGCTAGACGCAAATCACGAATTCACGGAGTTTACAAAAACCGCGAATTCTGGCGTTTGCCGTGAATTTCAGCGTTTGCCGTGATTTCTCTTGATCTTACGCAGGTGGTGCATTTGTTTGCATGCAAAGTCGTATTGATGCTAAACACTAACAATTGACCAAAGTACTTCGGTAACACGCGAAATTGCCGATCGGCGCTGCTCCTCGTGAATCCTAAGTAGGCAAGTACAAGGTTTTGCTGGGTCGTTTAACTTTAACCTCCCAAATCGTTTCTCCCTGTGGTGGAAGTTCAGAGATCTCTATTTATCACGCGTGTCATTGGATCTCGCAAGTGTATTGGCTAAATGGCCTTTTAATCCGTCGAATGGTTTAAGCAGTGTGCTTGAATGTGACGACAGACCACGTTACGGAAAAAATAGATAGCTATAGGCAAAATCGATTGCACTAGAGATTTCGCCTAATAATATGTTATATATAACTGTTGAATTAACGCGTTAACTTGACGCGATAACGGGTCAAAGAATTAACGCGCGTTAAAAATATAACGTGCGTTAAAAAATTAACGCACGCACGTAAATTTACTAAATTCTGTGAAACAACAGTTGCAATATTCCACTAAACTGTTGTTATTTGACGATCGAATAATATCAAAGTAATTGAAATTGTGTTGTTGCCTTTTTATCACCAGTGTCACGGTCTTGCGACACAGCCACGACTTCTTTGGGCTTCATTCCTGTCACCCTCTCGATGTAGTCCGCGAAATATTAGCAATACAAAGATGCGTTAATTAACGCCTTAACGCTTGCGTTAACAAATTAACGTCTCGACAACACTAATATTTTAATTGTTAAGAATAATAATGGAAATAATACCGACATTTGTGACTTGGAGACGAGTATGCGGACAATCTAGACGCAGCAGTCTGCGCAGACTATCACATTATACTATTCTTACTAGTTGGTTTGGCGTACGTGCACCGACTGCGCATAGCTTTCCTGCGCTGTTCACATACACTAGGCCTAAACGCTTATTCTATACCCAATAGGCATTACGTAGGAGAAGGTTAGCCTATACAATGAGCGTATCTTGTCTTGAGACGATGCAGTCGCCAATTAAAATTATTGTGAAAACGCGTGAATTCTGTTAACACTTCTACAGCAAGTACATGTAAACTACAGCTTTTTTCGTTTTCGCTTACTGACTTTAATTCAAACATTTTTTAGCTATGGCCATTGATAATTTTTGTCACTTTCAGACATATTTCACGAAAAACTAATAAATTTAAGTAAATGTAGGCTATATGACTTATTTACCGCGCAGGGTTAGGTAAACAACGAAATTAAAGTTTAAAAAACAACTTGACATCAATCCTGCAGTTTTTAAAAATATTAACAGTTATATTGCAGTAGTTAATGGGATAACTACATTTTTAAAAAAGTACTTTTCGTAACGACAAGTAAAAGTAGCACAAGACAGATTGCTAAAATTGGCGTGCTTAGTGATCCTGGAGTCAATATTCTGTATCAAAAGTTTGGAAACAAAGCTTAAGTTTGACACTGGCCGGTAAGAGTTTAGATCTGATGGGTCCAAATTTGTTTTCTTAAGAAGCGACTTGACAATGGCAGATTTGCGGCAGTTTGGAAATTTGTTTTGTTTAATTGAGACGTTGCACGTCATGGTAATGATTGGAGCAACAGTATTACAGACGTTCTTGACTAGCCATGTAGGTATTGGGTCCAGTGGGCACTGCTTGGCGAGTGACTTTCTTATCATTGTCGCCACTTCGTCCACAGTAACAGGTCGGAAGCTGCATAGTGGTCCGTCAACACACCTGCTAGTAATACACGGCTGTGGGAAAGTAGAGGTTGATTGCCGTATAGGCCTATGGTCTATCTTTTCTTTGAAATGTCTAGCGAAATCACCGGCTGAGTGAACCGTGGCTGTATGTGCAGGTTCCGACAGTAGACGTTTCAACTGTAACCACAGCTGTCTGCTGTTACCGGCACTGTCGTTGATCTTACGGGACCAGTAGCTGGTGAACTTGGCTTGATACATCGCGCGTTGACGACTGAACTGTGATCGCCATGCTAACCTCTTTGCTGGTGTCGGATTGCGCCTGTATGTTTTCTCGAGTCGACGAGTCTGAAGTTTGATAATGTAGCATTCATGGTCGTACCACGGTGACATGCTTCTGGCGTTCTGCTTGACTTCTATAGTAGGAGCCAGCTTGTCGAGAACGTCTCTGATGGTTTGGTCATAGCATGCGAACAGGTCGTCCACGTCGGACGGCGGGTCGGTCGTCAGCCGCGACTGGTTCAACTCGCGGATGAAGTCATCGACAGAACGCGGCCCAGCGACGACGGTTGACCGTTTGACGTCCGCGTGTCGACCGTGACAACGATCAGCGACGGCTGGACACTAGACTTGAATCGTCAAAGTCAAAGACTGGCAGTCATCGTGCATCACAAATTTTACATCAAGTTGATGATTGTGTATGTGACCTAGTTGTCTAGCACAATCGTAAGTCATATACAGACCTCTGCTGCATTCTGGTGTATATGTAAAAGCTTTGTCATCTAGGTGTACGTTAAGGTCGCCCCAGATAAAACACTTTATATAAATGGCTAGGCCTACTGTAAGCCCTACACTTCGTAATGCTGTAAAGCGTCGAGTCATTGTCACGTGCGCAACGCATGGGTTATCACGTACATTGATTTAATATCCCTCACAACTTTGCCGATCATACGCACTGTTTGACAGTCATTTTATGATGCATGATGAACTAGAAATTTGGGGCAGAACCCAACGTAAGTCCGCCCGGCGCTGTAAGTCCGATCGGGGAGTGGGCAATTAGCAACGGGACCGAAATACACGCAGTACACGCACTGTTGACTTTGGTTGGGTCAGAATGAGAAAAAAAACTTTTTTGTTTGTTGACCAAAGTCCACTAATTTCTTTGCCCACCAGTTGTAGTTGATCACTTGTTATATCGAATTTTTGATACCTTGCTTCGATCCAGTTATTTTTTGCGGTCAAAGTCGAAAATTGACTGAAATCACGCCGATTTTTGCACATTTTTCGCATTCCCAAATTTTTGGGGAACGGTGCCCCCCAAAAGTTGTAGTACACACATTATCACCCCTACCTCGAGGCACATCACGTAGCAAAAACTTGTGTCGTTAGGCTACTCCATTTACCCCCAAAGTTATAGGCGCGGATACGCTGAATTTTAAGCCAATTTTTGATCTTTTTTGAAAAAAAATTGTTGGGGGACCCCTGGTCCGAGTGGGGTGTGCGCTAACAAGGATTAGTCATTCTCTAGCGTGTGTAAAAATTTGAGTGCGCAGCACCCGTAACGGTCGAAATATGGTTTTCCGAAAAAGTCGATTTGGGTGAGTATGATTACAATTTTAGATCTCTGACGTTCACCGGAATTTTTTTTTACCAAACGCAGAGAAATCGCGGTCGATCAAGCACTTGTCCAATTTTAAATATATTTATCCATTCCGGAGATATTCGCCGTCGAATTTAAAGTAAACAATTTCCCTGAGTGACTGCAGTCCCATACACGCAATGGTGACGCTGCTATATCGAATGTATTCAACGCTAGGATATACGATCCTATGGTAATTCGGCGCATGTGGGCCATGGCTGCAGGCAGCAACATTGCATTCAAAATTGCGGCCAAACCGCTTCAGATAGAAACCTGGTTACTTTATTTGACACGCTATAGTAAGTCGCCGTGGTGGCTCCATATCACGGTACCATGCTCGACCCCCAATAAGCTTACATGCTTTATGGACAGACAGTCGACATATCGTACCCTAAGGCTCAACCTAATGGTCGGCCAAAAACAGAGGCAATAAAATTGTGCAGATTTTTAAGAAAGTTGGAAAATAGGCTACTTAATCATGCTTATATTTTAATGCAAATTTGTGCTTTTTTACTTTTATTTATTGTTGCCAAAGACTGTCTTTGCGATTAGAATTCTTTGTTTTATATCGTGTTCACTTTTGTCGTCACTCGTAATAAGACTGCCCAGATACGATATGGTAGTAGCACAATTTAGACCTACCTCAAAACTTTTTCGTGCTAGGTCATCGTTAGGCCTTGGACGACGTTACTACTGTATTATCTGCGAAAGCCTATATCTTTATCGTTCCTTTAATGCGGAACTCGCTACCCCAATTTTCTCAATAATTTTAAGCGACTTTCTATGGGTGGCCTATAGTGACCATGCGTCTATCTAGCACCGTTATAGAGATATGGCCGTTTGAAGTTCTTCCAGGAAGGCTCTTCCAGGAACAGAGGTCGGTCGTTGGTCAGTCGGTTGTTCCTCAATATTACACTGATCTTATATACTCCTCTTCGCTACGTTAGGAACGTAGTGCGCGAGGAGTAAAAATTAAGAACAAGAAACAACGTTTTCATTGACACAGTATTCTCTAAAATAACTGTCACATCCTGCAGTTTTTTTACATCAAATGTTCAACGTGTCTGCCCTGCTGCTAGATGACGACTTAAGGAATTGGCAATACAAATGAACAGTGGTGTGATCAACAAAATGCTGACCCAGTGGAATCATGGCAATAGTGAGGCAAATGCCTTCCATCCAAATATTAAGTTATCCGAAAATCTTCGTCACAAGATTTTCATCCCATAACCTAATTTTAGGCCTAAAAACCCCCATTTTGGAAAAATTTAAGAGCATAATTAAAATTCTGAGCACTAATAATCTCCTCTTTCGGAAATTCACAGCTGTCTCTCAGATGGGAACGAATTTTGGGACAAAATTGGGTATAACTCGGCTTATGTAAGAGATATTTGCAAAATTTCTGCGTCTATAGAGGGGTTTTCGGGGATAGGCCATCGAATGATGCCACGCAAATTTTTCCCTGAGCGACCCTCGTTGCCATAGCAACAAAATTTGGGACATAACGGGTTAGAACTCGGCTTATGTAAGAGATATTATATCAAAGATCTTTGCATCAGACGGGGTGTTTTCAAGATCGGTTTATTTTGATATGGGCAGTGCGCAATTATTCAAAAGCGCACATATGCATCCCCGCAAAAATCATACGTTACGTATACGAAAAATCGTTATTATCTAGCAACAAAAAACACAAAAAACGGAAATTCACAGCTGTCTCTCAGAATTCTGTAGGCCAATTTGCATCGTCTGTCGAAAAATTGCAACTTCCTGCCCAACCTACTTTTTAACCCATGATGCCCTGCTCTGACCCCTTCTGAGGTCAGATGTGGACACCCTATCTACACCCATGGATCCTGGCTACACCAGTGGCCTCGCTGTAGGTAGTCACAGTATCCCTGCTACAAAGACAAAACGTTCAGTAATTGTCAGCGTGTTGAACACGGACTGCCCTTCAGATGATATTATACTGTAAACGTGCAGTCTGCACCGGCAGTTTTGCAACAGTCAAACATTCGCTGATGCTCATCATTTACATGGCTCATCACCATCGTCGTCATCATCGTCATCAGAACTTCGTCTGTCAGTGGAACGTTCACTCTTCATCTTTGCAAGTTTGGCAATCAGCTCTGCACACAACATCAACACAACAACATTACAACAGCCGTTAAAGCCCAAATTCCATTATGCCAACTTCTCCGAGACATTACTTAAACAAATGTAATTCGGACGTCATGGGGAAGTCGGTGACGTGTCATAGGAAAGTCACGGCAATGACACAGGAAAGTTTCGGGGTTTCAAACCATCACAACATGTCGAGAGAGTTTGAAAAGCCTGTGACAAGTCCGCAATAAGCCTGTTTGCATCATTCTAAAGGAATTTGGAAACAACACAACAAATGGACTTTGGCACATTGCGGACTTGTAACTAGAAGATCGCAGATTGACCTCTCCATGTCTTGTCATGGGGAAGTTGACGATGTCTGCAACAAAACATGGGGCAGTCTGTGAGGTTGGACACTACTCTTTGTCTTGTCATGGACTCGTTGCAGACGTCACAGGAAAGTCAGCCTAGTGGTATTTGGGCTTATACAGCAAGCCAACAACACAACTTCTAGACACTACAGTACTAAAACTTATTCACAAGATCTTATGGCTTTGTGGCGTAATAGCAAGGCATCAAGTTACGGTCAAGTATTCAACTTCCAGTCGGGTCGGAATTGCTATAAAGTAGGTAGTAGCTACGTAAATGGTTGACTGCTGGCAGATAGATCAAAAATTATGGTATTTATTCAACTGTCTAAGTTAACTTAGCCTTATATCCCTCTGGGGTAGGCAATTTTGGTAAACAGAGTACAAGCCTGCACGGCCAGAGTTAAAACAGGGCAGGACATGTTCACGTTCTGGTGACACAAACAGGTCTCGCGGTGTGATAATCCCCCATATGACAGACGAAGCTGCACAGTTCTCACAAGGTTCCGATGAAAAGTGCACATCATTATTTTTAACGTTTTTACTTGCTTGTAGTCAAACATCATGGTGTAGTGGTAACACGTTTGATGCGATCAACGAAGTTACTGTACGCCAGGCCTGGTTAGTACTGCGATGGGTGACTGCCTGTGGGCGGGTAAACCATCTCGGTATGTAACCAGCCGCCTAGGTCAACTCAGCCTTCCATCCCTCTGGAGTAGGTAAATCAAGTACCAGCCTATCTGGCTGGGGTTAAGGCAGGATGCGTTCACCTGTGTCGAGTGGCAGGTGTGATCTCATACGGCAGGTGACGCTCTGTATCTCTTGAGATGGACGTCCCATAAAGGGCTATATCACCACCTTTAACCTTTAACCTTCTTAACATATCATCCATATTACTCTACGTATTAGGCTGACAGATAAACATATACGGAGTGAATTGACAACAAGCGAATGACCATCAAGTGATAATTTGCACCTTTGGCTGGATTGAAAATGCCGCTTGTCTGCTGGCCACAGACAAAACAACGAGCAGACTTTTTATACTGCTTCAGTGCACATGCCTCACAGAAGTAATGCGTGCACCTACACAAACACCGCAGACTAGAAAGTAACACTATTCAACAGATGGTAAACAATGATTAAGCCTATCAGTTGCACTATGGCACTAACCAAAAATAGCCTAGACTGTGCAATAAGACAACATCCGAGCATTCGCACGCAAGTAACACTTGCTCGATAGTTATTCGTTACCCTGGCCTACTCTTCACAGACCAAAATGCATGTCTGCCTGTCTACATAAGGTGCTAATTTTAATAAAATCCCAGCATGTAGCATTTTATGTGCCACTGTTTTATAATGCCGCCAATGTCACAAATTACAAAATATCACAGAACACTCGGTGCATTATTACAAGCCACCGTAATCTTGTTAAAGACCCGGCCACACCAGGTGAATGCATGAAGAATGCATGAGAAGCCACTGAAAAATGGTTTGTGCACCGTTGTTCATCGTCATTCATTATTCATTCGTAGAACACACTGCACCAACGTTTTTGATTCATTCGCTTGGTGTGTTGAGCTCCGAGCACAATTTTGAGCATGTTGAAATCTCTTCTTAGTTCACCAAATGTTGCTATCTTCGTCTACAATCTGTAGCCATCTTCTTACCCTCAAACCAACCTTAAATCAAAATTTGTTATCAATGTAAGTCCAAAAAAAACAAAGTTTTCAGTATCAACCACTGCAAAAAAACTGTCAGCATACTTTGTTACAACTGGGTTTACAAATGACTCTCGGCATATAAAGCAGCGAAATGGAAGTTGGTCCTCATCGTCACTCGCTATTTCATACTTCTGTAAATCTGTGACACACATCAACAACAAATTGTCAGGCTACAGTTAAAGTGAGGCATGTTCACCTGTGTCAGGCGGCAGCTAACACTGTGTGATCTCATATGGCAGGTGATGCTCTGTGGCTCTGTAATGGGTTTCCTATTAAAAGCTATACACCACCGTTAATACATCAGAAAATGTATGTCCATACACCACCGTTAATACATCAGAAAATGTATGTCCCAATTGATACCCTATGAAACATGTCAGAAGTGAGTCTTTCCAGGCAATCACATGCACCAGTACTGACAACAAAAACAGCAGAAAATCCAAACTAAAACAAACGAACAAAAATTACAATAAACTGTACATATAAAAAATAATGATACAGAAATCTGCACATACAATCTAAATAATAATGCAAAACAAAAACCTGTTTTAAGCAGCTTTTGCACCATAGAGCCAAAAATAATTGAGCATATATATCTACAACTTCTGATGCCAGCATGAGCCACATAGTGTGTAATGCACACAATGCAGACTTAAAAGCAACATGTAAAATGCTTAAACTATACGTACAGACAAACATTCGTTGCAATCACTATACAGATGAAAATTTTTGTCACAATTTTTGACAGAAGGCCTACATTAAGAAGTGACTCTAAGTCGGGCAGGTTCCCTAAAAGTGTTATTTTTCTAACTGTTGGATCACATGACAGCAGGACTTTTTACAGGCCAAACAGCCTTCACATAACCCAACAAACAGAATGTTAGGTATAGTCAAATCAGTAACTAGTGCTTTGTACACAGTGGTGCTAAGTGAATATGTGGATATTTGCATTTGCTCAATCACTGTTTCCAAATCATTAGCTTCAATCATTGCAGCAAAGTACAGTCATGTTAATTCATTTCATAGTTAAACAGCAAACACCTTTACCTCTTTGAAATTACACCTACTGTCAATGTGATACATTAGGTTTCCACATGCATGTGATGTACATGTTATTACACAAAAAAATGAAAGTGAAATGTACCATTGCATTCTGAGCCACCGTGTACAATCAGTGCGATTTAAGACTTGTAGCTACCTTCATCATGTGATGGACTTCCATGTTCTGCTTCACGCTCTAACTGCCAGCCGTGCTTGTAGTCACTTCGATCGTGCAGAAACTTGCAACTGTCTACAGTCCACATACGATTCAATCAATCAGCCAAATCTCAAATGCATGCCAACTGCATATGTCACATTGGGTGGCCCAATAGAGTAATGGTAGGGCATCAGAGATATGGGTTCAATTTGTAGTCAGGTTTCTACGTTGATGGGCAACTGTGGACAGGTAAACCATCTCAGTAAATAACCAACCAGCCCAGTCAACTCAGGCTTCCATCGCTCCATTGTAGATAAGATGTGTATCAGCCTGCTTGGATAGTGTTAAGAAGGGGCATGTTCATCGTTCACCTGCGACAGGTGGCAGATAACACTGTGTGATCCCACATGGCAGGTGGTGCACTGTATCCATA
>Ga0209454_1002779_pt1 | contig 12127 bp, 8 predicted proteins | sample WorMetHERISLAND1_2_FD_187400 | JGI IMG/M metagenome (GOLD analysis project Ga0209454, IMG submission 187400) | Marine gutless worms symbiont microbial communities from Max Planck institute for Marine Microbiology, Germany - Olavius geniculatus... | ecosystem: Host-associated > Annelida >...
CACCTTACACACCACCGCACCCTAGCAGACACCCTATTTTATACCCTAAAATGAGGGGCGGGTCGCTCGGTCGTCGTCGCTGCCAATCACTAAGACCAACCAATGACAACTCTTGCTGCAGCGACGACGACGTCGTCGCGATCACACGGTCAGCCAGCCTTCATATCCCAACACTACAATAGCACACCGAGATAGTGAGAGAATGAGAATAAAAGTTCTGGAAACGGTTCGAAAAAATAAAATAATTCTCAGATTCCGCGGGTTTCCCAACAACATTGTGCACTAAATCTAGTCACTTATACTTACTTGCTTGCTTGCTTACTTATTTCTGCTGTCCCTAGTAATTTTTTCTACTAGATACCGAAACGGTTTGCGTACTCACTTACATAACGTGACCATCAAATCACACCTCACACCTGACCGGCGAACTGAAGCGATGTTTCTGGTGCGAATAAGTAACAAACTAATCGTCAATTATCTGACACGATCGGCCAATATTCGGCCATCAACTTAATGGAAAATTTGAGACGATCAGTCGCTAATTGGCAACAAAAAACGGTCATTGAGATAATTTCCGATCAAGTCCCAAAGATTATTGGAGATCAATTTGATCGGTCATCAAATGTGCATGGAAAAACGGGACCTAAGTGACGCAGGAGTATAATAGCGCTATCGTACTAGCCGTTCGTTTTGTGCATTGTTTCAGTCAGAAACTGTATAGTTAAGTTAGTTTTCAATAATCTTGCCAGAAGACGTATATATGTATTTTTTTCTGTGTTGGTACTGTGTTATTTTTCTCTGTCGTTAGAGAATTAACCCTCATCAGTACACCGTACAAAACTTACTAATCCGTACAAATAGGATCCACCTGGACCCCAGTGGTATTTATTTCAAGCTTTGTGATTCATATGGACCAGATTCACACACAGTATCATAAGATTTATCTTAAGATTTGTCCTAAGACCGTCATAAGACATGTGTCAAAGATTAGCATTTCTGTTGCACCTCTTTTCGGACACGGACGGTCCACTGAACGCCGGTATAAGTGAGGTATGACAAGCCGTTGATGTTGCCGTCATATAGTACAGTGCGACGTTGGCCCAACGTCTGCAAGTCAAACGTCTTTTTCGTCGTGCCGACCGCCGCCTGGCGCGAATATCCTGTAGTTCACATCCCAGAACAACAGCGTCAGTTTAAATTGTTCTAACTACGATCGCACAGTCCAAGGAATCGTCGTACTTAGAACGGCAACGCTTAAAACAGTACCTTTTCTTTCTACTGAAGTAAAACTATAATAAGTGATGTATATTGTTGGTTGAAACTAGCCTATTTTTACCATTTCTGGTAAACAAAAGATATAATGCATGCACATAAACTGCACATCTATATACTAGCGAATTTCAGTTAAGATTTAATTACCCGATGTTTAGTTTACAATATAAACAAGCCACAGCTTAATATGCGGCCTTCCTAAGAGGCCGTATTACGGGTCTTGCTCGTATGTCTGTCTGTCTGTCTGTCTGTCTGTTCGCTTATCCATACGGGATTCTAACTTGAAAACAATAAGGAGTAAAAAAGCCAGAAATTGCTGAAAAGTTCCCCCGGTGTGCCAATTTTAGTCTAAAAACGTTACAGTGTACAGTCCAGTGTGATCAATGTGCGAGTGCTTATAGCTAGGCGGAGGACCGCATGGAATGTAGGGTGCACCGGATCAGGCCAGATCCAAACCGCATCCAAAAACGAGGGATCCGGACACAATCCGGATACAATCCGGATCCACAAAATCACTGCATATCCAGCCAGATCCGGATCTGGATCTAAATCCGATGCACCCTTAGTTGGTACTAGGCCTAAAAAAATTAAAGGTTAAAACTAGAAAGTGGTGTTATAGCTTTTTATGGGAAGCCGATTTTATAGCTACGGAGCGTCAACTGCCGTATATGATCATACAGTGTTACCTGCTACCCGACACAAATGAACGCCCTTCGCCTTAACCCCAGCCAGATGGGCCGGTACTCAATTTACCTACCCCGTAGAGATGGAAGACTGAGTTGACCTAGGCGGCTGGTTACATAACGAGATGGTTTATCTGCCCGCAGGCAGTCACCCGTCCAAGTACTAACTCGGCCCGATGTAGAGCAACTTCCTTTATCAGACACAACCCGTCACCGCTACACCAAGCCACCAACATATCAATATCGCCATGATGCTGCGCTGACCTGTGTTGGTGACTGGACCCGGCGACGACTGATGCGCCAGCTGAGAACCAGCTGATGAACTGACACGACCAGCTGACGACGCTGAGGCTGCAGCGTTCGATGATCTCTCAACACACAGCAGTTGTTCGTGTTCCTGCTGCTGCTGCTGTATCTGGTCATCTCTTGATGCCGTCATGTCCACTGACGCAGCGCACTGAGCGGTTTCTTCAAGTTCGATGTGATCAACTCTGACGTGTTGTTGCTGCTGGTGTTGTGCCGTTTGACGCGTTTCGACTGATGTTGTCTGAACTGTCTGCATTAGTAAGTCGGTAATTAAGTAAGTAATTTATACACCGCGTTAACTGTAACAACGTTGAACGCGCTCGATGTGCTAATAAAAACGACAAGTAAAAGTTTCAGATGATGTCTAACAGCGCGAACTGCATTTGAGAGTGTTTGGCAGAGCGTTCCAAGTAGTAGATGGACTGGCATGTCCAAAAGCACGGCTTCCGTAGGCTACCATCTTGATCCGTGGAATCTGCAGCGACCACGGCTTGCAGATCGCCGATGTCGGCCGCCTTTAATGCTGGCGACAATGCATTACATTTCACTATACTTTTCAAACGGTTGTGTGTCTAGAAAGGAAAGGATCGACAGCCCAAAAGTAAAATAACAAGCAATATAGTGATAAGCTTTTTATTGGTGTAAACATCGATGACCTTGAATGACTCTGAATTTCAAAAATAGGGGTTTTAGTGTTTTTCTCCAATTTGTGGCTGCGGCGTAGATTTCAAGAGTAAATTGCGTCAAAATGGATAGAGTTAAATCAAGACAACCTCGAATAATAACTGCTAAGGCTGTCGCGCGTCTCATGAGCTTTTCTCAAATTACTTGTTTATTATTCCCTTTTTAAGTATTTTTATTGCTGCTGAATTTTTCCAAAATGGGTGATTCTGAACTCCAACTTTTGTACTTTTTTAAATGCCGAAATTTCTTCCGGTAGTTTAGCAGAATCTGGGAATTTGCCTTTTCCACTACGACGCCACTAAACAAATGAATAGATGAATAAACAAATAAACGAATACCGGCTGTAAGCTGACAGATGCAGCCTCGTTCTGATGTTTGATTACCACTCTATCGTGCATCTTCTGTCTGCTGAGTCCAGTGACACCACTCACTGGTCTCGTCGAAACGGCTAAGCTCGCCTCTTCGCCCTCTTCAATTTCCAGTCGTCCCACCTGCACCTCCGGTTTGCGGTCTTCAGCACGCGGCGGCGGCCATTGCACCTTGCCGACGCGAATCGGTCTTTCTTCAATTAACTCGTCACGGGGTGCCTGGACTACAGTTCGACGTCGGGATGGAACAGCGGCGGGAGAGGGCACGCTGGCAGGTACAGCTGCCGCACCGATGGACCGTCCTTTCACCATGTCTTGAGCCGGAGGGCCTGGAAGATGTCGGACTGGTTCACTCACAGAAGCAGCTACCTCCACCGTGTCTGGAAGGGTCTGATGAGCTAGAGCAGGAAGATGTCCGACTGGATCTGATGTTGGTGGGACAAAGGCTGGTGTAGGCTCGCCAGTAGGGGCTGGAGCCTTCTGGAGCGGCGGCGGCGGCACGGCAGGCGGAAATGGCGGAGCTGGTAGACTAACAGCTTCCACGTCATTCGACCGGCTGACCACTGGCGTCATCTGTTTACAATACAACTATAAACTTCATCGTCTTTGCAAAAGACTCCAGTATTCTAAACGTATAGATATCGTTATTAGTTTTTGGTATAAACCATTCTGCAACTCCAGTTTACGACTAATGTAGAAAATCTGTCTATTCCCGTTCTTAGCGGAATGAAACGGATCTTTCGAAATCAAGTACTGGCCTGTCTCGCTGGAATTAGCAAGATGCGTTTACCTGTGCCGGGTGGCAGGTAAGACTGTGTGATCCCATACGGCAGGTGACACTCCGTAGCTCTGATATGGGTTTTCTATGAAGAGCAGCTTTAACCTTTAACCTTTCTATCGTCATGCCGCTTTGACGTATTGTGATACTCGTCAATATCAATAATGGTTTACTGAAATGCCGAACTGCTAGTACAGAAGCGGACTGTAGCAAGTGACCTGTACGAAGTGGTTGCCGTTGGCAGCAGTGTCGACAACGTCAGCCCTGGGCTCTGTGCGTCCGATGATACCGACAGGTGCTTGGACTTGTACTTGTTGTCTGTTGGCGGGAGACCTAGACCTTGACCTCGTGTTGACCTCTTCCGCCCGACTAACCACCCCTGCGCCAGACGCTGGCCCCGCGTAGGCGCCCGGATGATCCGTCGTGGCGTGGACGGACGGCCCGGGATGTCTGATGACGTCACCTACAGTGATGACTGTTGGACTAAACGACGACAACGGAGCGGACGTCGGCTGACTGACACGGGGGTACGCCGCCATGTTGCCGCTGGCCTGCGCGGACGGTGACGTCATCATTGGTGACGTCATCACCGGTGACGTCACTATTTGTGACGTCATCGTCTGTGACGTCATTCCCGGCTGCTGCTGCTGCTGAAGGGACTGTTTGAGCAAATCGTTCTGACGCTGTTGAGCCTCAAGCAGCGCCTGCAGTGCCAGGTTTTCTCGCTGCAACTGCTGCCTCCACACAAATACGTCTCAGCGATCGAGTAAGCAAAAATAAGTAAGGAAGTAAGTAGTCTCTGTCGGTGGTGTGGCGCATCGCGTTTTATCCGATCAACGAAGTTACTCTATGCCAGGCCGGATTAGTACTTGGATGGGTGAATGCCTGCGAACCGGTAAACCATTTCGGTATATAAGCAGCTGCCTAGGTCAACTCAGCCTTCCATCCCTCCGGGGTAGGCAAATCGAGTTCAAGTACCGACCTATCTGGCTGGGGTTGAAGCAAGGCGCGTTCACTGGTGTCGGGTGGCAGGTAACACTGTGTGATTTCATACAGCAGGTGACGCTCCGTAGCTCTGAAATGGGCTTCCGTTAAAAGCTATAACACCACCTTTTGGTCTGCATTTGTAGCACGCCATATGTCAAAACAAAAGTTAGAATCGTAGACGCGGGTGGTAGCGGTTAGTCGATGGCGGTGTTGTCCGAGAACAGAATATGAGTCTTGCGGCGTCGTCGGAAAGTGTTGGAAGTGGATAGTATTCGAATAGTAATTGGCAAGCAGGGTGTTGTAGAGGTAAAGGCAGTAGACGAAGTTCAATGGCTGGAGGCCATGAAAAGTGTAGGGTGTAGAAAAACAGTATTATAAATGTCTGGTGCAAGCTGAAATTTCAAGCCAAGAGTCGTCTTAGTTTTTATGCATTTCTTTTTTAACAAAAAGCGCACATATTGACAAAGACACTAAATAGCTCATCATGTAATTTTAAAACAGAAAGCAGCGAGAGTTGGTCAGCTTATGAGACTTGCAGACTCTGTAACACTTGTGACCATAAATATGATATGGATTGTTCACTTCACAAAGTAATTGACACGATAAGCGGGCTTTTTCGGTGTCTGCAATGCACAATGCTTCAAAGATGCTGTACGTCAGTGACGTCAGTGTACGTCAGAGAAAATAGCGCTAGCAACTGCTACCCCTAAAGTTTAGCCTGTTGGAAAATTTTCTTTCCGTTAGAAAATTTTTCTTCAAAAACAAAACTTGAGACTACAAACCCCCATCTTGGGAAATGTAGAAGCACAAGTTAAAATTGTAAAAAGTATTTCTTGTTGGAAATTTACACTGTCCGTTGGAAAACTACACCTTCCGCCACAGGCCTTTTAAATTGTTTTACCCACGAAATATAAGACGTAGGCCTATAGGCATAAGACAAACGAACAGACCCATTGCTGTTGCTGCAGTAACTGTTGCTGTAGCATTTGCTCGGCTGTAACAGACGGCACCAACGGCATCTGGCCTGCTGTAACGTATCATCGTAAAATACGGTAATGTATTGTATTGTTGTATTAATTATCGTATTAATAATTTATTGTGATAACCAGCAAAGTATTGTTTAAACTGATCGACTAGAGTCGTCGACATCATCGATAATTATCGTCACGTATAATTTTTTTCCTATGTTCAGAATTACTGACGACACACGTTAAAATCTGTGCATTATGAGAGCTTCTTGGCGTTGATATTTTATTCGTCCAACGCTTTGCAATGCAGCGGCCGCTCACTATTGGAAGCAAAACCAAAACGTTGAAGACCAAAATCATTATTATTCCGAACAAGTAATATGTGGTGGGCCTATATGATTGTCTATTGCCGATCAATGTTTCATGTAAACCTGCCTAGCGTGGTTATTGAAGGAACGAATTTAAAGATTTCAATAGTTAGTTAAAGCTTTATTTGTTCTGCTCCCTTTTTGGTTAAGTTTGTTTGCTTCCTTTATGGCGAATGAAGATAAAAATATAAAGCTGCAAGAAAACCAAAAACCAAGGTAGATGCCTTATTTGAAACTATAGTCTACACCGTGTCTCAACAAACAACGTGCCACTTTTATTTTTTGAATAACTCCGTGAAACAATAGCCGATTTTGATAATATTTGGCTATCTGCATCGAGAAGAAACTTGACATAAATGACTATAGCTTAACCCACTTCACCTTATTACTGTCGCTACACTACCTTGCAAATTACAGAAGTCGCAGTTTGGCCATTTACAACAATGAATTCACTTACCTCAAGTTTTTTTGTGATAACGCGTGACCAAAATGAACAAAATCAGCTAGTGCTTCACGGAGTTAATCAAAAAAATGGCACGTTTTTTTATTGAGACACGGTTAGTCTCACAGATTCTACGACCGCAACAGACAGACCTAGCGGGATGGCGCCGGCGGCTGCAGAGGGTGAATAGTAAGTCGACCCAGCTGCTGCTGCTGGCGTTGCTACGGTGACCGGTATCTTGAGCGTGTGCGGGATGTACGACGACGACTGCGCACCGACCAGTGATGACGTATTGTACGATGACGTCATCTGTGAGCTCATCATTAGTCCTTGATGCTGATTGGGCGCCGCAGAAGCAGGTGCGTTCAAAATCACGCGCTGCTGCTGCGTCTGAACACATAAGCAGTACAGCTGGTAACGACTAAAAAAATTTAATAGTTGTTTTTTTCAAAACAAAACTGTTAAACAAATTGTCAGGAAAAAAAGCGTGACTACGTGCAGAATACAACTTTATTAAAATGTTATAATTATTCACCGCGTTTTCTTACATGAGCGGCATTTATGAGCATTTGCTTCTCTGGCCGACGGCGTTCGGTATATGTACTTGTATAATTTGATGTGTGAATGAGTTTAGCAAATAAATATTCTTATCCTTCCTTTTTATCATTTTCTCTTATTTCTTTATAGAACGTAATTATTTAAGTTTTTATTTTACATGATTTGTTTGCGATGCCACTAACTCCGGCTTCAGTGCAAGTGGAAGACGACACATCATACTGTAGTGCGCAGTGTGAAGCAGTATTGTGTGTAAAATGTTTGCCTTGTTTTGAGAAAGGTTTCGGTTGTCGCCGCCGCCCTTCAGTCTGCCGCTCAGAGTGCGTTCATCATCGAGTTCATCGACCGTTCCGTCCAGAGCCTGGTCAAAGACGCGTTCCAACCACCGGTCCATGTCCGAAGACGTACCCCCACCGCCGGCGCCAGTCAACGTCGTCATCTCGTCCAACGCACGACGACCACTCGATCCGCCGCCGCGCCGCGATCCGCCATTCCTGGATGATCCGCCGTTGCTGCGTCTGGATCCGCCATCGTCAAGCCCGCCCTGTTGGCGCTTGGTCAGTGTCCGAAACTTTGCGCCAGTTGCTAGCTCAGGAACCTGTCGCGGAAAGAACACACACAGATTGACGTTAATCAATCTATCAATATATCAATAATATTATATATTATATGAATCGGGGTTTTTTAAAGTGGCCAAAGTAATGCAGACATGCCCTAGGTCCATAAATTTCTTATGCAGAGTCAGTCCAAAAAATTGCCAGGAAAAACTTTTGTGACGGGATGAGTTTTGATACCCTGGCGGAAGTGTATGTTAAAAGTACCGTTGTCCAGAGTTCGATAAGTAATGGTTAAACGAACTTGTACAGTCTAGACAGCGACTTAGCCCACAGCTGATCACACGTTGTATAGGCCTTCCAATTACAACTCGTCGGTCCTCTTAATTAGCATGCTAATTACCATAGAACGTCGAGCTAGCTGCTCGATGTTTGCTCGATCGTGTAAACACCCTATTACTTAGCACACTTATTCCATGGTCGCCGACAGTCGGTAATGTAAGCTTACATCGTCGTTTGTTTGGTCTCGCTTGCGTGCACCCCTGAACTTATAAACCCTTTATGTCACCTCAGTCGTAGTGCTAGAGATAAACAGTATAATGACAGTCAACAATCTGTTGTACAGTGTGTTCTAAAAAAGCTTTACTCGACAGAGCGCTTCCCTCGACATGGTAGTTTCTTTCCAACGATCGTTTACGGACAGAATGACGTGTTAGCTTCAGATTACTGCGTGGTAATTAATATTCCAGACTCGGGACGTTCAACGAGAAAGCAAGTAAGTAATGTGTCAGACCTGTTGTTGTGCGGCCAGATATCGCGCGTTGAGGGCGCTGGTTCCCAGTAGCAGACCGTCAGCAGGTGCTACTTCCGGTCGACGTGAAGGTAGTCCCCGGTCACTGAGAACACTGGCAGGTGCGCGACGCCATTGCGACTCGCTGGGAACCGGTACCAGCTGAGACAGCTCGGCGTAGTCGCAGTCTGCAGCGTGTCGCTGACTCCTGCAACGTTCACCATGGGCCTCGGGTCGTTAACATCGATACCGCAATATTTGCAAATACCGATACCGAGAGCGACCGAAATACTGACACCGATCCAGCTCTAGTTCACAGCCTACCTGCTACGACTGCGAACAGTTGAAGCACGAACACGCTACTGTCTTGGCGAAAACCGTACGCCTATCATATAAATACATGATAGGCGTACGGTTGACAGAGGGGAAAAGGAGAAAGTCTTCCCCGGCCCCGCGACGTTTGGGGGCCCCGCCATCGCTCAAAAATATAAAGTACACCACAGTGCGCCATTTAAAAAAAATCTCAACTTTTCTTTCCAAACGGACCCCGCGAGAATGTTTCCCCGGGCCCGCTGTGGCTTTGATGTCCCTGTGTGCTTTTGCCAAAGTCGAAGACGGCGGACGTTATAAGCTTACGTCATGATCTGCGTGTCTGTTGGCCTGCGACTACTGTAAACGACCCTTATTGCCAGGCAGCGTGTCGTTATCCAATTCTGCGTGTCTGTCTGTCCGTAGCTCGGCTATTCACTATAAAAATAGCGAGCCATGTTACCTACCGGCTTGTCTGTCTGCTTGTCGGCTGGGTAACTCAAAAAACAAAGAACATATTTCGGATATTAGTGTAATTACTTTGCAAGTAACCCAACTTATACACTGTGTCTCAAAACATGGACCCCGGCATTATCGGTCGTAAATTGAAAACCGGTTATCACATTTTAAGTAGTAGTAGTGCAAAAAATACGTTTGGTGAGGTGGGAACTAAAATGGTCATTTGATGGCTAGTTGTGTCCGGAATATTCGTGCCAAAAATTATTAGAATTAGAATCGTTCTTCAAGTTACGACCGATTATGTCGGGGTCTCTTTCTCGAGACACAGTGTGCAAGCAGGATACATCAACGTTACAGAAGGACGGACAAACAGACAGACGAACAAGTTACAGTGGTAATACCGCGCTTCGCATTTAATGCATTATATGCACCACACGACAATGAACAGCAAATTAGATGACACTTTGTTCCGACACACGGGCCTTAAAAGTTTAAACCGTTCATTTAGCCATGGCATTGAATATTTGTATAGTATTTTATTAGAATTTATCAAGCAGTTCAGGACATAGCGTGTTCCGAGTTTTTTTTACATCTAACCTTGCCGCGTGTTCGATCGTAGTTCCTTTTACGCTATTCAGTCGACGGCGACCGTTAACGCGAAACTTTATTCACCATGAACCATGGTACAAACAAATAATAAATAGTAATAATAAAAAAACTTAAGTAAACTTAGCGGTAATGTTAACAAAAACTGTCTAGTCTGTCACTGCCTTTAGACGTATGGCTGTGTGCAGTAGGTTCGCGCATTATAGGATGCATGTGCGACGCGAATAAAACAGCGCAACTGTCAATCGGGGATAGGGCGGCCTCGCGAATTTTGGAACATGCATTATAAAGTGAAATCAATTTCCGATCACGTGGCAGAATTTTACGTCGATCGGCGGAGAGAGCTCTAAGATCTCGCGCTGAAAAAAATTTTTAAAAAACATCAACGGTAAAACATAAGCCTGCCAGAAACTACCGTTCCAAGCGGCCTGAAAAATATTTTAGAACGTTCATAAACGTTTTTACGCGCGAAAGCAGCTACTGCTTTCAGCACGTCTTAGCCATCGCAATTTTGTCCGTCCGTCTGACACAGGGGTGGATCAGTCAAAAAAGGTGCAAGCAGGGATCACCAAATCTTCACCGTCAGCTGCCTGGAAGACTCTAGTTTCAGAAACCGTAAAGCTTTTCTATAAATTCGAAGGGGGTCACCCCGAACGAGGGCGCTAAATGAGAGGGGGTGGGAAAAATTTGCGACTTTTAGCCAATAAGTCGCTGTATCTCAGAAACGGTGCGACCGTGCGAGATAAGGCCCAGGTTATTATTAATCACTAACAAAAAGTTGTACACTGGCTCTCGATTGCCACCGAATTCAATGACCTTGGATAACCTTAAACGTCAAAATAGGGGGTTTTATGGATGTTTTTAGCGATTTCGGGCTGCGATACAAGTTTATATCATTCACTAAGTGGCGCCGCGCAACTATCGCTATGCGATCCAGAGAGAAAATTTGGTAATTGTATATTAACTTAGCGTGAATACTCCAATTTTCAGCTAAACTACTGAACAGAAACTACTATAGGCTTTCGCACGTCTCGTGAGCATTAGCTCAAATTTTTTGTTATAACTAAAGGTATGTGTATCGAACTGACCCGTAGATGTCAGTGGACTGGGAGCACGCGGACAGTCGATCCAGACTGCCGGTTGTCAGCCATTCGACGTTACACACCGGGAACCCGGGAGCCAGATCCTTCTCACTGATCATGTCCAGCACGTAGTCATGGCCGGCGCTCTCGTAGTTGCCTCGCTCGTCTTGTAGAGCCAACGTCCACCCGTAACGACCGCTCGTCATCTGCCTACACAGCGTACAGCGTAAACTGGTTTAGTAGTGTGGGACTTACAATCAACAGGTCGTGGGTTCGACTCCCCGTCTGGTCGCTATCAAGTGGTTATATTCAGTGGCTTTTATCCCCCAAACATGAAATCAAAATCGAGCGCAACTTCCCTCCCCACTTTCGTGCTCAAGTTTCCCCCACTTCTGGACTCACGTACTATACCCCTCGATTCCCTTTTGGCCTCCTTTCCCTCTCAAGTAAAAAATAAAAAAAAGTTTTGTTTAGGGTGTTGATTGTCCAGTAAAAATAAGGACAGACTGGGCGCAAGCTGCGCCCACCAGGCATATGGATATACACCGTGGGCCATAGAAACGTGGCACATTACTTTTGTCTACATCTTCGCCAATTATTGACCGATTTTCAAAATTCTTTTTCTAACGCACTCCACAGGCAATTTGCAATAATAATGGGATTATTATATATCCCAACACACGGTAAATGCGTCTCTACACTACCTTGTGAAATATTAATGTAAGCAAAAACTAACGATAATAACGAACATTTAGGTAAATGATAACAACACTTCAGACCAACATTGCGATGAATGATCCGTATGACACCAGACTGTGTTAGACCCACACAGTTTAGTGTCATACTGCAAGAGATATTTTTTTAACGCGTTAACGCATTGCATTATTTTCTTAACGCATGCGTTAACGCGTTAACT
>Ga0209454_1002781_pt1 | contig 12122 bp, 6 predicted proteins | sample WorMetHERISLAND1_2_FD_187400 | JGI IMG/M metagenome (GOLD analysis project Ga0209454, IMG submission 187400) | Marine gutless worms symbiont microbial communities from Max Planck institute for Marine Microbiology, Germany - Olavius geniculatus... | ecosystem: Host-associated > Annelida >...
ATAATTAGTAGAAGGAATTGTGTGACAGCGAGTCGACTTGAGCCGGTCGAGTGCGCGGCGTTCACTCAGCCGAAGCTGATTACGGCGGACGTTGACGTTACAGACGCTGCAATCGGTTCACGAGCAGGGAATGCTGACGACGTCAGCGGCTACCTGGCCAGTTACTACGCACAGACGCTTGGACACGGTCGACCCGACTGTCCGTGGACAATCGCCGTCCGTCCAGGTTTGTCTACACACCACACACCGCATTTAGCCGACCACCGACCGATCGGGTTTTATCCGTCATAGAGACTAGGTCCTGGAACTTGCAGCCAGGCGACATCACAACTGCAACATCTCTGCTAATTGTGACGTCAAACTGATAATTTTTCGTTGATCTTATGACCGTGTAACGTAACGGCAGCGCCTCTGTATTTAGGATGCTAGAAATTGTATTATTATTATTATTATTATTTAGAAAAAAACACGGATGTTGTGAAACAATGTCACCCTGATTTCAAACTGCCAAGTGGACTGTGGTTGAATCTTTGACAATTATGTCACTAATGCCAGACAGAGCTTAAAGGTTAGGCCTATTGTTAATATTATTATTTATTTATTTACCTTCTTATTTTTTTCTTTTGAGTTGCATGAATGTGTTGTTCTATCTAATATTCGAATGAATAACGATGTATACTGTATATTATGTTAGGTCAGCGTATTCAGCTAACGCTGATCGACTTCACATCAGACGCTCGGTACCGTGTCGACAGTGGCGCCGCGGGCGGCGGAGGTCATGAGTCGCCGGGCGCTCCCCCCGCATCGGCCGCGTCAGCCGTGGATGCCGCGGTGCAACCCGACTTTTGCTACCGCTACGCACAGGTATGTTACAGCACTGCTGGAGTGGGTAAGCGTGTACGCAGTACAGGCTTATACCACTTCAGACAGTGCTGTGTTGTACTTAAACCACGCTCAGATCGCACAAACAACACGGTCGTCGTTTCCTTTATGACGCACGACTGCAGCTGAAAGTTACGAAAACGGTACCAGTGCCAGCTGAGTGTGGTTTAACGTATCGCCCCTAATACCCTGTTTACACGATCGAGCAAACATCGAGCTAGCTCGACGAGCTATGGTAATTAGCATGCTAATTAGGAGGGCGGGCGGGTTGTAATTGGAAGGCCTAACACGTGATCACGTGGAAGGCATAACACGTGATCAGCTGTGGGCTAAGCCTAGGCTTACATTTGAGCCGGGGGCGGGGTTCCATCAGGCCTGCTCGATGTCTGCTCGACGTTTGCTCGATATCTGCTCGATATTTGCTATCAGTTTAATTCAGTTCAGTTAAGTCGCTTTGTACGTTACAATACTGACGCTACAATACTTCTGTTTTATGTTTCGGTTTTGATTGCTTTATATATAATATATGTCTTGGCTACACCAAAATTTGTCTTTAAATTTTTTTAAAAACTGTCAACTGATAAACTATACAGGTGGGTAAATCGAGTACCCGCCTGTTTAACGTTAAAGCGGGACGCGCTTACCTGTGTCGGGTGCCAGGTAACAATGTGTGATCCCATATGGCAGGTGACGCTCCGAAGCTCTGCGATGCGTTTTCCATAAAAAGCTATAGGCTACGCACCCTTTAATTTTTTCAACTTTTAAGCAGGAAAACAATTACATAAATCTGCTATTTTTTCAGTAAACGAATATGTTTGTAAGTCATAATTGATGTGTTCTATACAGGTGTCGGAGGGTGCGTCGAGAACCAGTCGCCGGTACACGGTCTGTGCTGAGGACTCGCGTCAGCAGGTCGTCTACACCTCGTCCTCGAACCGCATCAACGTTGAGATCACCGATACAGTCCTTGCAGACGCCGCGACAAACTTTCTCATCAAGTACACCGGTAAGCGCCCCCGGTTGCTGGCTGGCACGGCTGCTGCGGTAGAATAGAATGCAAGAAGCTCAGCTGTCGCTAGGGTGGGCCAACAGTAGCTCCTATAACCGAAGGCCAGCGTAGGATTTCCGGTCGCGGAAAGAAAGCGATTTCCCAGAGTGAGTACAGTTTCATATACGCTATGGTGACGTTGCTATATCGAACGCTACAATCAACGCTAGGATACGATACGGTAATTCGGTGCACATGCGTGACGGCTGCACTAGGCATTAACTTTGCATTCAAAATTGCGGCCAAACCGCTGCAGATAAAGACATGATTACTATTGACAGCCTCTAGTCTAGGAAGTATAGTCGTCGCCGTATCCAACGGTACCAAGGTCGACTCCCTACGACGTACGGTTTAGCCACAATACATGCGTTACAGACGACGACAGACAGACAGATGACACATCGTGCCAAAGACTTGACCTAACGGTCGGCCAAAAACGACTAGAAACGGTCGCCGTCGATTCCGTTTGTGGCTTATCACATACTGTGACTCAACAAATTTACAGAGAAATTGTATTTCATCGCAAAAGCTGAAAGTTAAAGGTTGTGTATAACTTTTTATCGGAAACCCATCACAAAGCTATATGGAGCGTCACCTGCCATTTGTGAACATTTCCGCATATCTCTACTAGTTAAGGCTTACTCTAAGCGCTGTTATGATCCTAATGTGGATTGACGACTGTGTTTTTTATGAATTCTTCTGTACTTGTATTTTGGTGAATGAATGATAATGACAATGATGTTTATAACAATGATGATTGATAACCGTGACCCTACTGTACAGCATTAATGCAAATAAGCGTGAAAATTATTCTGTTTATTATTATCACTATTGGTAGTAATATCAGTAGTAGTAGTAATAGCAGTACTAATAGCATGCAGAATTATCTTTCTTGGCTGCGTTGTTAATCCTGATTTTGGTACAAGAATTACAGCGGCATTTCCCGCGCTGACCATGCAGCAATACTGTCTAAGCGCTGTCACTAACCGGATTAAACGGAGGAGCTGGCGCCAGGCTGCGAGAGAGGGAAGCATAAATCGACGTACATACCGCGAGTAGCAGACGAGATGTGCCACCGACGCGGTAAATCTGCCAGCGTGTCGTCTGTCGCTTGCACGGATTCTGTGAACACTACCGTCATGCAACTGATGTTGCGAGGTTGTCGCACCGCTTGGGTGAATTCTATCGCTCCTTCTTGAGTGCCGGGGGCGTCATTTAGGGAAAGGACTGGGGGGTCTGCGGATTTCCCGCCCCAAGAATTGCTCATTTTGAAACAGTAGTACTGCTGCAAGAACAAAAGTTACCGTACGTAGACTGAGACCCCAATGATTTACTGAAATGACGCTACTGTTGGGTGCGAACATCTTGAGGGACGGGACAGTTGTGGAGGGGCGCCGATGCCGTCAGTAGGCGGAAAGCAGCATGAATGCTTCTATGCCTTAGTCGTCAGCAAGAAAAAACTGAACCTCGTAGAATTCTGATATTGCGAAAACGATTTTAGCTGTAGCAATTTAAACTGTTAAGTATTCTCGTCAGCTGTTATTCACTTATACCGTTATTAAATTACTGGCCAATAAACTACCCACGGTGGCGTAATACCACCCAAGATGTCATATACCGCTGTTGATGTGTGGTCTGTACGTATGCAGTGGTCGGCTGTGCCAATCTGGAGCCGCCTGCCGACGCCTGGGTGGAACGGACGGGTGACCGGACTACGGTCAGCTGCAATAAGACGACGCAGTCGTGGCATCTCGTCTGTAAGGGCACGACCTGGGTCGGACCACACACACACGACTGTCAACACGGTCTGTATATATACAGTACGTCTGCCATTCATTCATCGCACGTTTTTATCACCTCACCAGTGACACATTCACACATATCCGCAGTAAAATATGCTGGCGATTTGGCTTTGTCGCTAACGGCGTTGGTCGCATCGACAAAGTTAATCAACGCCGTGCCCGGTTAGTACTTGGATGGGTGACGGTTGGCAGACGGGTAAACTATCTCGGCATGTAGCCAGTCACCCAGGTCAACTCAGCCTGGCCCTCCTTCCGTGGTATAGGCAAAACGAATTTGTTCGCGATTACACAAAGTGTAACAAGTGTTCAATCCGTTTACGACGTGAGAGTTATCAGCAATAATAAACTGCCGAGTTGTACAATGCTAGTATCTACTTCTACGATTTCATCTATGATTTGGCGAGTTCGTGAGAATAGCGTAAATCTTGAGAATATGGCTGATGCTCATGCAATCAGAGTGTACGCCTAATCGACTGCAGCGCTGACTCATATCGCAATGTATTTACAGGCACCGTTGATGAGCAATTAATGTGTGTCAGTGATATGATGACATTTTGGTATTTATAGGTTGTTGTCAGTCACAGTTTAAGCCGGTCGCATCATTAGCATCATTAGTCGAGTACCAAGCATCATGTGTGACGTCATATTGTGCGTGGCTTGTTATAGTCTAAATATACTGATACCACTGTAGTACGACGTCAATAATTATCTCGGCAAAATTTTTCTGTTTTATAATTCCAAACTAAAAATAAAGACCAATATGTGTTTACGTGTACTGCGTGTATGATGTCATACTAAATAAGTAAATAAAATAAATAGCCTACTGGTGTTTTATTTATTTATTTAGTTAAGAAAGCCGGAAAAGACATGATACGCCATTGAAATGCCGTGAACATATCGTTTCAATTTGGCTTAGATGTCATTAAGGAGGTGTGATTAATCATAATAGGCCTTTAGGTGGTGGGTATTTTGTAGACACTGTATGTCCAGTACACTGTATGTCCACACTGGATTCGAATTGACCTATTCTATTTTTGCCTGTTTTCCCAAGTTCTCATAAATACTTCGAAAGTATCGTGCGGTAGTACGTCGTAGCCTATAAGTTCTTTGATATGTGCGTTATTTTCAGGATCGCCATTTGGAGACAAAATAACCGATGACCCTCCGTTTCCGACATATGGTTAGTAAGCCTTTTCTTTCTTATAAGCTAGATATTATTTACCAGGTAGTGTAAGCTTATAAGGCGTTCTAGTTTTCGATGTGGTTATGACGGTATGGGCCTATACTAATTTGGCTAGCTGTCCTCATTGGTTCTTGAGTATACATTCAGATGTTCTCATCGTTTATCTATCAAGTTAGTTTCCATACTTTATTGAGATATTTTACGCATAAGCTTATATTAGGCAATTAATATATTATAATTTTATAAACTGATGCCGCGATGCAGTGGTCTTACCGTGGTCTTACTGTGTGGACTTATAATTATTGTTTATGCATTTTTTTAAAACATTTTTTGAACACTGTGTCTCAAAAAACTGTCACTCTTTGTCATTGTCCATATCTTCACCAAATATTAACAAATTTTTATGATTTTTTACTGATGTGGACAATATGCAATAAAGTGGTTATTAAATATATCACCACACCTTAACTTGTGAAATAGAAATATTTAAAAATCACTATAATCAGATTAAATACATCACAAAAACTTAACTTTTAAAACAATTTTCTACTAATTTGCGTACTGAAATTAAATTATATGTAGAAACAAATGATGTTATTGTGAATAGTGGTTTTTAATGCAGTGACAAACAACGGAACAACCGGCATTGTAACATGTCATTCAGCAACAAAACAAGACGGTGATTAAAACTTAACACTAGTTCAAAGAATACGGTTTGCAGAGGATATTGACAGAATTTTCAAAGACAAACTGCAAAAAAAGTGGGCATTTGACTAAAAAGATTTGAGAAACGCAAAGCCCCGACCAAAGACATGAGGCTGCAGACCAAAACGCGTGCATAACTGAAGAGAATAGGAGCACTGTGGATGAACTGCTAGACCCAGTAAACCAGGAAGACTAGAAACAAACTTGTTTTTCAACACACTAGATACGCAAAAAGATGGTTCTAACGCAGTGTAGCAATCGTACAGATTATTCACTGCGATCTTAGTCCGAAGTGTCTTGTTTGTTTACCAGTGTGATTGATGCCTATTGCTAGTTTTTTTACATTTATAATTTACAAGGTAGTGTAGCGACACAGCTAAGATTTAGTGTGATATTGAGTGATCAATTTATTGCCAATTGTCGAGAGAATGCAATAGTGAAACAATTTTGAAAATCGATTAATATTTCATGAAGATATAGAAATAACAAAGTGTGACGTTTTTTGAGACACAGTAGACTATCTGGAAGCTGGATTCTGAAATTAGCTAAATTGCGTGGCAATGAAAAGAAAGATGTGCAATTGTGTTGCTGTTTGTTGTTGTTTGCTTCGTTCTGCGCAACTAAATGTTTAAGTAAATAAATAATACTAATAGGTATTATCTAACTGATAGGCCTAATAGAATACCACTGCTGCCGTGTATTGTAACGAAGCTCGTCTTTTGCGTCTCAGTTTATTAAGACAGAAGCAAATAGAATTGCTTGTGGTTTTTCGTTTCAGGTTTTTTTAGTTTTAGTTACCGTTGCTTTTGTGATCTCAAGCCTTTATTTCTTTCATAGCCGTGTGTTGCTAATTTTTTCCCTGTGTTTTACGTAACGGTACTTTTTATTTCAATTTCTTTTACTTTAGTTCCGCTTGAAACAGTTTTAGGGGAAAGTGCCCTAATATGGGCATGCTCCTAATATGGGCACCTGCTGTAAAAAAATACTAACTACTGAATCAAGCCGTCACCTGGCGACGGCACCTGGCAAAGGAACATATCGAGGCGTCACATTTACGGAAAAATTCGTTGCTAAGGTTCTTAATTTTTTATGTTCACAGTTTTCTGAAATGGCCTAAAATGCTAAAAGTTACAGATAAGATTGAATGCGTTTATTTCGGTTTCTGATGCATTATTATATAACCGTGTGATGTGTTTTATACAGAAATTTTCTCGTTCTTTCAGGATCGAACAATCATAAGTCCATTTGCCCATGCTATTTTTGTGCACTCGCTGAAAAGCGTCATACGCCCTGCGCGCCTAAAATGGGCACGGGCCGTATTCTTATCATGGGCACAGTGCCCATAATAGGAGCCCTGCTTTAAAGATAGATAGGCACACTTTACCTAATATGGGCACCCCCATTCTTATTATTGTCAATATTATAGAAATTATTTTAACTGCATTACATGTGAAACAACCTGTATTGTGACCGTAAACCGAGGCAGCTAAGTCTCTTAAAATAACGCTAAATATAACAACTTCTAACCAGACAGCAAATGAAACAGTAAGCCTTGCTCAGCTAAAAATGATCGAAACGTAAGACAGATGCGATTGTAATGTGTCCTAATATGGACATCTTATTTTTACTCATATATCTTTTAAGCAAAGTTTTGGCAACGCCATATCGGCTGGATGTCGCAGATTTTCCCTACCCCCTCTCATTTAACGCCCTCGTTCGGGGTGACTCCCTTCGAATTTATGAAAAGCTTTACGGATCCTGAAACTAGAGTCTTCCGGGCAGCCGACGGTAAAAATTTGGTAATCCTAGCTTGCACCGTTTTTGACTAATTTACCCGTGTGCCGGACGGACAGACGGACGAACGGACGGACAGACAGACAGATGGACAGAATTGCGATGGCTAAGACGCGCTACAGACGCGCTGTTGCGCGTAAAAATTCATTGCAAACACGTATCTGCATTCAAAATCGGCATCTACGACGGTGCACAGCGAAGTATTAGATTATAATATATGTAGCCAAAAAAGCCGTACGGATGACATTTACGGATAAAGTCTACGGATCAGTAATGTGCGACGGTGCACTAACATGCTACGGTGCAATTGCATGACGTAATCGTACGTGGCAGCGAGCTACGTGGCAGGCAGTTGCAGTGCGTGCGCGCTAGGTCCGGTCGGCGCATATAAAAGCACGGTCTCGTAGGTCCACCGTCACTTGTCACTCCAACTCTAGTATAAAGCACAACTCAGACCAAAACAAGCTGGTAGAAAAAGGAAAGCACTGCCGATTGACCCGGAAGCTACATACGGATCATGTATCCGGAGAGCACTGCCGGATCATTCGGAAGCTACGTAATTGGTCGAGCTCTACGGATCGTTGGACCCGTATTTCGCATCCAATAAACACTCACGTAAGTCCAGACGAATTGACGGATCTCCCTTGGACTGATAGGGCGCATCCGTAGAATATTGGCAACCGTAGCACCGTACCGGAAAGATCGACGGATCGCTGGAAACTGGTAGCCAGATATGGACACCCGTCAGTATGGGAAGCGCACAAAGTCATCAGATAGGCAGTGAACCAACGATTAGATATAACAAATCAGTTGCAACAATAGTGAATAACGATTCAGCCTCGAAACCCTCCGCTTCGCTCGGAGCTCGACATAACGTCGACGAACTCTTGAACCCAGCAGTAGTAGCACATAGCAGATGTCAAGCTACGAATCACATAGTAGCACCGGCAACGGCAGCAGTATGCCCCGGCATGGTCACCCGTTAGTCTCAGTCTCATTCACTATTCGAAGATAGTACGGATCAGAATGTAGTCCCAGTACGGATCGAGAAAGCCGGTTTACGTTACATATACAGTCTACCACGGTCGCAAATGTATGCCTAAGTCGATGTCTAGCACTATGTCTGCAGTGGTATAACGGGTTGATAACTCCATGGATGCAGTCATGCGTGACCAAAACGAACGACAGTGTAGGCCTATAGGCTACTTACACGACCGATCGTCGACAGTCGTGAAATAAGTGCGTTATACCACTCTCTGTATGCAGTGTCTGTTTTTCCCCAATTATCCTGCTCTCCGCGTGCATGATTTATTGACAAGTAATTTGAGCAAAGCTCATGAGACGTGCGACAGCCTTAGCAGTTCCTATTCGCAGGTTGTCTTGGCCTATCTCTATCGCTTTCGACGCAATTCACTCTTGAAATCTGTGCCGCAACCGCAAATTGCAAAAAAAACACTAAAACCTCTATTTTGGTGGTTTTAGATCATTCAAGGTTATCGATGTTGACACCAATAAAAAGCTTGTCACCATTGCTTGTTATGATAAGCAGTATGTATCTGCCTATCTGCAACCGTTTTCACACGAGACGAGCAAATTGCGGTAAAATAACCACTTTTTAGGAGGTAACCGTCTTTGACGCCAGCTTGCATTGGCATCCTTGAACCTAGGGGGTCGGAACTTGAACTGCTAAAATCTACATTTAGGGCCTAATGTTGGAAATTTCATACGCAGGTTGTCTTGATCTATCTCCAGCCATTTCGCCGCAATTTACTGTTGAAATGTGCACTGCAGCCAAAAATTGCGAAAAAAGTTGACTAAAACCCCCTCTTTGTCGAGTTTAACTGTTCAAGGTCGTTCAAGGTCATCGATGTTAACAAATCTGAAAAGCCCGTCACCAGTGCTTGTTATTATATGCAGCAAGTCTGTACCAATCCGCAACCGTTTTCACACTATAAGAGCCAACAGCGGCAAAAATAACGTCTTTTTAAGGGGGTACCCCTTTTTGACGTCCTCGTTCGAGGGGAACCCCCTCACCCAGGGGCATGAAGTTTTGTCACTAAAAGCTAGAGTCCTTGGGACAGCTCACAGTGAAAATTTCGTGATCCTAACTTGAACCGTTTTGATACAGATCACGAGTGTGACAAACAGATGGACAGAGAGACAGACGGACGGACGCCTAGACGATAGCTAAGACGCGCGAAGCATTCTGTTGTCGCGCGTAAAACATTATAAGCCTATGGTAGTGGCCTACGCTAACATAGGTCTACGGGAATAAGAAAGTAACGACTTATAGGCCTACCTAGTTGTGTTGGTTTGCGACGCGTCAGCTTAGTAAAACTTAAGTTATGCTCACTGTGATGTAAATCCAGATGATGTAAATCCAAAATTATGATGTAAATCCTATGTGTATAGCATATAGCTGACCCCCAGAACATAATTTGACAGTGTGTTAGGGGGGGTTGAGAGGTCACGTATCTTTAGGCATATAGTCGTGCAAAGTAGATGCATAGTCATGATTTATCACAAATAAGAAACCGCATATGCCGAGTACAATGGTCACGTGGCCTTCGATCAGTCTTAACAAAACTTGATCCCACCCAATGTCACTTGTCTTGTAGGCCCCTACTGCTTGCTGTAAGCGACCCATGTTGTCAGACAGCGTGTCCGCGTGTGTCTGCTTCTCCGCGTCCGCTGTCTGTCTGTCCTAGGCCTATATGCTTTGTCTGTTCGAAAACTGTCATCGCTATAATAGGCTATGGCCTAGTAGTCGCAAGCTACGTCGCCACCAGTGGCGTAACTACTGACCCCGAAGACCCCCAATTAATGCGTTTTAATTAATTGTGCTTATTTTTTTGCAGACCTAAAACACAAAATTTGTTTTTACCAGATGCAATTTCTGAGACGCCAGAATGCTCTAAAATACGTTTTCGGCCGGGGCTTCGCCCCGGACCCCGCTGGGGGAGCTCAGAACTCCCCCAGACCTCCTATAGCTGCACTAAGGGGCGTATTTGTAAGGGAAGAAACCGTAAGGAAAAAGAAAGGGGAAAGGGAATGGGACAAAAGGTGAGATTACAAGGGGAGGGAGCGTGAAGAGAGTGAAAAAGAAAGGAGAGGAATGATTTTCTTGCAAGGGGGAGGGCGAAATTTGAAGTTACGCCACTGATCGCCACCGGCTTGTCTGTTTGTCTGTCTGTTTTACATTTGTCTGTTCGTCAGATTACTCAAAAATCTGCAAAACAAATGTTGATTAAATTTTTTTGTATGGTGGGCCCAAGTAGGCCTAGGCCTAGGCATAACAAAAAAATCATGAGGTTTACTACGGTAGCTGTCAATCCGGCAAGCACCCTATTCATCGGCGTTCGCCAGGTGCCAGCGGCGTTTGATATCGCACAGACACTATCGCTCGACGCTTAGAGCCTGTAGCTGAGGTCTAGGCTACAGTGCTAACAAAGATTAGCATTCGAGAAGAGGAGGCTTAATGTTTTTTCTCGGCGAAGGTTTGCTTTATTCAATGCTTTTTCTACAAGGTGTGTCAATAAAAAGCAATCCTCCACACCGTGTGCAGAAAAAAGTGCCCCCTAAACATTTTGCATTAACAAACGAAAACCTGCACCGATTTAAATAAAAATTTAAATAAAATTTTACACGCATGAAACGACATTCATTCTGAACACTACACTGTATTTAGACAGAAATCTACGTTGTCTTTGCGGACATATCAAATTTTAAATAACTCTGCCGAACTTCAAATGCAGCTAATGCAGTATTGTGTAGCAGGCGTTTCACAGAAGCAAGAAAACAGTTTTTTCGGAAATTCATTTTTAATCTACTAGCTCCGTGTTTTTTTTCAATTCTGAGTATTTTAAATAAACGCCGATTTTCGCTTAACAACATTATGATTTTTATCAACAAGGTATGAAGTTACAGAAGACTATACCGGTATAGCTAATTAACACAGTTCTGTAGGCTACGTCTGATGTTATATTAAATGACTATTAAAATGTATTAAAATACGCAAAAATAACAGGCCTATAGCATAGCAGAATTTACGTTTGCATCCTTCAAGCTGTAGTCAGTGGAGCGAGTAAGTTGATTCTCATAATATATCAGTCAAACAATCACATTCTGTTGTCCCGCAACTTAACGTCACGTCACTCGCGTGCGACAACGTTAACCAATTCATGCCCTATAGCGTCCCAAAAATGGGACACCTACTTCGACGGTAAATGACAAAATAATTCAGACACTATTGGTTGATTGTCCTCTGTCGCCCCTCTGTCTCACTTCTCTTCTTTCGTTGTCACAGACTCCATCGCATTGTTTCATAACTCGACGTTACGCTTATTACGTTTTTACGCGCGAAAGCAGAATGCTTCGCGCGTCTTTGCCATCGTCTGGGCGTCCGTCCGTCCGTCTGTCTGTCTGTTCGTCTGTCACACTCGTGATCTGTATCAAAACGGTGCAAGCTAGGATCACGAAATCTTCACTGTGGGCTGCCTCATGGTCTCTATTTTATCGTGACAAAATTTCGTTCCACTGGGTGCAGGGGTTCCCCTCGAACGAGGGCGTCAAAGAGGGGTACCCCCTTAAAAAGACGTCATTTTGCCGTTATTGGCTCGAATAATGTGAAAACGGTTGCAGATAGGTACATACATGCTGCTTATCATAACAAGCACTGGTGACAGGCTTTTTGGATTTATCAACATCG
>Ga0209454_1002782_pt1 | contig 12122 bp, 6 predicted proteins | sample WorMetHERISLAND1_2_FD_187400 | JGI IMG/M metagenome (GOLD analysis project Ga0209454, IMG submission 187400) | Marine gutless worms symbiont microbial communities from Max Planck institute for Marine Microbiology, Germany - Olavius geniculatus... | ecosystem: Host-associated > Annelida >...
ATAGCTAGTTCTGCAGCAAGGTGCACAAGTTCTTGCACGACAAGTCATCAACAGATTGAAGTAGTGGAATCAGCGCATGTAGGCATATCGGGCTGTATTTAACGCGGTTCCAAGAAATGCTCGACTCTGTCGTGGAGGGTCGTTTCGGTGTGCGTAGTTATAAATTACCAATTAAACGTTCGATCCCAAAATCCCAATTATTCAGCAAGCATGTACTTGTGTGCGTCACTCGCCGACGGTGCATTATCGAACTAGGATGCGGACAGAAATATTTATAAGTCATTGGCGCAGCACGGTCTGCTGCTGCTGCTGCTGTCGATGACGATAATGATGATGATGATGATGATGATAATGACGCAGGCGCAATTAAATCGACTTTTCGGGTTTAAAGCAGGATGTGTAATGTGCAGTGAGTACCGGTAGGCTACATAACGCGACGACGGCATCATAAAACGCTGACCCTAGCAGTGTGTGACCGTGACTAAGATAATTTTGACGGTTAGACAAGCAACTTAAACGACTTTGTTCTCTGTTTTGTGTGGGACAATTGTTACATTATTTTGCTGTTTATTCAGGTGGGTGCCGCCGTTTAGAAAATTGTGTTTTTATCGTTATTTGTTAGCCGGTTTCTCTGCCAGCAGGATTATTATCTGTCCCATTGCTATAGCATAGCATAGGACAGATTATAAAATCATTTATGTCACACTGTCACAAATCTGTGAACACTCCTACGGCAGCAATTTTGATTCGATCTTGATGAAATTTTGCACAGTGATTTGGGGCCCAAAAAGTAAAATCGAGTTTGTTTGGGATAAAAATCTTATAACTTCTTTTCCCTATTTTACCCCAATTTTTAAAAAAAAAATTGCATTACGGCCTATGAAGACTTCAAAGCGGCATAGCTCGGTCCCCGTAAAAGATAATTGCGCTCTGTGTTTACCTACCCCCTATTTTCGGGGTCGGGCAATCTAACGGTGTCATTTAAATTTATTCCTCAACGACCCCTGTTGCCGTAGCAACTATTCAAAAGTTGCAAAATTTTGCATTACAGCCAGGGAAGATTTCAAAGCGGTCTAACTCGGTCACCGTAAAAGATAATTGCGCGCTGTTTGCACCTGTTTGCTACCCTTCTATTTTCGGACCCGGGCTATCCAATTGTGTCATTTACATTTTTTCTTGCTAACCCCTGTTGCCATGGCAACGAATTTTGGGACAAAGTTGACTATAACTCGGCCCCCGTAAAGGATAATTGCGCTGTTTGCATTTACTTTCCCCTACGCTGTTTGCATTTACCCCCATATTTTCGGGCCCAGGCTTTCCAATAGTGTCATTTAATTTTTTTTGCAGATCCCAATTGCAATTTCAACGAATTTACGGACAAAATTGACTATAACTTGGCCCTCGTGAAAGATAATTGCGTTGTTTGCATTTACTCCCCCATATTTTCCGGTCGGGCTATTCGATGGTGTCATTAAAATTTTCCGCTGCCGACCCCTGTTGTCATGGCAACGAATCTTGGGACAAAACTCGGTCCCCGTGAAAGATAATTGCTAGCTGTTTTCACCTACACCTCTATTTTTGGGCCCACGCTATCCGATGGTGTCATTTAAATTTCTCTACTGTTGACCCCTGTTGCCATGGCAACGAATGCTGGGACAAAATTGACTACAACTCGGCCCCCATGAAAGATAATTGCGCCCTGTTTGCACCTACACCCCCTCCTCCTTATACGCAGCTGCTAGGCTACATAGCGTGGCAATGGGACAGATACCTCGTTCCACAGAACGTATTTCTAGTTTAAAGTGATTTTTGGAAAAAAAAGACTTGGGACAAAAAAAGTTTATTAGATTTTTGGATGATTTTCATTGCGTTTTTATGCAGTCCCAATATAGGCCGCACACAGGTCATACTGCACTGGCTCTTTAAATCGACAGCAAAAAAACGCAGAAGTAAAACTTGGCGTGAATGTTCCCCAGGGCAAAAGTAGTTTAACCAGCTTTATGCTAAATTTCAATTAAGGGGACGACACTTGGTCGACATGTGTTTAGTTGAAATATGCTTTGATACACTAGGCCTACAGGGTGGCCCAAAAAAACGGGGCCACTTTGTTTTATAGCTTCTAACTTCAGAAATACTGCTTAGATCTACACGATTTTTTGCGGAAATCAAGGTCGTTTCATTCTCAACGTCATCGGTACACAGTAAGAAGTTTACTTGACCTGTTTGGGGGGGGGGTTATACCGATAGCCTATGCCTTAGTTGCTACGCCTCTGATGTGCGATGAGAGAAAATAAATCAAGTAAAGTAAAACGAGCCAAAACAGCAGTAAAATGTATATTCATCGCATTTGCAGCAAATGTAAAAAGCATTACATTTCGCCTAATCTCATTTTGCCTAATCCCATTTCGCCCAATCTTTTCTCTTGATAGGCGCCTATCAAAAGAAAAGATTAGGCGAAATGCTACCCAACCTTACATCCGGTCCTTTTGTGAATTTAAGCAAACTGTTTGCTTTTAACAAAAAGACAGACAGACACAATCTTGTGTCAAAAGCACGATCGGCCAAAAATTAAAACAAAGTAATGTAGGCCTATACGCATTGCATACTAGCCTATAGGCCTACAGACAAAATGCATGTCATATTAGCTCGTTTATCATCTTAAATAAAGATAACGTTTATTAATTTTAGTCGAGTCACATAAGACTAACTATCGGATTACAAGTATGAGTTTTGTGTCTCTTTAAAAGTAAATTGTGCCAATAAGAACCTGCATGGCGTACCTGAACTTATTTTGGAGGCTGTAGTTCTTGTAGGCCTACAGGTCGGCAAGCTACATATTGTGCATTTGAGAGGCTGCAAATGTCACAAAAAATATTTAAATTGCTATACGTATCGTGCAAATGCACCATTTATTAAAGATCCCGTTCAAAAAGCTTTCGACGCCCTCCCAGATTCCTTGGTCGGAGATATCTGTCCTTCCCCATTTTCCTCTCCTCACGACACTTTTGGGGTCTCATTTACGTAGATGCCGCCAGGCGCACCTTGTTGTAAATTTTTGATTTCAAATAAAACACTAAAGAGTGAGCGGCAAACGAATTTCGTGACAATAACGTGGATATCAAAATGCTGGTGTAAATACGTCCATCACATTAATCGGTGTGATAAACGTCAAAAAATTACAATAAACGTCAATAAACGCGTTTATTAGGAAAAAGGTTGTAAACGTTTGTAAACTAAAAGTAAACGTACACAGAGCGTAAGTTTGAATATTAGGCCTATTATTTGGATTCCAAGTTCCAATAGAAGTCTTTTCATTGTCAAAGAAAGTCTTACTCCAGTTCTGTGACAATCGTTGCTCGATCGTCCTCTAGACGTCTGGTGCTCTATCATGAGGCAGCTGTTTACCGTCACTAGCACCGTGACCCAACGAATTCTATCAGCGATCGAACGCAATGCACTAGGCCCCTATAACTTGGCTTCCCGTCATAATTTTGCTTCGTTTCGCGCATGTGATTTTATTGAAATAAACGTTGACAAAATAATAAACGCGTTTATGAAGATTTTTTTTTAAACGTTGTAAACGTTTATTACATCTATGCATCAAATTAATCGGTGTCAGAAATAGATTGAAACATAAACTTTGTTCTGACTGAATTCGAAGAAAACGAAAGCGAAAGTAACCGGCTGATTCTGCCTCGTTGTAGGCTGCAGGCAAAATAGGCGGTGGGTGTCCGTGCAGGTAATAACCGTGAAAAAATACAGTGTACAGGACAGCTGCTGCCGTATACGGTCACGCATGCATATTCATGCAAGCACCTGCGCTTCCGGCGAATGCCGACGACTTCCGGAAATAGCCGACACCATATGTGGCGTTGCCGGAAATAAACCGACCAATCAGAAAGGACGTTAAACGTCTGCTCGCTCAATATAAGCATACGGTGAATGAGTAGTAGTAACCATTGAGGTTATATTATTGGTAGTAACTTGCGGTCGTATGCGCGTGCTCGTGTGATCAGAAAACGCTGTTTAAGCCTTTTTGCGACTCTCCAAATATTTTCTGACGAATGGATATGCCTACAGTAGGCCTAATACCCCGCGTCGTGTCCGATCAACGCGCGAAATTCCAAAATGACGAACTGTTTCGTAAGTCTGAGGTCGGTCCGTGGGTTTGTGTGTGATGCATTAGGCTACAGACGTTCGCGCGCTTAAACTAGGTGCCTGTAAAAAACCTGAAACAGCGATGTACTTAAACGTAAACAATCTTTTTTTTCAAAACCAAGACCAAGGCCTAGATCTCTTGTCTAAAAACCATAACCAAAATTTGTTTCGAGATTTTGACCCGCATTTAATTTTAAGTAACTCATGCAAAGAAAACGATTAAAACTTTTTTGTTCGGAAACTGAGTGATAATTCTCTTAACTTTGGTTTCTATAACCTTTAATGCAAAACTTGAATTACAACTTTAGTGTTTTTTTGGGCTAAAACCGTTGTTTATTATTATTATTTATTTAGACAATAGCAACATGCCAATGACATCAGTTATCCTTGAAGAGCTGTTTAAACTGCTATCTAAACAAGTAGGCCTTAAGTCCTGCTAAAGCAAAGGGGAACGAGCAACAGCGGTGCACCGTCGTACGCTAGTGATCCGTAGACTTCACCCGTAGATCTTATCCGTACGGCTTTTGGCTACAGTTTCAAAGAAAATCAAGTAAAACAAAATCAGTCGCCAGAGGCCGCCAGACGACCCGCGGCTATAGTGTCTATAGTGTTTTACTCGTACTCATCAGAAAGCGCCACATGTCGCTCAGCCAACGCTTTATCGGCTAGATATCGCAAATTTTCTCTACTCCCCTCTCATTTAGCACCCTCGTTCGGGGTGATCCCCTTCGAATTTATGGAAAAGCTTTACGGTCCCTGAAACTAGAGTCTTCCGTGCAGCCGATGGTAAAGATTTGGTGATCCTAGCTTGCACTGTTTTTGACTGACCCACCCGTGTGACGGACAGGAACAGACGGACGGACAGAATTGCGATGGCTAAGATGCGCTACAGCAGTAGCTGTTGTTGCACGTAAAAACGACACTTCTTCAAAATTTGATCTCTTCACTGAAAGTTTATATATGCTTTCAAACGAAATCTTGTGTACTTTTTTCCAAATTTAGTGCAAAGTACTGACCATTAGCTTACATTAATGGTAGTTTCAGTTTAACACAGCTAATGGTGACACTTTAGAGAGGGCCACTTTTTATTGAAACACAATAGGCTACATGCAGTGAATATTTTGAGTTGCATTTTATAAGCAAAATCATAAAGCTGATATGATAACGTGAGGTCTGGTGAAAAAGGTGTTTACACTATCCAGCAAAGTTCCAGCAAACGTCCAGAAAACATCCAGCTGGCCTGATGAAACCCCGCCCCCTATCAGCCTCTCAGCTGCCTACCCCGCCGTCTATCAGCTGTGGGCTAAGCCGTAGGCGGGCCTAGGCTTAGCCCACAGCTGATAGGCCGACGTGTTATACAGGCTTCCCAATATGCCTATCACCAATATCATTAATATTTAAATCTGTGGTTACAACTCGCCCGTCCTCCTAATTATCATAGAACTTTCAGCTAGCTGGATGAATGCTGGATCGTGTATAAACACCCCTATTATTCATCATCGTTTATTACGCCAGCAAGACAGCACATCACGCGTACAATGAAAAACACACACAACATGCAAACACAAAATACACAAGATGAAATACACAACACACTTAATATTTTATATAAAATCAAAGCAAAACGGTATGTGCAAAAGTGTCCTATGTCATTATTTTTTAATTCTACCAGGTGTTATCAAATTAAACTTGTGACTACACACTGCTGCAATTTCATTGACATTGTTCGCAAAACCAAAAGTTCCATCCATGAAATTGTCGCTTTTTTAGAAAATGGCACGGAACTTTCGCTTATCTTGTCAAATAATTTATTAATGTTAAAGTTACGTCCCCATCATCACCTGGCCATGGGTCAACACAGTGGATGGCAGAAACATGGGACAACCCAGCGAAGTGGACGAGAGCGAAACCAGCAGTACGTCGACTACATGGAAAGAAAGAGCTGCTTTGCTGCGTGAAAACGACGTTATCAAGACCGTGCCTCGGAAGCATGAGCAGGGGGCGTTCGCAGGCCGCCCTTATCCGAACACGACAGCGGAAGATCTAACAAAGTTAACATCTGCTGAAGATAAGGGAGGTTCAAAAAACGGACCTTTTGACTTTATTTTGTGATAACTTCCGTGAGGTGCCCGATGTAATGTTACTTCTATGCATTGTGGATTCCTGTTGTAACAGTGTAGTATACATTTACGGAAGTTATCGCATAATAAAGTCAGGGGTCCTTTTTGGGACCACTTGGTATAAAAGACGTAGTGTGCCGGAAACTGATGCCGAAGACTGTGCAGTTTTTTCGTACTGCGGCTTTCCGTGTGTGTTGCGCTAAGAACGAGCAGCTTTCCTATGACAGTGATGTCGACGAACAAAACTGGTATACAAGGCTCGTTTTTTCGAGCCGGTGGTGACTCATAGCAAACTGTTTTTTTTAAATTTACAGCTGAAACGCGAGAAATCAATCTTAACATAGCAATTTTGGTTATAATCAGAAGAAGGTCGTGGCACCTACTACGTGTTTAGAGTAGGCCTACTAGATGGTTATACTAGGTGATGGACGATTTGTGTTAATATGTGTTAAGGGCGCGAGTTTACTCAGCATCACTCCGGCTGCGGATGCTGTGTCGAGTATGCCTGTGCTGCGATGGTATCAGAAGTTATTCTACTGCTGCGGCTGCATACCGCTTAACTTGTGTGGTTCGATGTGGTTCACCCTTCTGCTCGTCTTCTTCCAGGATGTCCTACACATTGCCGAGAAGCATGCTGGATATCTGCTGATGTGGGGTCAAGTGGTTAACGCCATCTGCGCGCCGCTGATCGGATACGAGTCCGATCGAATCAATGGTTGTTGCGGCTTGCCGAAGAGAATCAGCTGGCATTTACTGGGTAGATTTTTTTAAAATTTGTAATGGAAACTTTTTCTAGGAACAGACAGTATTCACATTATTGTAACTTTTAGGTTAAAACTGGAAAGATAATACAAGGATTACTGTTTGATAATTCGTTGATAATTAATCAAATTTAGTCAAGGCTGAGAAGAAAGTTTTTAATGAGATATGATGCAGTGTCATATAGTCTCGCCAATGTTAGGCCTATAATATTATGTTTTGTGGTAGAAATAGTTTAGTTTAGTTTCTAGCCACATCGAATTAAGACATCAGCTGATAGGCTACTGAAAACAACGCAAACGAACTATAGTTCTAGTATGTTTATGGTGTTTTGCGGCCTTTTTATACCAATAATGTCAAGTGTATGCTGTTTTCCTATTGTTTGCTATTGCCTAAACAATTATTTCGTTCGTTTTGTCGCTGGTGCTGCATATTCTGTGATTTTTTACGATGTTCTTACGCCGTATTGTTTCGAATTTAATCAGTGCACGATGGATAATTTTATTCTCCTGTGCATCTATAGAAAATGCATTCCATGGTGTCGACGTGTTTGTAGGCACTGTGGCGGTTTTCGTGTCATTTCCGTTTATTTTCCTGCGCTGTTTCGCGTGTTCGGACGAGACCAGCATGTTGGGATATCTGGTGTATTATTCGCCGTTCATTGCAATATTTCAGTTCGGCTGGGCATCCGTACAAACCGCTCACATGGCGCTCATCAGTCAGCTCACACAAAACAAGTCTCAGAAAACTGAACTGAACGGAATGCGGTGCGTTGTTGCACTGATTTAAACTACATTTTTTCATATAATTTATTTTTGAATTGGCTACTAAGTTGACAACAGTCTACTGAGATACTGAAGGCTGTAAATTAGCACTTACACAAACCTCAGAAAAAAATAAAGAAATAAAGACAGACAAACAGACAGACAGAAATTTAACTACTAAGGTAAAAAAAAAACATTTCACAATATATGACCACAAAACAATAATAGCACACAAGAATTTAATTAAAATTAAGCTAATCGACAAAATTTATTGAGCTCAAAAGCAGCAGCTTGTTATGTATATTATTATTTTGCAAAAAATATGACAGTTTGAAAACTAAAAATATGAGCATTTGGCAAAAAGATTTTTGTAAACAAGGTATTTGACAGAAAACCGAAAAAGAAACATTTTATATTGCCAACATAATATTTGGTTTTAAAATATGTTGCATGTGTTTTGATGTGTTAACTATTTCAGCAGAAAACAATTTTTAGACAATTGTGAAAATTTTCGTTTAGTTTTATTGTAACATGTCGTGGCAATTTAACAGGGTTTTCACTAATTTTAAATTTATCTGATTGTCCGTTGACCTTTAGGTATGCTGGAGCGCTTTTATCGTACGTTGCAGTGTTCTGTATTGGCTTGCTATTTTTTGGTGCCGATGCAAGTTCGAAAGTCACTTCTGCGGATAATCGCAATTTCATGGTACGATAACAACACTTCTGTCATTTTAATCTTTCCACTCATTAATAATATTGAAGCTCAGTATTAATAATAATTCTACAGTACCATTATGGTATTACTGTCTTTATGAGATAATTTTCAGTTGACATCGCTGAAAGCTTAGACTATCGTAACATCGAAACATATTACGTACCCAGAGCCTGGTCTCTCTCTTCATCCGTTTGTCTCAGCCGTGATTAACACAGATTACGCCTATAGATGATGTTCTTGTCATTTGGTCGACAATACCGTTACCTAGTCGGCAGAAATTGAAATATGATAATAATTATTATGATGGTACAGTGGCCCAGCCTCCAATCCTTTAGACAAAACATTAGCATACGTTTAAACTGTACTAAATTTGCCAATTTGATCAGTATATTTTTGGTAAAATAATTAAAATTGTTGTCACTAAATCTTATCTTTTAAAGTTAAATGCACCAAATTTGATCTCGGCTGGAGCTTCGCCCCAAGCCCCGCTGAGGGAGCTCACAGCGCTCCCCCAGACCCTATAGCTGGATTTTAGGGGGTCCTACTTCTAAGGTAAGGGAGGTTAGGAGAAAGGAAAAACAGAACAAGGAAAAGAAAGAAAAAAGACGAAAAGAAGAAAGAAAATGGAGGAAAAAGGAGACACGGCCCCTTCGAATTAAAATTTCTGGTTTCGCCACTGTGATAGAACACTGTAAGCATTCTTCTGAAGTAATAATTAATCGTTTGAAGTGTTACATTTATACAGTTGCTGATGGTGATAGTCGTGGCTGTCGGCATTGTCTTTACAATTTTATTCTATGTCGGCTTACGTGAAGTCTCTGATCCAAATGTCACTCACAACAAATCTATGGAGTGGTGTGATTGGCTGAAAGAGCACCAGTTCTATCTGGTAATCTATTGCTTATCGATCACTATAAATTTGATAGTTTGGTTTAGTTTCCGCTGCCCGTCCCCGAAATGACCTATACTGTGTCGGGTGGGACGTTAAACCCTACACACTCACACTCACTTAGTTTCAGCTGAAATATGTGAGTGGTTTTGGATAAAGGGGACAAAATCGGCTACAAAATGCAGATGTTGCAAACTTCACAAATAGCCAAAAGAGCTACATGGGCAAACCCAAACTTTAAGCTTTTGTTAAGTGGCAATAGGATTGATATTAGAATGACATTTTGATGTTTTTATCAGCGCTTTAACTGCTGTTCAAGTGCTGTTCGATTTAGAAAAATGCTGGCCATAATTTGCCCATAAGAAATGCATCATTTTGTACGTTTATGTTTTAACAACAACAAAAACACGACATTGAAAAAACACAAAAGACATTTAAAAACGATTAAAAACATGTTTTAAATATTTATAAAACCATTTTTAAAACATCTATTTACAGAACAACAAAACTAAACTGAACCGAGTAAACTCACTCAGTACATTTCACGAAATAAACTAAACTAAACCGCTACGTTGGTTTGTTCGCTGTAATGCAACTAAACTGATGGCATTTCAGTTGTGCCGCTTAGTGCATTCCTCAGAGAGAAATAAACTGAAAGTTCTGAGATTTCAATTCAGTTAAGTTTATTTTTGTCGCTCTGTGCATGCTTTAGCCTGTTTCGGGTTTCAGTGTTTTGATGATTTCCAGATACATCACGTAACAGTTTGTCTTATAACTGATTCGTTGATGAAGAATGTTATATTGTGACTTGTGAGGTAAATTTGTTTTATTATGTGACAGATCGCATTGCTATATATGATGTCACGACTCATCGTTAATGTGTCGGGAGCATATTGGCCATTTTATGTTACAAAAACCCTCTATCTTCATAAGGTATGACTTCTTTCTATAAAATCATCATCGGTTAGTTACGATATAAGCATGTCATTCATGCATTCCGGACTGGTTAATTTATCCGTTGATGTGCTACTGGTGAGTTTGTTAGAAATACCATAAATAGTTAGATACAGAGCTTAGTTCAGGCGTTGCTGTTAATGACCTCACAGACAATACACAACCTGCTGCTGATGTAGTGAATGACGTCACGCCGCGAGCCAGTATTGATGCCGCTGCGCACAGACAGACAGACAGACGGACACACAGAAGTGAATCCATGTTCTTCTCCCGTTCAGTACGTTGACTCCGCGGAAATGATAATTGTTAAACATAAGTGAATATTCTAGTGTGCTTTAACTACACGCAGAGAGTCTTTAGATCTCAGTATACTTTTACTACGGTATTATTTATATTACTGGGTATTTTCGTCGTTTTACTTGCTGCTGTTTTTGTGTATTTTTAAGCAATACATGGTGATCATTCCATTGATTGTTAATGGTACCGGCTTCTGCGCTTCGCTGCTTATTCGACCTATCAGTGACCGTATCGGCAAAAAGGTACACTTTTGTCTAGACTTACCTTCCATTCTAGCAGTTGTTTAATCATTCGTCACCTTTCGTCAGATGGTCCCCATGCAATTTCGGGTAGGGTTGAGACATTTGTGTACGCACCTAAATCTCGCTAGAACCGATCGGAAAACAAGCGTTTTCCTTGGGCCTATAATGCCAAGATTACTGACCTTATCTTACTGTACTGTGCCTGACCTTGTGGCCGTCGCCTTTTCGTAGTTGAACCAACAGCCGGCTGGTTCGTTTGCCGTCGAAAAAAAAACGTCGACAACAAGTTTTGACATGGCATGTCGATATCTGTACTCGACGACAGTCCGTCCAGCACAACGGCTGCAGACGACTCTGTAATCCTCCTTCCTCACTCTTCTCGTGTCGTCTCCAGCATCGTCCATCGTCACTTTTTCAACCTTGACGACGCATAACGAGAAAAGAGGAGTTTGTGGACTATTACAACAACGACGACTTTTCGATTGTCACTTGTAGCTTCATTTTGTGATAACTGATTGAGAATTGTCCTTGAAGATGAGGAACCCTAAGCGCATGTCTATAATCTACATTTAGTAATTTTGAATGACGTTTGTACAGTGTATACTAACTAATGCCAATGTAAAAATTATTCAATACGAATAAAATGCACTTTCAAACCTATTTCTAAAGCAGATTAACATCACCAGAAAATGGCAATACAGTGGTGGATGGCAACATAATAGATAAATCTTGGCTACGGAACACGCTTAGAAAAAACACAAGATGATTCGCTAGTATACTGTTTCTAAGGGTTTTTAGTTTGCTGTGTTCAGGTGTCAACGTTGCTGGGTATTGTGTCCACTTTATGCGGTTGTGCTTGGCTGTGGACTATAACGTTTTTCAACACGGAGCCCATGCAAGTGATCGGCCCGGCGGTATTATTTGGCATTGGTGGCTCAGTATTGATTGTTATGTCCCAAGCAATGTACACCGACATGATCGGACCACACAGTGTAAGTCTGCCAGCTGGAACTTTGTGCGCATTAATAGTGTAGTTGTAGTATTGCATTGTTTTATTGCATTGTTGTATTGTAGTATTGTTGTAGTATGCAGCTACAGCGACAGCAGTGGCGTATTTAGGATTTGGCAAAGCGGGGGGCCATGGCGAGCGCGCGGAGCGCGAGCCTATAACGGGGGTCTGGGGGCGGAGCCCCTAGCGGGGTCCAGGGGCAGAGCCCCTAGGGG